>Ga0247841_10002002_pt1 | contig 42607 bp, 34 predicted proteins | sample LaCruzMarch2015__2_FD_192410 | JGI IMG/M metagenome (GOLD analysis project Ga0247841, IMG submission 192410) | Freshwater microbial communities from meromictic Lake La Cruz, Castile-La Mancha, Spain - LaCruzMarch2015_18m | ecosystem: Environmental > Aquatic > Freshwater > Lake | place: Spain...
AAAAACTTTCTGGAATTGAACCTCCTGTCTGAAAATAGCCTGAACAAAGCCGCCCAGTTGCTCCAGGCCAATATCGAAGGCAAGTCCACCGGCCCGGATGAGATTGAACTGATCAGCAAAGAAGGACACCGCATACCCGTTGAGATCAACACCAGCGTGGTTCAACGCATGGGTCAAGGAATCGTCCTCGCTTTCGTTCGCGACATCACCGAACGGAAACAGGCGGAGGGATGGCTGCTCCGGGAGCGCAGCATGGTGGACCGTATCATGAAAACCAGCCCGGCGGGTATCAGTGTAGTCAACCGTGACGGCAGGATCATCTTCGCCAACAAACGGGCTCAGGAAATCCTGGGTCTCTCCGTCGATGAAATAACCGGGCTTACTTACGATTCTCTCGAATGGCGGATCACGGATTTCGACGGAAATCCTTTCCCCATCGAGAATCTACCTTTTGCACGGGTAATCTCTTCCGGCAATCCCGCTTATGGCATTCGACATGCCATCAATTCCCCCGACGGCCGTCGCGTCTATCTTTCCATCAACGGCGCCCCCATCGTTGACGAAAAGGGCAGTATCAACGAGGTGGTGTTTACCATCGACGACGTCACGGAGCAGCGCCGCTCGGAGGAAAAAATCAGTCAGACAATCGAAAAGTTGTGGCGGAGCATCAACGATACCATCCGATCGATGGCCATGATGGTAGAAACGAGAGACCCCTACACCGCCGGCCACCAGGAGAGGGTCGCTAACCTGGCCGCGGCGATCGCTCAGGATCTGAATCTTCCCCAAGAACAGATCAATGGCATCCGGATGGCGGGTGTGATCCATGATATCGGAAAGATGAACATACCTGCGGAAATACTCAGTAAACCTACCAAACTGAGCCACATCGAATTCGAGCTGATAAAATCTCACGCAAAAATCGGTTATGACATTCTGAAAACGATAGAACTCCCTTATTCTGTCGCAAATATAACCTATCAACATCATGAACGGATCGACGGTTCCGGCTATCCTCAGAAGCTCAAAGGGGACGAGATTCTTCTCGATGCGCGGATTCTCGCCGTGGCCGATGTCGTGGAAGCCATGGCATCGCACCGCCCCTATCGTCCCGCCATAGGGATTGATGCGGCTCTAAAAGAAATCGAGAAAAATAGAGGTGTCTTATACGACGATACGGTTGCAGATGTCTGCCTGAAATTATTCCGGGAAAAGGGTTATCGAATTGAAGGAACCTGATTTCAAGCCGTAATCCTTACCTCAATTCAGAATTTAAAATCACGTACTTAACTTTCACACACGTTTGATTATCCCTATCTATCCGTTATTTAAAAGAAGTGTGATTACTTTGCCAATCAAACAGCCAACGCTCAGGAAAATCGCCTGCTCCATTTTTATCCATTCGGCTTTTATCCATTCGGCGCCCGCAGGGGGAAATGCGGCGGAGTCCGTTTTTTTCCTTGCAATGGGTTTGTTTGTGTGTTAGGGAACACCGAAATCATCGGCGGGTTTTGATGAGTGGGCTTCAGCCCACTTTTTTTTTCTAAGGGATGGGATGTTATTATGCAACCCCATGAAGAACAGATCCGGCAACTGGCGGAACCGCTTCTCGCATCCGAAGGGATGGAGCTGGTTCTGGTGGAATGCCTGAAGATGCAGACACGATGGCTGGTGCGGATCTATATGGATCGCGAAGGGGGCGTCACCGTGGACGATTGCGCCCGGATCAGCAACCAGTTGGGGGATCTGCTGGATGTGCACGACGTTCCCCCCGGCCCCTACACCCTGGAGGTCTCTTCGCCCGGTCTGGACCGGCCTTTGGATCGCGACCGGGATTTTCTGAAGTATCGCGGTTCCCGGGTCCGACTCCGTCTGGAGGAAAAGATCGAGGGAAGGCGCAATTTCTGCGCCGAACTGCTCGATTATGAAGACGGCGGCGACGGGAAGGTCCTCGTGGTGCGGACGGATGGAAAAACCTTCCGGATCCCCCGGAAGGCGGTGGCCAAGGCCAATCTGGAGTATGAGTTATGAGAATAATAACGGAGGTTTTTAAATGTTTCCGGAACTGAAACGGCTTATTGAACAGATGGGCAAGGATCGCGGCATAGACCGGGAGATCATTGTCAAGGCCCTGGAGGATGCCATGCTGACGGCGGCCCGCAAGAAGCTGGGGTCCGATGTCGAACTGGAGGCCCGTTACAACGAGGAGGCCGGGGAGATAGAGGTCTTCCAGTTCAAGACGGTGATGGAAAAGGTTCTGGATCCCGAAACCCAGGTCTCCCTGACGGAGGCGCGAAAGTCCCTCGATGAGGAGGCGGAACCGGGCGACAGCCTGGGCATCAAGATCGAAACCAGCACCTTCGGCCGGATCGCCGTTCAGACCGCCAAACAGATCATCATCCAGCGTGTGAAGGATGCGGAGCGGGACAACATCTACGAGGAGTATCACACCAAGAAAGGGGAGCTGTCCAACGGTTTCGTGCAGCGGTTCGAAGGTGGAAACATCATCGTGAATCTGGGGCGCGCCGAAGGGATCATCCCCGTTTCGGAGCAGATCTTCAAGGAATCATACAAACGGGGAGAGCGGGTACGGGCCTTTATCTGCGAAGTCAAGAAGATTACGAAGGGTCCCCAGATCATCCTCTCCCGGACCCATCCCGGTTTTATCAAGGCCCTCTTCGATGTGGAGGTTCCCGAAATCTCGGAGGGGTTGATCGAGATCGTCAACGTGTCGCGGGAACCGGGGAAGCGCACCAAGATCTCCGTCAAGAGCCGGGACAAGGATATCGACCCGGTGGGCGCCTGCGTCGGCATGCGGGGGACGCGCGTCCAGAGCGTTGTGCAGGAGCTCCGGGGTGAGAAGATCGACATCGTCCCCTATGCGGAGGATCAGGCCAGGTATGTCTGCAGCGCCCTCTCCCCGGCGAAGGTGAACCGGGTCTTTGTCGATGACGAGAACCGGGCGATGGAGGTTATCGTCCCCGATGATCAGCTCTCCCTGGCCATCGGGAGAAACGGACAGAATGTTCGCCTGGCCGTTAAATTGACCGGTTGGAAGATTGATGTCAAGAGTGAATCCACGGCCGCTTCGAAGGCGGACGAGGGGTGCGAGGCCCTCATGAAAATTCCGGGAATCGGCGAGGTCACGGCGGAGCGTCTGTTCAAGGGGGGCTTGAAGAGCTTGGCCATGCTGGCCGCGGCCGATTCCGAACAACTGGCGGCGATTCCGGGCGTAGGTGAGAAAACCGCCGCGATCTGGATCCAGGAGGCGGGAAAGATGATCGACCAGGAGGCTGGCGGGCAAAAGGTTGTTCCGGCTTAGGATGTCCTCTGATGTGAATTTGGATGGGGGAGTGTGTTGGGCATGTCGAAAAAAAGAGTATACGAACTGGCCAAGGAACTGGGGCTGGAAAACAGAGAGCTGATCTCTCGCCTGGAAAAGATCGGTATTGCAGTCAAATCCCACTCGAGCACACTTGAAGACGGCGATCTGGAGCGGATTCAGGCGGAGTTGCTTTCTCCCGAACCCCGCGAGATGGTTGAAAAGAGAATCAAGTCCACGGTGATCCGGCGGAGGGCGTTCCGCCCTCCGGTTGAGGAGATCGTTCCGGAGAAGGTCGCCGCCGCACCGCAGACGAAGGAGGAACCCCCTGCCGACGAGACGCCGCGCGCGGAGGCGGCTCCTGCGGAACCGATCCCCAAGATTTCTCCCAGGGAAGCTCCGGTGAGAACGTCCATCTACCGGGAATCGCCTGTCGGCGGCGCCATTCCGAAGCCCGTGGCGCCCCCGGAGCCTCCGCAGAAGCCGGTTTCCAAGCGGAGGCCGGCGCCCAAACCGGCAGCCGTGCCCGTGGAGCCGGAGGCGAAGACAGCGGTTGCCGGACCGGAAGCCCCGGTAGTGGAACAGAAGGAAAAACCCGCAAAGAAACCGGTTCCCGAAACCATTCAGAAGATCCCGGAGCTGGAGAGGAAGCCCCTATCCGTCCAATCCCCACCATCCCGCGAAATCAAGCGCCCTTCCGCGGAACAGGGGAGAACCCGGCAGGCGCCTCCGGAAGCGCCGGTCTCGGCGCCGGGGGGGAGAAGAGAATTCCCCCGCAGACCGGATCTGAAGATCGTCAAGGATATCGGGAAAGGGGTTCCTCCTCGCTTGGAAAAGCCCGACCGGCAGCCGGAAGCGGAGAGACCGAGGAAGAAGGGTGGAAAAGCGCCCGTTGAGGTCCTGATGGGCGAAGCGCCGCTGCGCAAAAAGGCCTTCATCAAGAAACTGATCGACCGGAAGGGTCGGCAGATCGACGTCGAACGGCAGGAACGGTCGTCAAAATGGCGTGAAGAGAAGAAGGCCGCGCCGGTCAAGATGCAAAAGACCCTGATCACCACGCCGAAGGCGATCAAGAGGAGGATCCGCGTGGACGAGGTGATCAGTGTCGGAGAACTGGCCAAGCGGATGGGCGTCAAGGCTCCCGAGGTGATCAACAAGTTAATCGGCCTGGGTCTCATGGTGACCATCAACCAGGCGATCGATTGCGATACCGCCACGCTGATTGCCGCCGATTTTGGCTACCAGGTGGAGGCGGCGCAGAATGAGCGTGACGAGACCCTGCAGAGAACCGAGGATTCTCCGGAGAATTTGAAGCCCCGGGCGCCGGTTGTAACCATCATGGGTCACGTGGATCACGGCAAGACGTCGCTCCTGGACGCAATCCGACAGACAAACGTGATCGACGGCGAGGCGGGCGGGATCACCCAGGCCATCGGCGCCTACCATGTCCACCTGAGGGGGAGGGATATCGTCTTTTTGGATACGCCGGGTCATGAGGCCTTCACGGCCATGAGGGCGAGGGGGGCCCAGGTGACGGATATCGTCGTCCTGGTTGTCGCCGCCGACGACGGCGTCATGGGACAGACCGTGGAGGCGATTAACCATGCCCAGGTGGCCGGGGTGCCCATCATCGTGGCCATCAACAAGATCGACAAGCCGGGCTCAGACCCAGGCAAGATCCGCCAGGCCCTGACCGAATACAAGCTGCTGTCGGAGGAGTGGGGCGGCGAGACCATATTCTGCGAGGTCTCGGCGAAGAAAAAACAGGGGATTGAGGAACTGTTGGAGATGATCCTCCTCCAGGCCGACGTCATGGAGCTTAAGGCCGATCCCGACCGGCCCGCCCGCGGCGTCATCATCGAAGCGAAACTGGACCGGGGCCGGGGGCCGGTGGCGACTGTCCTGATCCAGGAGGGCACGCTGCGCGAAGGGGACGCCTTCGTCTCCAAGATGGAATTCGGCCGGGTCCGGGCGATAATCGACGATCAGGGACGGCGGATCAGCGAGGCCGGTCCCGCGATGCCGGTGGAGGTTATCGGGTTCTCGCGGGTTCCCCAGGTCAGCACGGAATTCATCTGTGTCGAGGATGAGAAAAAGGCCCGCAGCATCGGCGAATACTGGATCCGCAAGGAAAGGGAAAAGAAGGAGCTCTCCTCATCGAAGATCACGCTGGAACAGCTCTATCAGCGGATGAAGGAGGGGGTCAAGGAGCTCAACGTCATCCTCAAGGCCGACGTCCAGGGTTCCATCGAGGCCCTGATCGACGCCCTGAACAAGCTCTCCACGGAGGAGATCAAGCTGAAGATCATCCACAGCTCCACGGGGACGATCACGGAAACCGATGTCATGCTGGCCTCGGCCTCCGATGCGGTGATCATCGGCTTCAACGTCCGTCCCGACGCCCGCGTGGTGGAGGTGGCCGAGCAGGAAAGGGTGGACATCAAACTCTATGATATCATCTACAACGTTATCGCCGATGTGAGGGCCGCCATGGAAGGCCTTCTGGATCCGATCTTCAAGGAGGTCGTCCAGGGACGCGCCGAGGTACGGGAGCTCTTCCGGGTGCCCAAAGTGGGGGCCATCGCCGGGAGTTATGTGACGGACGGCAAGATCGCCCGGTCGGCCGATCTTCGGCTGCTTCGGGAAGGCGTGGTCGTCTATGACGGTCGCATCGGTTCTCTGAGGCGTTTCAAGGACGATGCGAAAGAGGTGGCCGCGGGTTTTGAGTGCGGCATCGGCATCGAGGGTTTCAACGATATCCGGGTGGGGGATGTCATCGAGGCGTACGTGAAGGAGCAGATCGAGCGGAAACTCTGACGGCTACGGAAAAAGTCCATATGCTGCGTTTCGCTTCCTCTCTCGTCACTGCGACGTACGGAAAAGTACGTCTCGTTCCTCGGGAGTCGCGTGCCTTGCCTCTGGAACTTTTTACGAAGCCGTCCACGAATTGCGGATTCGGGTACATAGGCTTATGGTGGTCGGAACGGGTCTTATCGATCTTCGGATTTCGGGGTGTGGCTCCCTGAAGGAGAAACGCGGCGTCCTGAGCCGCATCCTCCGGCGGACGCAGAATGAATTCAATGTCTCGATTGCGGAGGTCGGCGACAACGACCAATGGAAAAAGGCCAGGATCGGTTTTTGCGTGGTGGGGAACGACAAACCCTACATCAACGCCAAGGTAGATCATATCCTCCGTTTTGTCGATCAATTAGGGCTTGCAGAGGTTGTCCGGAGCCGGATCGAGATTACGAGCTTTTCCGATCTGCTGGAAGGAACGGAAGGGTTCGAAGAGGGGAAATATGAATAGTTTCAAAAGGGCGGACCGTGTAGCCGACCTCGTCAAGATGGAGATCTCCGACCTCCTGCTCAAGCAGGTCCGGGACCCGCGGATCGGTCTTGTAACGATCACCGGCGTGAAGGTCACCGACGATCTGCGGACGGCGAGAGTCTATTTTGTTGAATTGGGCAAGGATCAATGCAGCGCGGAGGTCCAGGCCGGGCTTGGAAAGGCGGCGGGGTTCCTGAGACGGGAACTGGGTCGCAGGCTTCAGCTTCGTTGCATTCCGGAGCTCTTGTTTTCCTATGATCCGTCCTTTGCGTACGGGAACCGGATCGAGAGTCTGATTTCGGAGATTCACCGGGAAGGAGAGGCGCATGTTCCGGAGGATTAGCAGGCTGTTGAAAAACGCCCGTCTGCGGCGTTTCCCTCATCCTTCGCCGTTCAACGTACCTCAAAGTACGCCTCACGGCTCAGGATATAGGGGGCCTTGCATCCAGCCGTTTTTGAACAGCCTGGATCAGCAAATTTTTCAACAGGCTGTTAGCGAACGGATCGGCAGACACCGTACTTTTCTGATCACGGCCCATGAGCGGCTCGACGGGGACGCCGTCGGTTCGGAACTGGCTCTTTGCCTGATGCTGCGAAACCTGGGGAAAGAGGCCGTTATCTACAATCAGGACCCGACGCCGGGGAATTACCTTTTTCTTCCGGGAAGCTACCGAATCGTCCATGAGCTTCCCCCGCTCGACCCTTTCGAGGTTGCCTTTATTCTGGATTGCAGCGAACTGGATCGGGTCGGGGAAGAGTCGGCCCGGATCGGGACGATCCCGAACCTCGTCAACATCGATCATCACGTCTCTAACGGGGGTTTTTGCGACGTCCGGCTGATCGATCCGCAGGCGAGCTCGACGGGGGAGCTGATCTTCCGTCTCGTCCGGGATATGGGTCTTGCGGTGACCGATGAGATGGCGACATGCCTCTATACGGCGATCCTGACGGATACGGGCGGTTTTCGCTACGGCAACACCGGCCGGGGCGCCCTTCTAATAGCGGCGGATCTGGTGGCCGGCGGCGCCGATCCCCAGTGGATCTCGGAAAATGTCTATGAATCGGATCCGCCGGCCAGGATCCGTCTGCTGGCGGCGGCTCTTCCCACGCTGACCCTCGAGGAGGGGGGCCGGGTCGGTTCGCTTGTCGTGACGCAGAAGGCGCTGGCCGATGCCGGGGCGCTCCCGGAGCATACAGAAGGTTTTGTCGATCTGCCCCGATCCATCCGCGGGGTCGAAATCTCCATCCTCTACGCGGAACTTCCGGACGGGAGTTTCAAGCTGAGCCTGAGATCGAAGGGGAAAGTCAACGTGGAACGCGTGGCCCGCGCCTTCGGCGGTGGAGGCCATATCAATGCCGCCGGCTGCCGGGTGGAGGGGGAACTGTCGGAGATCCGCAGGCGGGTAATCGAGGCGATCCGGACGTCCGCCGCAGAGGCATGAGAGACCTTTGCGCAATTTGGAAATCGGATCCCGGAAGCGCGCATTGGAGATTTTTCGGGATCCTCTTGGCGGAAAATGGTAATTTGGGTCGAAAAATGGGAAGCTCCGCCCGCAGGGCGATGCTTCCCGGCAAGGAAACGGTCTGTTTATTTTATTGCGCCCCTGATCCCCGCCCTGCAAGGCGGGGATTGCGGGATGCGCCCCCGGTCCAGGCGCGGAGGGATCGCGATTTCCAATAAAGGTCTCGCATGAACGGGGTCGTTGTCATCGACAAGCCGTCGGGGCCTACCTCCCGGGATGTTGTGGAGGAGGTCAAACAGGCGCTCGGGGTCCGGAAAGCGGGGCATACAGGGACCCTCGATCCGCTGGCGACCGGCGTCCTTCCCGTCTGCATCGATGAGGCGACGAAGCTGGTCCAGTTCCTGGCGCTGGACAGCAAAGAGTACCGGGCAACCCTTCTTTTAGGGGTCCGAACCGATACCCTCGATACCGAGGGCATCGTCCTCATCCGGGAAGAGCCCCGCGTGACCCGGGAGCAGGTCGAGGCGGCGCTGAACAGTCTGACGGGGAGGCGCAAGCAGGTTCCGCCCCGTTACTCGGCGGTGAAGGTCCGAGGGAAGGCCCTCTACGACTGGACGCGCCGGGGGATCGACGTTGAGGCGCCGGCGCGGGAGGTGGAGATTTACGACATCCGGATCGAGGAGATCCATCTTCCCGAGGTGACCTTTGCGGTCTCCTGTTCGAAGGGCGCCTACATCCGCTCTCTCTGCGCGGATGCGGGGGAGACGCTTGGTTGCGGGGGCTGCATGTCGGCCCTGCGCCGGACGCGCAGCGGCAACTTCCGCGAGGAGGCAGCCGTCACCCTGGAGGGTTTGACGGGAGAGGAAAAGCGGGAACGGCTGGCGGCGCATCTGTTGCCGCTGGCGGAACTCCTGCCCGACCTTGCCGTCATTGATGTGGATTTGCCGCTGGCGGAGAGATTGCGGAACGGCTATCAGCCGGACGGCGAGGTTCTTACTCGTTATCATATTCCTTTTCTTGTCGCCGGAGATGTGATAAAAATCACACTCCATGACAAACATCTGATAGCTATCGCCCGGATGCTCTGCGCATCGGACGAACTAAGTTCGCGGGGGGAGAAAAGACAGGCGGTCAAGATTTTACGGGTATTGAACGATTGAGCGAGGAGCGGAAAGCCTTGATACTTGCGCGATTGACTTAAGGGAGGATGAGAGCAGTGTTAGATGTAGAAAAGAAAAAGGGAATCATCGGAAGTTATCAGTTGCACGAAAAGGATACGGGATCTCCGGAGGTCCAGATTGCCATCCTTAGCGCCAGGATTGAGTATCTGACGGAACACTTCAAGATCAACAAGAAGGACCATCACTCCCGGCGGGGGCTCCTGAAGCTGGTCAGCCAGCGGCGGAGCCTTCTGGATTACGTGAAGAACAAGGACGTGGAACGGTACAGAGCGGTGATTCAGCGTCTCGGGCTCAGGAAGTAACCTGGGTGCAGGGTGCGGGGTATCGATCAGGAGTAAGTAGTAAAGAGTAAAGAGTAAGAGTAAGAAGCAGGCAAAACGCCCTGCTTTTTAATGCCTTACTCCTCACGCCTTACTCCTTACTCCTTTCATGCCCCGCGCCGCAAATCAACCATTGAGAGGAAAATATGAGTAAACTATTCAGTACAGATTTTGCGGGGAGGAGTATCTCCCTCAAGGCGGACTATGTCGCGGGGCAGGCGGACGGCGCCATCCTGGCGACATACGGGGATACGGTGGTTCTGGTGACCGCCGTTTCCTTAAAGACGATTCGGGAAGGGGTCGATTTTCTGCCTCTGACCGTCGATTATCAGGAAATGACCTTTGCGGCAGGGAAGATCCCCGGCGGCTTCTTTAAGAGAGAGGGTCGTCTCAACGAAAAGGAGATCCTGACCTCGCGGATCATCGACCGCTCCATCCGGCCGCTGTTTCCCAAGAACTATTTCCACGAAACCCAGCTCATGGCGTCGGTTCTTTCCGTGGACAACGAGAATGATTCCGATGTGGTGGCGATGCTGGCTGCGTCCGCGGCGCTCGAGATCTCGAATATCCCCTTCAAGGGACCGATCGCCGGGGTCCGGGTGGGTCGCGTGGACGGCGTTTTTGTCTGCAACCCCTCGATGGCGCTTCAGGAAAAAAGCGAACTCAATCTCTTCCTGGTGGGACGGAAGATTGTCCCCGGCACGGAAGGGAGGCCTTACGACGTCAACCTGGTCATGCTGGAAGGTGCGTTGAACGAGGTTGCCGAAGATGTGGTCGTCGATGCGATCAACTTCGGCCTTGAGGCGTTGCGGCCGGTGATCGATCTTCAGGACAAGATGCGCGCGGAGGCGGGCAAGGTCAAGCGGGCCTTTGAGATCCCGGCCGTGGATGAGGCCCTTGTCGCGAAGGTGACCGAAGCGGCCCTGCCGGGGCTGAAAGAGGGTTACGGCATGGCGCGCAAGATGGAGCGCTATGCGAAGTTAGATGAGGTTCGCAAAACCGTGGTCCGGACGCTGACGGTCGAGAATCCGTCGCTCAAAGGCAAAATTCTCGAGATCATCGAGTCGCTCGAGAGGCGCATTCTCCGCGAGATGATTCTCCGGGAAAACCGGCGAATCGACGGCCGTTCCAATACGGAAATCCGGCCGATCAGCTCTGAGGTCGGGCTTCTGCCCCGCGCCCACGGTTCGGCCCTCTTCAACCGGGGCGAGACGCAGGCGCTGGTGACCGTGACCCTGGGAACATCCCATGACGAGCAGCGGATGGATTACATCGCGGGCGAGGAGAGGCGCTCCTTCCTGCTCCACTACAATTTTCCGCCCTTCAGCGTGGGTGAGGCCAAACCCCTCCGAAGTCCGGGAAGGCGCGAGATCGGCCACGGCGTCCTGGCGAGAAGGGCCCTTATTCCCGTGCTGCCGCCCAAAGAGGCATTCCCCTACACGATCAGGATCGTCTCCGATATCCTGTCGTCCAACGGCTCCTCTTCGATGGCCAGCGTCTGCGGCGGATGTCTCTCCCTGATGGATGCCGGGATTCCGATTCGGGATACCGTGGCCGGGATTGCCATGGGGCTTCTGAAGGAGGGCGACCAGGTGGTGATCCTCTCCGATATTCTGGGCGATGAGGACCACGCCGGCGACATGGACTTCAAGGTCTGCGGGACCGAAAAGGGCGTAACCTCGATGCAGATGGACATCAAGATCGACAACCTGACCGGGGACATCCTCCGGAAGGCCCTGAACCAGGCCCGTGAGGGGAGGCTGTTCATCATCGGCAAGCTGCGCGAGACCCTTGCCGCGCCGCGGCAGGACATCTCCGTTTACGCCCCGCGGATCACCACCGTCAAGGTCCGGCCGGAGAAGGTGCGCGACGTGATCGGTTCCGGCGGAAAGAACATCCGCCAGATCGTGGCGGAGACGGGCGTCGAGATCAACGTGGAGGATGACGGTACTGTAACCATCGCCTCCAGCGACGCGGAAGCCGCTGCGCGCGCGGTGGCCATGGTGAAATGGCTGACCGAGGACGCGGAGGTCGGCAAGATCTACAATGGGACGGTCAAGAAGATCGTCGATTTCGGCGCCTTCGTCGAGATCCTGCCGGGAACGGAAGGGCTTCTGCACATCTCGCAGCTCGCCAAGGAGAGGGTGAACAAGGTCACCGACATCCTCAAGGAGGGGGACTCGGTGAGGGTGAAGGTATTGGAGGTGGACAAGCAGGGGAAGATCCGTCTCAGCCGAAAGGAAGCGCTGGCTGAAAATGGTCGGTAAGGCCATTTTAGAAAACGACATCCGGGTTATTTCCGAGGAGATCGACCATGTCCGGTCGATCTCCATCGGGGTCTGGGTGGAGGGCGGTTCCCGACGCGAAAACGGCCTGACCAACGGGACGGCCCATTTCATCGAACACATGCTCTTCAAGGGGACCGAACGCCGGTCCGCCTTCGACATTGCCTCCGCCATCGATTCCGTCGGCGGGGTGATGAACGCCGCCACCGGGAAGGAACTCACCTCCTTCTACATCAAGATCCCGGATTACCACCTGGAGATGGCTATCGATCTTCTGGCCGATATTTTCACCGGCTCTCGCTTTGCCGAAGAGGAGATCGGCCGGGAGCGGTCGGTGATCCTCCAGGAGATCCGGATGGTCGAGGATACCCCCGACGATCACATCCATGATTTCTTCGAGGGGATGTTCTGGAAAGGGCATCCCCTCGGTCTGCCCATTCTCGGGACGAAGGAAAGTGTTGAATCCTTCCGCCGCGACGATCTGTTTGGTTTCTTTCAGAGCCACTATGTGGGAAGCAATCTCGTTCTCACCGCGGCCGGGAATCTCCGGCACAGTCGTTTTGTGGAGCTGGTCCGGAAATCCTTCGGATCACTCGCCGGGGCATCCTTTTGCGGACCGGTCGAAGTCCCCGTGGCCATGCCGGGGAAGGCCGTTCTCCGGAAGGAGCTGGAACAGGCGCATCTCATCATCGGCGCGCCGGCGCCCTCGGCGGTGAGCCCCGAGCGACATGCGGCGTTTCTGCTGAACGCCGTTCTGGGGGGGAGCATGAGTTCCCGGTTGTTTCAGGAGATCCGGGAGAAGAGGGGCCTTGCCTACGATATCGGCTCTTATCTGGCTCCCTATCGGGATGCCGGCATGTTCGGCGTCTACGCGGGAACGGACGGCGCCCGGGTCCGGGAGGTGCTGGGTCTCATCCGGGAGGGGCTGGCGCGGTCCTGCGCCGAACTTCTGACGGAGAAGGAACTGCAGTCGGCCAAGGAACTGCTCAAGGGGAACTTCCTCCTCGGCATGGAGAGTACGGACAACCGCATGACGGGGCTCGCCAAGAACGAGATCTATTTCGGAAAGCAGATGACGCCGGAGGAGATCATCGAGCGGATTGATGCGGTCGGACGGCAAGAGATCCGCACCCTGGCCGGCCGGATGTTCAGGCCCGAGGCCCTGACGGTCGCGGCGCTCGGTCCCGTGTCCGAAGAGGATCTGGAATGAAAAGGAAAAAGGGGACAGATCTATTTTCCCTGATAAAATAGATCTGTCCCCTTTTCTTTGGAAGAGGATCTAATTTTTTGACCATTCTCAAACAGACCGTATTATGGTAGAAGAGATCCGGGTTTGCGTCCGAAGACTGCCGGGAACGGAAGATCTGCCCCTGCCCTCCTACATGACGGAGCAGGCGGCGGGGATGGATCTGTTCGCGGCGGTTGCAGAGCAGACGACGATCCTCCCCGGGGAAAGGAAGCTGGTCCCGACGGGTGTCGTGGTGGCCTTTCCTGAAGGATACGAGGCCGAGGTACGGCCCCGGAGCGGGCTGGCCCTGAAACACGGCGTGACGCTGGTCAACGCGCCGGGCACGATCGACGCGGATTATCGCGGTGAGGTCGGGGTGATCCTTATCAACCACGGTTCGGCGCCCTTCATCGTCCGGCGGGGAGACCGCATCGCCCAGATGGTGGTGCACCGGGTTTGCCGCGTGGTTTGGGCCGTCTGCGTGGAGTTGTCTGCAACGGAGAGGGGCAATGGGGGGTTCGGCCATACGTGTTGATTGAGGTGTTGGATGAAAAAATACCGGGTCAGCAAGACATTTCAGGAGATCAACGAGAAAATCCGGCAGGGGAAGGCCGTCGTGGTGACCGCCGAAGAGATGATCGACGTTGTGGAGCGGCACGGGGATGTGGAGGCGGCCCGGAAGGTGGATGTGGTGACCACGGGCACGTTCAGTCCGATGTGCTCCTCCGGCGCCTTTTTGAATTTCGGCCATACGGCCCCGAAGATCCGCGCCTCGAAGGTCTGGCTGAATGATGTGCCGGCCTACGGCGGGATCGCTGCGGTGGACTGCTATCTCGGCGCCACGGAGGTGGTCGAGGAAGACCCCCTGAACAGCGTCTATCCCGGGGAATTCAACTACGGAGGCGGGCATGTCCTTCAGGACCTGGTTGCCGGGAATGTGATCCGGCTGCGGGCGGAAAGCTACGGCACCGACTGTTATCCGGCAAGGCGGTATGAGCGGAACATCACCCTCCAGGACCTCCGCGACGCGATCCTCTTCAACCCCCGCAATGCCTACCAGAATTACAACTGCGCCGTGAATATCTCGGACAAGACCATTTATACTTACATGGGCATGCTCCGGCCGATGATGGCCAACGCCAATTATGCGACATCGGGTCAGTTGAGCCCCCTGTTCAACGATCCCTACTACAAAACGATCGGCATCGGGACCCGGATCTTCCTCGGCGGCGCCCAGGGTTTCGTGGCCTGGCCGGGGACGCAGCACAATCCCAACGCCCGCCGGGGCAAAAACGGGATCCCGCGGGAAGGCGCCGGGACGATCGCCACGATCGGCAACCTCAAGGAGATGAGCCCGGAGTGGCTGGCCGGCGCAAGCATCCTGGGCTACGGCGTTTCCCTCTACGTCGGGGTCGGCATTCCGATTCCCATTCTTAACGAGGAGATGGCCCGCCGCACGGCGGTGAAGGATGAGGAGATCTTCACGCAGGTCTATGACTACAGCATGGATTATCCGAAAGGAGTGGCCAAGAGTCTCGGCGAGGTCAACTACGGGGAGCTCCGGAGCGGTGCGATTACGCTGAACGGGCAGAAGATCTCCACCGCGCCTCTGTCGAGTTACTTCAAGGCGCGGGAGATTGCAAACATCCTCAAGGAATGGATTGAGCGGGGGGATTTTCTCCTGGGCGAACCGCAGCAGGGTCTGCCCACCGTCTCGCCCTGAGGGGCAGACGATGGGAATCCAATCAATCCAGGTAACTATGGGGACAGATTTCAAATCTGTCCCCATAGTTCCTTATCATTTTGCCAGAAGGTCCTGAACCTGTTCTATCTCCCGCGTCGCCCGGGTCGAGAGGGGACCGGTGATGTTTTTCATTTCTTCCAGCGTCATGACGTCCACATACTTCTCCACGGCCTTCTCGTATTCCCGCTTCTTTGCCAGGCCCTCCGCCGTCCGGACATAGAGCGTCTGGGGGCTCGAGAAATAATCGAGGACCTGCTTGCCCAGGTCGGCAACGATCTCCTGGATGACCTGATCGAGCAACTCCGAATCCGCCGGGATTTGCAGGGGATCATAGGGGATATTGGCCAGAGCGATTCCTTCGGAGAAATCGTCGGAGACTTCCTTCACCTTCTGCAGGTTTTTCGTGGCAATCACCTCGCCGCCCTCCACATCGATGAGCCGGTAGGAAATCCGGACAAAGGCCCTTTTCTTTTCCGTCCCGACCTTGTATTTCACCGTTTCCCGAACCTCCTCCTCAATGTTAGCCGGCGGGGCATTCCTCATATCCGGATCCCCCTTCTGACTCATGAGCCACATCTGGTAGGACGGGTTGGGCACCGACTTTTTCGCCATGACCACATTGGTCATCTTCTGCCCTTCGCTGGTCTGCTTCTCCACGTTGTACTGGAGAACGCTGCCGAAGATGAAGATATCGGTCCCCTTCAGCTTGCCCGCCTTTTTGGCGCTTTCAATATCGTAGAGACCCGACTGACCCATTTCGATCTCCTTGAGGATGGCCCCCATGACGTCCCGGGCAAGAATCTTCACATCGCTGGTGGCATTGGTCGTCAGGTAAGAAAGCAGACTGTCCGTCACGATCCGCCCCGCCTCGGCGTTGCTGGAAGGACTGGTGAAGTCCATCACGGCGATCTTTTTGACCACACGCTCCCGGAGGCGGTCCCTGAGATTCTGGATCTTTATGAATACCTCCTTGTATTCGGACTGTATCCGGCTGACCCGGTCAAACCAGGCATAGGCATTGCCGATCTGATCGGCTGCTTCATAGGCCTCCGCCTGTGCGTACATCAGCGAGAGCAATTGGTCGACCAAAACCCGGACCTGGGGATCGTCTTTGGCATCGTGCAGCATCATTACGGCTACATAGGCGGGATAGAGCCGGCGTTTCTCCTTTGCCGCCCGGTTCATATAAAACTGCGCCGCCGCGAGGTTGAACCTCAGTATCTGCGGGGCATACTCCCCATCCTTGTCCGTTGCCGCGGCCTTGCGGATAAAGACCAGCGCCCGGTCCCAGGCATTCTGTTGAGAGAATGCCTCGACGCGGGAAAGATAATAAGCCGGGGTATGCTTTTTTTTGGCATCCTGGAGACTGGCGATCAGATCCGGCTGATTGGGGGCGATTTCCAGGGCCAGGGTGAGGTTGCGGACCGCGTCGCCCCAGTCCTCCGTCGCCCCCGCCTTGTCGGCCTTGCCCCGGTAATGGTTCAACCCCTGAGTTTCCACCCGGGTGAGGCGGGCGGCCAGATCGGGATGGTCGGGGTAAACGGTCTTGATATCCCGGTGCAGCTTCACCGCCTGGACCCAATCGCCGGCCGCTTCGGCTTTCGCTGCATCCGCAAAGAGGAGATTCGCCCGACGCTGCTTTTCTTCCAGGCGCCGCTTATCGAGGAGCGCCTTCGCCTCCTGGAGCGCCTTTTTATATTCCTGCTGATCCGGCCCCTGGACGATTGCCTGTTCCAAGCGGGCGATCGCCTCCTCCAGGCGGTTCTGTTGCAGGAATTCCTGCGCTTGATTGAAACTCTCCTGCCCCGGTGTGGCGCAGCCGGAAAGCACGACCAGGATAACGCACAGTATGGCCCAACCATGTAATCTCTTCATATGACTCACCTCAATGAAACAACTTTTCATATATGCACAACCTTCACGGAGCGGTCAGATTCATGCTCGTCCGTTGCCCGCTTTTCCGCTCATAGACCTGGCTCGGTTTGCCCTTCGTCACGTTGGAGATCTCCACCGTGGCCGTGTTGGGGGGCATCGACCCCTCGTTCACCGCTTCCACTTCGAACCGGTTCTGTCCCCCTGTGAGGTTCACCCGGAAGGACTGTTTTTTGTTGGTCAGCAGGAGTTTGCTCTTCATGACCTTCCCATTGAGATAGATGCTGATGATGTCCCCGTCCTCCGTCCCGTGGTCCCAGACGGTGATGGTGACATCCCGCCGGTCCACCGTAACGTCCGTCAGATCCTTGGATGTTCCTCCCACGGTTGTCGTCGAAGGCTGCGCCGTTGACGGCTGCCCCGTCGTGGGCTGCCCGGGATCCGTCGGACCAATCGTCGTGGTAACGGACGTGGTCGAAGAACTGAGGTACTCCGACGGCTGTGGCTGGGACTGGGCAGACTGCTGGTCCTTGATCTTCTGAATCTTGTCGTCCAGCGGCGTCCATTGCACTTTCTGGAAATCGCCGGCGATCTTGTTCACCTTGTCCAGATCCGCGGGCTTCGCGGCGGCAAGATTGCCGGGATCGGTCCTGGGGTCATACCCGGCGGAGGCCGGCACCGCGGATGTCGGCGGGACGAGCGGCAATACGGTGGTCGTCACTGCCGTTGAAGGACCCGCGGGATCCGCCGCCGGCCCGCCGGCGGTTTTCGACGAAGAAACCACCTCGATCCAGGCTTCGGCCGTCAGGGGTCCGGCCTTTGCCGCGATTTTCACGCGGGCGCCGGTTTTTGCCAGGGAAGTCGCCTGGACCTTCCCCTGATCGCTGATGACAATCCCCTGGGAAGCATCGCCGCCCCAGGAAACCTTCCCCTGGGTGTAAGGCTCCTTCTTTCCGTCCGTCAGAACGCGCAGGACCCGCAGGGTCTGGGTTTCTCCCGGCGCAAGTTTCAGAATCTCCGGTTCGATCGCGATCTTTATCGCACCGCCGGCCAGAGACGTCTGGCCGGCCTGTCCCGCCCCGACCTTCCAGTCCAAGGTCGCCGAGGCCTTTGTGCCCATCTTGTCCCGCACCTCGAGCCAGACCTTATACACCCCCGTTTTATTCGGGATGAAGGAGGCCGTTTCCCCTTTCCCCGAGACAAAGCTGCTCCATTGGTATTTATACTCCGGCATGCCTCCCTTCACCTTGGCCTGGACGGTCCCCTTTTCCCCGACCTTCAGGACCGGCTTGTCCGCCGTCAGGGTTACCTCTAACTTTGGAACCTCGACCTTCAGATCGACGCTTGCAGTCGCCTTCTGGCCGGCCTTGTCGCTGACGTCAAGGGATGCCTTTTGCATGCCGGGTTTGTCAGCGACGAAGCGCGCCGTATCGCCCTTGGCGTCCACCCCCGCACCCCACTTGCTTGTGACGGGAGGAACGCCACCCTTGACAACCGCCTGGATCAGGGCCGTTTCCCCGATCTTCAACGCGGTCTTATCCGCCTTGAGGGTCACTTCCAGCTTCGGGACCGCAACCTTGAGTTCCACCGTCGCCTTTGCCTTCTGCCGAGCCCCATCCGTCACTTCCACGGACACGGTTTGGACCCCGCCTTTTTTGGCGACAAAGGGGACGCTGTCGCCTTTTCCCGTCACACCGGGACCCCAAAGATACGTGAACGGAGCTTCCCCTCCCTTCGCCTCGGCCTTGATGTCGACCGTCTCGCCCACCTTGGGATCGGTCTTTGCCGGCTTCAGGGTCACTTCCAGCTTGGCCAGTTCAACCTTGATGGAGACATCCGCCGAAGCCTTTTTGCCCGCCCCGTCCGTCACCTCCAAGGTGATTTTCTGTGCGCCGGACTTCTTGGGCGAAAAACGGGCCGTCTCCCCCTTGCCCTCCACGCCGTCGCCCCAGCGGTATGCATAGGGCGCCTTTCCCCCCTGGACCGCGGCCTTGATGACGGCGGTTTCTCCCGTCTTCAGAGAGGTCTTGTCCGCTTGCAGTGTCACCAGGGGCCCCTTGGCCTTGTCCAGATCGTCCTGGGAGATGGTGATGCTCACGGGACTGGTCGCTGTGCCGAGGACAAGATCCTGGCTGTCCCGCACGGTCACCTTGACCGTATAGGTTCCCGTCTGGCTGCAGTTTATCCGGAGTTCCTGTCCTCCCCCGGGGATTCCGCAGATCCTCTCCGGATCGATGGTCCATGCATAGCGCAGGGGCGGTTTCTCTGGTTCCGGGCTCACGCCGGCCTTAATAAAAATATCGTGGAATACGGCCAGTTGATTGGTCACCTCGACCAGGCCGCAGTTGGCCGCTCTTCCCAATTGGGTGTCGCACTTCCAGATCATGGGCTTGGATCCCATGTATTTGGGCTCGCTTAAGCTGACGGTATAATCCTGGGCCGTTATGGTGGCCTTGTCCTCACCCAGATCATCGCCTCCATCCTTGGCCTTCCCATGAACAGTCACGGTGACCGGCTTGGTATCTTTGGGTTTGAACGAGTAGGCCCGGTTGTTCGGGATATTCGGCTCCGGACCCGGATTGGCCGCCTCGCCCTTGATCTCCCACCAGAAGCTGATGGCGTCATCCCCCATTTTTGGTTCTTCCTGGACGGTCACAATGACCGTCTCTCCGATTCGCGGGTTGTTCTTGTTCACAGAAAGTTTCAGGCCCGGCTTGACGATCGTCATCGGAATCTGGTCGGATTCGCCGATGGTCCGGTAAGTATCCCCCATCTTCTTCAGAACCTGCACCCACATCTGGAAGGTGCCCGTCCGGGTGTAGGTCGCCGTCGTGGCGGGCGAGGTCGTTTCGAACAGCGGGTTTTTGTCATCGCCGAACTGGACCTCCGGATGGGGTTGCCACATGTACTTCAATTCCCCGCCCGCCTGGTTCTTCCCGGACTTCACGATCGCCCGGAAGGAGGCCTTGCCGCCGACGGGCAGGGCGGCGCCCGGCGGAGAGGTCTTCTCGATCTGCACGGTAATGGCGTCCACGACCACGGCGCAGCTTGCCGTCGCCGATCCGCCCTCGCTGTCGGTCACGGTCGCCGAAATGGGATGGGTTCCCGGCTGCCGGGAGTTGGCAAACGTGAAGGTGTCGTCTTTTGCCATCCCGTTGCCGGACCAGGATACGTTATGGGGGGGGATGCCGCCCTCGAAGGTCGCCCGGAGATTGACGATGTCGCCAAGCTGGACGGTGATCGGGCATTTCTCTGCATCGAACTTGACCTTCAGGGGTTTCATCGCTTTCCTGTTCGCCTGTCTTATCATTTCTTGTGCGTTCTTGACGTCATTCGCATTCGGGTCTTTGATATCGTAGGCTGAGGCGTAACACCTTTTCATCTTTTCGGGATCCATGACGATAAATCTGCATTGACCGAAGAGAGGCGCGGGACAGAAACACATTCCCTTGCACTCGCCTTCCGTTACTAAATACCCGCCCATTGATGGTAGACCTGTCTGACAGCCGAAGCACATGCAGTTCAATAAATCTATCTTCCGTTCCTCAGCAGTTCGCGGTGGCGTGCATTCCTGTTCGAGAACAGGCTTGCCCTTTTCCACGCATCCGGCTGGTTTTTTCGCCGTCACGGAATGGATCTGCTTTTTCGTCCCCCGGTCGCACTCGCCCCATGCGGAATACTCATAGGTGCAGGCAGGAGGCTCCTTCGGCGGCGATGGCGGGGTCTTCACCGCCCCTGTGCCGATACCGACGCCGGTGCTGACACCGCTTGTGATTCCGGCCTGCCCGCTGACGGGGGTATCCTTGCCCGTCCCGGTAACCGTGGAAGTGCCTGTTGTCCCGCCGGGCGTCTGGGATGTCGTTGACGGATCTCCCGGTGTGATCCCGGCCTGCCCGCTTACACCTGAGGTTATCCCGGCCTGGCCGCTCGTCCCGCCCTGAATTCCCGCCTGCCCCCAAGGTTGCTTATAGGAGTCCGGCTGGACCTGTGGCGGCGGTTTCTGTCCGTCCTTCTTGTCGCCCGGAGCAGGCTCTTTCTTGTCGCCCTCCCCGGGCGACTTATCGACGGTGAACGTCGCGCTTTTAGTGATCAGGCTGATGCGGTTTCCGTCCGCATCCTCGATCTGCAATTCCACGCTGACGGTCGCCGTGCCTGGCTTCGTGGCGGTGAAGGTGGTTGAAAGCCGATTCACTTTCTCGACCTCGCAGTTCTCACCGCGCCATAAGTAGATGAATCGGGAGTTCCAATCGAACTCGATATCGGTCGTCGCCTTTCCTTTTTCATTGACATCGAGCTTCTTTGGTTCCAGGGTCAGTCTCAGAAAATCATTCGGTACGGTCACGGGGACATCGAGTTGGACGGTACCGTTTTTCTTCTGAGGACCCCTGGTCTCCACTCCCGCGCTAATCTTAACCGTTCCCGGCTTTGAAGCGGTGAAGCGTGTCTTGAGTGAGTCGCCGATCTGACGAAAGGTCCCCTTCGGTATGGACCTCCACGAAAGGGTGAGGGTACCGTCCTCCAGTTCCTTCTTCAGTTCATCGTCCGTGACCTGCAGTTCCAATTCGCCGGGATTGCCGAGGACGAACGAAGGCTTGGCGGTGACGATCTTCGCCCCTTTTTCCAGGCGCTCCTGGAGCGCCTCATCGGCATTGGCAAGCTCCCGCAAAGCGTCTTTGCAGGAGCCGCTGCGGTAGAGGGCGATGACGTCGTCGATCCGTGCCCGGAATCCCGTGAAAGCTTCGAGGTCGCTGTCGGGGGGCTGCCCGCCGGCGGTTGATCCTCCTTCGATTTGTCTCAGTCGCTCCACCAACGCGTTCCATGGAACACGGGCGCTCTCGGGTGTGCGGCGGCCCTCCCACACATCCAACTCCATCTTGCGCCAGCCGTTGAAAGCATCCCTGGCCTGGTCCATATAGTTCGTGTTCCGGTCGTTGCCGCTCCTCTTGCGCCCCGTGAGCCACTCGATGTGATGAGTCATTTCGTGCCAGACGGTTTGCTGTTTCTTCCGATTGTCACCGATAGTTCTCACGTGCCAGGGGAGGAAGATCCAGGCGTTTGTTGCCCATGTCCCATCGGTATGTGATCCTTGCGCCCGGTTCCCGGTAACAGTGGTGCCGATCAAACCATCCTGGATCGTGAGCTGGTTTCTCGCCGCGGCCTGGTAAATCGCAGGGTCACCTATCTTCACGACATCGCTGAAACAGGCGCCATCGAATTCATGGATGAAAGCGTCTACCGCCGAGGCCACGGCATCGTTCGCCGTCCCTTTATCGCCGGGTGTTGGGGTTGCGGATACCGACGGTGGATTTGCACTGGTGGCGTCGCGAAGGGCCTGTTCCTGGGCAAAGGCTGGATGGGGGGTGAAAGGGAGGAGAAAAAGCAAAAAAAGCGCGACGAGGGATATGAGAAAACAGTATCCTGATTCTCGTGTCCCTGTGAATGCCCTGCTGGTGCGTTTCATATAACCAGACCTTTGTACATCAACGGGATCAGATCGGTGATTTCAAGACAGTCGTTATGGTAAAGAAATGAAAGACATATCCCAAACTGGCTTGCGGGCTCCCCACAATCATTACTTTTCCAAAACTGCTTTAACATCCACCCGGCTGGGGGTCACGTTCGTCGGCTCCATGCGAAAGCCGGTGAATTTGCGGTTGGCCAGCTCATCGGCGATGTTGCTTGACTTGCCGCCGTAATCGAGCATCAGCTCGGCGGCGCCGCCCAGGAAGCTCCGCTGGTTGACCCCCCGGACCCCCTGCATCTCTTTTTCCAGAAACTGCTTGATTGCCGTCAGATGGCGATAGGAAACCAGGCCCGTGATGACGAGGGTGATCTCTTTCGTCCGGCCATAGGCCTCGCTCCGCCACTGGGCCAGGATGTCGGCGATCATCGCGTCGGCCAGGCGTCCGGCGGCATCGCGGATCGCCAGGGCGCCTCCCTGGACCTCATCGATATGGGCCCGCCTTCCCTGTTCACTCCGGGAAGAGATGATCTTCGCATCGTCGGAACGAATGACCCGGGCCTGGAGCGTTGCCTGGAGGGACTGGAGCTGCGTGTTGAGGATCCGTCCGCCGGCGTTTTTGGAAAAGGCCTTGCCGGAAATGACAACCTGGGCGCCGTACTGGAGACCGGCCGCCGCCGCCGCCTGCGCGTCGCCTTCCAGGATGCGCAGGGCCTGATCCCGGGTAATGTTGCTCTTCACCGTCTGGGGATCGACCACAGTGAAACCGGCGGTAATGAGCCGTTCCATGATCGTCGATTCCGCCTGCCCTACATCCTCCCAGGCCGTTGTGCCGAAGACGCCGGCCACCTTCTCCTCGATGATCACCATGACCTTGGGCTTCTCGGCCAGCGCATGGAGGAGACCCAGGGCGCGCAGATCGTTCATGAGGTTGGCCCGGCCCACCTCTGCCTGAATTTTGACCCGGTAGAGGTCCCCCTCGGCCTTTTCCGAAAGGACCTTGTAACGCTGGACATAACCGGTTGTCTGGGCGAGGATCTTGTCGGAGATGACCTTGTACTGCTCCGTCAGGGTATCCGACGTCACGAGCGTCCCCACGGCCTGCTCGACAGCCTTGCGCAGCGCGTCGTCGATCGCCTTGTCCCGGGCCGGCGCCATGGCGTTGTTGACGATGGCGGCGACCCCTTCGGTTATGACGAATTCGGTCTGCTGGGCCCAAACAGGCGGGGTCAGGGTGATCAGGAGACCCAGGACAAGAGATAGAATTCCCGGGCAGGCACCGCTTCGGCCCGCCCCTCTTGAACCGGTTAAAGCTGCTACGGCAGCCATAAATGCCAGTACTGTCATTCCCGCGAAAGCGGGAATCCAGAACAGGACTGGATGCCGGATCAAAGCCTGCTCCGGACGCGATCCGGGGTTCGGCATGACAGCTTTTGACATGTTTATTCGCCGGAGTAATAAAGCTGCTACGGCCCGCCTTTCAAGATCCTGCATGACTTTCATCTCATCGGAAATACTGGCGGAAATCATAACCCAGCGTCACTTCCATTTCCACTTCCACGCCGCCGTCATCCTTGTAATGGGTATCGATAACCTTGGCGCCGCGAATGTAGGCCTCGACGCGCGAGCGGATCGTATCGTTCTGCAAGACGAAATCCCGAACAGTGGACTTGGCCCTGATGGCAACACCGTAGGCCTGCTCCAGGAGATTCCGATAGGCATCCATTTTGGCCGCCCGCTCCGTCATGAGCCGGGCCTGGGCCGGATTGATCGCCTTTTCCGGAGGCGCGCCGCCGCCGGTGGCTCGGAGAACAATGGGAACCCACTGCTCCGTCGGCCCCATGGGCTGCTCCTGAAGCGGTACGATGTAACACCCCGCAAGCAGGGTCAATACAAACAGCACAACCATTCCTTTTTTCCACATGGCTTCTTTCTCCTTTCTCCTCAGCGAACCCCGAGAATCCTTCTCAGCGGTTCCAGATCAATCTCCACTTCCACCTCATAACTGCCGTCGGCCAACTGATATTCGGAAATAACCCGCGCTCCCTGGATATAAGAGAAGACCCGGGAACGGATATCATCGCTGCGTGTTACAAAATCCCGGACCAGCGTCTCGCCGCTGATCCGGACGCCGTTGACCTGTTCGGAAAGATTCCTCAGGGCGTCCAGCTTTCCCGCCCGCTTGGCAAGGAGACTCTTTTCCGCCCCCGTCATCCCCGGTTCGTTGGGCTCAACGCCGTGCCCTTTGACCCGCAGCACATCGCGGGCCGCTTGCGGCGCCTCATAACCCTGTCCGCCCGGCGCTCCGTACCCTGTTGCCTGGATCACTTCCTGGTCATAGCGCAGGCGGCGCCCCACAATATCCTCCACGCGCCCCAGGGCGACCTCCACCGTCACTTCCGCCGTTCCATCCGCCTGAACCCGGTAGTCGACCTCCCGGGCGCCCTGGATGGCTGCCCGCACCCGCGAGCGGACCACGTCGGACTGGGTGACAAAATCCCGGACGGTCGTCCGGGCGTCGATCTGGATGCCATAGACGGTCTCCAGAAGGTTCCGGAGGGCGTCCACCTTTGCCGCCCTCCGCGTCATCAACTTGGTCTGACTGTCGGTTTGGGCCAGGCCTTCCAGGGAAAAACCCAGGATCAGGACCAGCAGCGCCACTCCCGTCAGCAGGCATCGTCTCCGGATTGTATCGCGTCTCATCATTCCCCCTTCTTGCGGGTCTTCCCCTCGAATCGGACCATCTGTTCAATAATCCCGTACCACTCTTCCTCGCTGACCCGGATCGGCCCCGTATAGGCCTCCGGTTTACGATCCGGTCCTTTCGCCGCGGCAGCGTCTCCCCGCTCTGACAAAAGCACATTCCCGGAAGGCGCCTTCATGGTGACCTGAACCCCGCCGTCGGCCAAAAGCGCCTCATCCACCAGGGTGATGCCGCGGACAAAGGCTGAAAAACCTTCATAAGCGTCTCGCTCCGGGAAAACTTCCCGGTCCTCTTCGCGCCCCCGGACGGCGTTCCGGTAGGCATCCAGCACCGCCGCCCGACGGGCCATAAAGAGCGCCTGGGCCCTGCTTTTGGCCTTCACGGGGGGATAGCCGATACCCTGCACCAGCCGGGATTCGTCACTCCCGGAGAAACCCTGTCCCCAGGAGAGGAGAACGCCCAAAATGCAGAGTGCGGCGATCTTGATGCCGATCGTTTTCATCTTGCGAGACATGGTTTGAAAGATACACCCACGTTGTCATTCCCGCCCCCGCTTTCGCGAGGGTAACCTCCGGCGGGAACTCGGGGACAGATTTCAAATCTGTCCCCGAAAAAGTACTGGATTCCTGCGCCTGTCCCGGACCTTGATCCGGGATTCGCAGGAATGACGATTTGTCGAGTTCCATGCAAAATTCAAGCTCCCATCCTGCGGATACGATCCTGCAGAAAAGGTCTGAGGCCTTTAGCGGTCGTGGACAAGTTTCCGTTCAGCCCTGTCATGGCTGACGAGGCCTGACCCCTCGGCTCTGCATTGCACGGACGCCGGGATAACCCGCAACGCCGGAAATCAATAATGTCTCACCGGACCCACAGCCCCGGAAGCCGGAGGCGGCGGGGGAGGGTACTGGCCCGGAGGCGGACCGCCCTCGGGCATGATAATGATCGCGGGCGGCGGCAGAGGTTCCCGCGTGTAGATGTAACAGCCGGACAACAAGGACGTAACGGCAACTCCGAACACTAAGATGGCGATACCCTTTTTCATACAGAAGCCTCCATTTCCTGATTTCGGCGCCCCCGCCCGGAACAGCGGATTTCTTCGATCCTGCATGTCACGGCACATATCGGTATTCATATCATCGGGAGCGGAATACTATAAAAGGAAAGATAACGGAACGCAACATCCCTGTCAAGAAAAGGTTTGTGGGTAGGGAATTCTTGACTTTTGACGAGAGCATCAATTATATAAATGCGGGTTTTAATCCCGCCTCACGCTACCAAGAACTGTAAGGAGGATAAGAAAATGAAGAAATTATTATTTGGAACAATTCTTTTGGCGGTGTTAATCGCGTTTCCTGTCATGTCAATGGCACAAATCAATGTTCGAGTAAATGTTCCTGTTCCGCTACCTCCGCCGATTCCATTTATTGGGCCGCCAAATGTGGTTATATTGCCCGGAACTGATATATATGCCGTTCCGGATGTTAAGGAAGAATTATTCTTCAGACAAGGTTGGTGGTGGAGACATCACGGTGGACATTGGTATCGTTCGAAATCCTATGATCAGAGCTGGGCTTATTATCGTGGTTATCCATCTTGGCATAAAAGAATACCTCATGGTTGGAGAGATAATTATAGAAACAATATGTGGGGTGGTCGTCCTTGGAATCATAGTTACATTCGCCATGGTGATCTTAATAATCATTGGCGGGGACGTCCTGGCGGTGGACCCGCTGGACGTAACTTGCATGGCGGTGGACGTGGACCCGCTGGACGTAGCTTGCATGGCGGTGGAAAGGGTGGACGCACCAATCCCGATAGGCGAGTAAATAGAAGTCAGAGTGGCGGTTCTAATCGTGGCGCTCGTAGGTAATGTCGTCATTCCCGTGTAGGCGGGAACTCGGGGACAGATTTCAAATCTGTCCCCGAAAAAGGAGCAGATGGGCGTTTTTCAACAGCCTGCTGAGGTGGGATGGGGCATGCATGAAGAATGGTCTTGCATAACCTTGTTTTTCGTGTATATTCGGCCCGTGTTTTTTCCTTTTTGAGGCGGGACGCGACATATATGAAATTAAGTCTTGCAATGCCGTGTTTTGTTGTGTATATTTACACCGCATTCTCTTATTGGGGTCATTCCGGGGCTGTGGGGAATCGAAAAAATGAAGGTAGGCAGGTATCTCATCGTCTTTGTCTTGCTCATGGGCGGCCTGATTACATTCGGGGACAGGGGACTCATTGATAATTTCCGGATGAAGGAGAAAATGATGGCCCTTAAGAAGATCAATCATGAGATGACCCTCGAAAACATCGCCCTGAAAAAAAACATCACGCTTCTGCGCGATGATCTCTCCTATGTCGAGATGATGGCGAGAAGCGAACTGGGCATGGTTAAAAAAGGAGATCTGGTTTACCGCACGGCGCAATAAGGCTTACGCCTCTGCCGCAGGAGACGGGGTCGATACCCTTTATTTCAAGACGGTGACCGCATGTTCGACATCAATGACTTGTTTTCAGGGGGGAAGCAACTGGCCGGGCTGGACATCGGCTCCAGTTGCATCAAGCTTGCGGAGATACAGGATAGCCCCAAAGGCCGCATTCTCAGCCTTTTTTCCGAGGCGCCCCTGGTCAAAGGCGTGATCGTCGACGGCGCCGTGGTGGAGCCGGAAGCCCTGACCGCAACCATCAAAGCACTCTACAAACAATCCGGCTGCAAGCGGAAAAAGGTCGTCACCTCCATCTCCGGGCACGCCGTGATCGTGAAGAAGGCGGCCTTCGCGCAGATGGATGAGGAAGAACTTCGGGCCCTCATTCATGATGAAGCGGGAAAGTATCTGCCCTTCGACGATATGTCCGAGGTGGACTACGATTTTCAGATCCTCGGAGAAAATCCTTACAACCCCAGTCAGATGGAAGTCCTCATCGTAGCAGCCAAGAAAGAGATCATCGAGGGTTATACGGATGCCATCCAGGCGGCGGGCCTGATCCCGGTGATCATGGATGTGGATTCTTTTGCCCTTGAAACCATGTATGAGGAAAATTACGAGTTTGAGGAGAACGATGTGGTTGTTCTCATCAACATCGGGGCGAGCATAACCAACCTCAATGTGGTGAAGGGCGGGGTATCGATCTTCACGCGGGATTTTACCCTCGGCGGAAATTCCGTTACCGAGGCGCTTGCCGCAAATCTCGGCGTTTCTTTTGAGGAGGCGGAAGAGGCCAAGATCAAGGGGACAGGAGACGGCGAACAGGCCAGGAAGGCATTCCGTGAGGGACTGATCACCTATGCGGATCCGGTCTGTTCCGAGATCGAGCGGTCGGTCGACTATTTCCGTTCTACTTTCGGTGCGGAAACCATCAGTAAAATTCTTGTGTCCGGCGGCGGAGCCCTGATTCCCGACCTGGTTGCCGATCTGGGTCGCCGGCTGGGGATCGAAACGGAGATCATCAACCCGTTCAAAAAGATCCAATTGGATAAAAAGGTTCTGGGGCCGGAGTCGGCTGGGAGTATCGGTCCCATTGCTGCCGTCGGCGTGGGGCTGGCTTTGCGGAAGATAGGTGACAAATGATCAAAATCAATCTTCTTCCCTATCGTGAAAAGGAAAAAAAAGAGAATCTGCAGCAGCAGATCATTATCCTCTCGGGCACGCTGGTGCTCTTTCTTCTGATCATCATCGCCGTGCATCTCTATTTCAGCATGAACATCAGCGGCATGGAGATGAAGATCCGGGAGGCGGATGCCAGACTGATCGTTTTGAACAAGAAGGTCGGCGATATCGAGGGTTTCAAGCGGGATAAAAAGGAGCTGGAACAGAAATTGGGGGTGATCAACTCCCTCGAGACCAACCGCCTCTTCCCCGTCCGCATGCTGGATGAACTGAATCTGCTCATTCCCGCAAAGGAGGCCTGGCTGGAAAAGATCACGCAAACGGGACAGGAGCTTCGCATCGAGGGAATGGCCAGGGACAACGGCACCGTGGCTCGCTTCATGAAGAGCATGGAAAAGGCAGGATTTGTCCAGTCAGTCGAACTGGTGCGCTCCACGGAAAAAGATCTGGCCGGAGTGAAGTTGCAGCAATTCATCCTGACCTGTGTCATAAAAAAAGGGATATGAACCTATGGACTTCAGTGTCGATGGTCTGAAAAAACTTTCCCTCAAGATAAAGGCGCTGATCGTTTTGCTGATCTGTCTCCTTCTGGGATATTTCTATTATATGTCCTTCTTTCAGGCAATCCTTGCGAAGCAAATGGCCCTCGGTACCAAGCTGACGGAGATGCAGCAGCAGATTGCGGAAAAAGAGAAGGTGGTGGCGCAACTCGGCAGGTATATCCGGGAGATCGATTTGCTGCAGGAGTCCTTTAAGCTGGCCTTGCTGAAACTTCCCAATGCGCGGGAGATCGCAGGGCTTTTGGCGTCGGTTGTTCTCTCCGGCGAAGAGGCCGGTGTGAATTTCCTGCTGTTTGAACCGGCCGCGCCTCCGAAGCCGGCCGCGCCCCCGAAGCCGACGGATGCCAAGGCGCCGCCTGCGAAACCGGCTGACGCCAAGGCCCCGCCTGCAAAGCCGGCAGTACCGGAGAAGTTTTACGATGAGATCCCCATCAGGGTGCAGATTACCGGTAGTTTTCACAATACGGTGTCCTTCTTTGCAAAGATTGCCAAACTGTCCCGGATCGTTAATGTTGAGGGGATCGCCATGGGGGATGCAAAGGATCTGAAGGGAAAAGGGCTGATCGTCCGAACCTCCTGCACCGTAAAAACCTATATGTTTGTGGATAAAAAATCATGATGAGACGGCATTTCATATCCGTTGTGATGGGTGGCATCCTGGTCCTTTTACTTGCCGGGGGGGCGGGTGAAAAGGGGACACCTTGCGGCAAGATGTCCCCACTCTGGGCTGCTGAAGGGAACACCTTGCCGCAAGGCGTCCCCACCCTTCCTCCCGCTGCGCCGGCGGGCAAGTCCGGTGGACCTTCGGCAAAGCCGATTCCCGCCGCAGCCCTGCCGCCGCCTCCTCCCGCTGCACCGGCGGGCGAGTCCGGTGGGCCTTCGGCAAAGCCGATTCCCGCCGCAGCCCTGCCGCCGGCTCTGGCCTACGAGTATAATGCGGCCGGAAAACCGGATCCCTTCAAGCCATTCATGGAAACGGATCTGGCTCTGAAAACGAAGCAGGAAGAAGATCTGAGAAAGAAGGCGGCGGCGAAAGGACGCCCCATTTCGCCGCTCCAACGGGTGGAACTCGGGCAGCTCAGCCTGGTCGGGATCGCCGGTGATGAGAACAGACGCACGGCGATTGTCGAGGACGGGGTTGCGAAAAAACACTATCCCCTTTTTGTGGGGACCTATATCGGCATGAACGGGGGGCGGATCGTCTCGATCCGGTCTGATCGCGTGATCATCGAGGAACGGCTCCAGGACCAGACCCAAAAGACCAAAAAGACGAAGGTCAAGCGAATTACCGTAATGCTTCACAAGGAAGATGAGGGGAAACCATGAAACGGGCAATACGATGGAGATGGCTTGTTTTTTTGGGGGTGATCCTGACGGCGGCCCTCCCTCCGGCATGGGGCGCGACCCCCGAGGCGCCGGATACGTCCAAACAGACGGTCGCCGCAGGGTACCTGGAAAATGTCGCCTTTGAAAGGCTCCCGGGCAAGGAACGGGTGACCATGACGGTATCGAAGCAGTCCGGGGTGACGGTCGAGAGTCAGCCGGGCAATATGGTGGTGGTCCGTCTGGACAACCTCTTCGTTCCCGAGGGGCTCCGCCGCCCGCTGAGCGATGCGACCCTCGCCAATGTGCTCCGGGTGTCGCCCGTTCAGAAAGGGGCCGATGGCCGATCCTGGGTCATCGCGACAATCGATCTGAAGAAGAAAGTTCCCTATAGCGTCCGACAGGAGGGGATGAATGTTCTCATCGATTTCAATGTAAACTCCCTGGCGTCGGCTGCAGCGCCTGCGCCGGAGAAGCCGTTGCCGGTGGTGCAGCCCCCGGCGGCGCCCGGGAAGGGGGCGGCGGGAGACGCCGGAAAGGACAAGAAAGCCTCCCGCATCTCCCTCGACATCCAGAATGCCGAGATCAAGTCGGTATTCCGGCTGCTGTCCGAACAGGGAAAGGTCAGCATCGTTTCCGATGATGACGTCAAAGGGACGGTGACCCTGAGCATCAAGGATGTCACCTGGGAAGAGGCGCTGGACGTGATTCTCAAGGTCAAGAATCTCGAGAAGGTTCAGAAGGGCGCCGTCATCACCATCCTGACGCTGGAGAATCTGGCTAAGCAGCAGGCCCTGGAGAAGAGCCGCCGGGACGTGGAGCCTCTGGTGACGAAGGTCATCAACATCAATTACGCCGGCGCCGCCGGTCTCAAGGAGAATCTCCAGGAATTTCTCAAGGACAAGGAAGGCAAGTTTCGGGGTTCGGTGCGGGTCGATGAGCACAGCAACTCGCTCATCATCCAGGCCTTGCCCGACGATATCCGCCGGATCATCCCCATCATCGAGAAGATCGATAAACCGACCAGCCAGATCCTCATCAAGGCCAATATTGTCGAGACCACGAAAGACATGGCCCGGAGTCTGGGCATTCAATGGGGAGGCGTCTTCGGACGGAGTGCGGGGAATTACAATGTGTTCGTGACGCCGGGCGGCACCGGCGGAAGCACCGTTCCCCCGGGCAGCGCGCTGGCGGGGGGCTATGCGCCGGCCTACGGCAGCGCGGGCGTCGGCGGGCAACCTTTCGGCGTCAACTTCCCCGCCACCGGCCTGACCTCGACCGCCTCGGGCACCCTGGGGCTCATTTTCGGGACCATCGGCGGCAACATGCTGGAGCTCCAGCTCAGCGCCCTTCAGAAGGACAACAAGCTGAACATCCTCTCCAGCCCTTCGATCACGACGATGGACAACCAGATGGCCTTCACGGAAAACGGCATGAAGGTGCCCTATGTGACGACCGAATCGTCCGGCGGCACGATGACCCGGACGGTGAAGTTCGAGGATGTGGTCCTGAGACTGGAGATTACCCCCCATGTGATCGACGGCAAGAACATGAAGATGAAAATCGTCGTGAAGAAGGATGAAGTGGACTCGACCCGCAATGTGGAAGGAAATCCTTACATCATCAAGAAGAAGACCGAAACGAGTCTGATCGTCCAGGACGGGGAAACGATCGTCATCTCCGGTCTGACCAAGCAGACGAACACCGTCGGCGATACGGGCATTCCGCTCTTCAAGGATGTGCCGATCCTGGGCTGGCTCTTCAAGTCCGAGTCGAAGAACGTGGGTATGGAGGAGGTCCTCATCTTCATCACGCCCAGCATTATGAAACCTCCGTCGATGGCGGCAGGCATCCAGGACGGTCCCATGGAACATCTGACGACAGCGGGAGGCATCCAGGAAGGTCCCGGAGGCAGCGGGGAAAAACCGGCGCCGTCTTCGCCGGCCCCTTAAAAAGGCGGTGAGGCATGTTTTGCATGAGAAAAAAGGAGCGATCGATGAAACGATATCTGACTGCTTTCATCATCCTGGCAGGGATGGTCATCCTTTCCGCCGGTTGCGCCACAGACCCTTATCAGAAAGGGTTCAAGGCTTACCGGAGCGGGGATTACGCGACGGCAATGCAGGAACTGACCACGCTGGCGGAGCAGGGCGACGATGAGGCCCAGCTCCATCTGGGCCTGATGTACCGGGACGGCCAAGGGGTCCTGCCGGACTTCCGGCAGGCGGAGAGATGGCTGCAGAGAGCGGCGGAACAGGAAAACGTGAAGGCCCGGATCGCCCTCGCGTCCATGTACGCCGACCGGCAAGGTCTCATCCGGGATGACGTGAAGGCGCTGATGTGGTTCAATTTTGCCGTTGTCCAGGGGAGCAAGGAGGCGGTCTCTCTGCGGGAGGGTCTGCTGATGAGGATGACGCCCGCCCAGGTGGCGGAGGCCCAGCGCCTGGGCCGGGAATTCAAATCCGAAAAAGACTATCAGGACATGGCGCGGGACCTGAAGCCCAAGGCCGATTCGGGAGACGCGGCGGCCCAGATGAAATTAGGGATCCTCTACTACAGGGGCCGGGGGGTGAGCCGGAATTATGCCGAGGCGGCGCGTCTCTTCCGGCTGGCGGCGGAAAAGGGCGATCCCTATGCCCAGTCGAATCTGGCTTATATGTGCGAGCTTGGCGAGGGCATCCCCCAGAACTACGAGGAAGCGGCCAGGTGGTATCTCAAGGCGGCGGAGCAGGGGAATATGCAGGCCCAGTTCTTAGCCGGCAGGCTCTACGAAAAGGGTCAGGGCGTCCCCCAGAACGATGTCATCGCGCTGTCGTTTTATATCCTGGCTTCGGCCAGGGGCGAGGTAATGGCGACGACCGAGCGGGACCGTCTGACGGGCTGGATGTCTCCCGATCAGGTCTCCGAGGCCCAGCGCCGGGCGCGCGAATTCAAGACCGTGGGGAAATGAGGGCTTTGAAAAGGAATTGGGGACAGATTTACGGGAATTGGGGACAGATTTCAAATCTGTACCCGAAGCAAGCGAGAATTGGGGACAGATTTTAAATCTGTCCCCGGAACATAACTTTTTTCCGGATCACATCATGAAGGGGACTGGTCTTTAAGGAGGATGGTCATGCGTAAGAATTTCTATTTATCAGGACTGTTTCTATGCATGCTGGCGCTCTGCGTCGGCGGTTGCGGCGACAGCGCGGCCGATCCCATGGGGACGGCGACCGTTCAATTCATCGATGGATCCGGGGCGATCATCACCACCGCGAGCGTTGTGCCGAACGGCACAATCACCCTGATCGCCCAGGTCACGAACCTCCGCAGCGACGGGACCGCCAAGCCGGTTTCCGGCGAGCAGGTCTCCTTTTCCCTGGTGAATACAGGCAACGGCGCCTCGCTGACCGTCGTGAACAACCGGACGGGCAGCGGCGGCCGGGTCACAGCCCTGTTTACGTCGGGGAACAGCATGTACTCGGACATCGTGCGCGTGACCACCGATGGCAGCGGGTCCACGGCCACGATCCACATCAACAAGACGGGCGGTATGACCGACCCCCGCATCAAAACGCTGACCGCCTCCAACGTGGAGGTGGTCGCCGGCCAGTCCTCCGAGATCACGGCGGAGGTGGTTGACGGGGCCGGCAGCCCCGTCATGGGTGTGCTCGTCAGATTCAGTATCCCGGTGAACGGAAGCGGCGCCGGTTTCGCCAATGCATACGCGGATGGCAACTTCTATGCCTACACCGATGTCGGCGGCTTTGCGACGGCGGTCTATCAGGCGGGGGGCGTCGACCCGTACAATGACGTTTACGACTCCGTCCTGGCCGAGCTGGAGAACGGCTCCAGCAATGCGGTGGACATCAAGCGCACCGCCGGGACAGCGCCGACGCCGCCGACGCCGTCGTCCTACAGCATTACGATCGGTCCGGCTTCTCCAACCGTGCCGCTTGCTGGCGGCAGCTGTATCATCACGGCAAACGTGAAGGATGGCACAACGAATGCCGGCAATGTGACGGTTAATTTTACAACCAGCGGTGGCAGTGTATCGCCTTCGTCACGGGCGACGGGCGGGGATGGAAACGCAGCGACCACCTTTACAACAGGAGTTGTAGGCTTTGCTGGAAACACGGCAGGGGTTGTCACGGCCACCATCACGGTCGACGGAAATGTGTATGCGGCATCCGTGGTTGTCGCGTATAAGTAGCCGTCGGATCGCCAAAGAGGCGTTTATTTAAACGGCTTCCGTCAGTTCCCCGCCCATCCGGGCGGGGAACTGACGGATGGATTGGCCGGGAATCCCGGCACGGCGGACGGTCTCTTTCACGCGAGCGGTGGGGAAGCCTGCGCGGCCGCGGCGGTCATTCCAACGCGATCAGAAAAGATACGGGCATTGGGTTCGAAGGGACGGCGCTCCCTCCCCCGTCCGGGGGAGGGAGCTTTCAGTAATATGGCGAAAGATCCCTGGAGACCTTTGAAAAATGCCCCCGCTTTGTCATTCCCGCGAAGGCGGCAACTTGGGGACAGATTTCAAATCTGTCCCCGAAAAAACACCGGATTCCGGTTTTCACTGCCCTGCAGGGTACACGCGGAATGACAACGGAGACCATTTACGGCGGAAAGCAAATATCTCCTTTGCACAACGGGCCGGCAAAGCCATCAGAAAGCGAAGCGATGATGAAACGACAAAGGCATTTATCGATCCTCTGTTCGGCGATATTGATATTTTCAATGATCTGCGCCATCTCGGGATGCAGCGGCAGCGAACCGACGTATAATATTTCCGGCCGGATCACATCAGGCGGGTCGGGCCTTTCCGGTGTGACCGTAACCCTGTCCGGTTCGGAATCGAGAACGTTCACGACGGACAACAGCGGAAAATACGGTTTCAACGATATGCAAACCGGGACCTATACGGTGACCCCGTCGCTTGCGGGATACCTCTTTGCGCCCCTATACCGGAATGTCTGGCTCGACGGCATGAACGCGGTCAATTTCGACTTCACGGGCTTGTATGGCGTTGGCGGCAGCCTTGCGGCGACCACCCAAACCATTCACCTGAAAAGCGACGGCACGGTGCGGGCATGGGGGGACAACGGCAGCGGCCAGTTGGGCGACGGAACGACGACGGACAGCGCCGTCCCGCTGCAGGTCGCCGGTCTGGCCGGCGTAACGGCGGTGTCTGCGGGAAGCAATCACTCGGTCGCCTTGAAGAGCGACGGCACGGTCTGGGCATGGGGAAACAACAACAGCGGCCAGTTGGGCGATGGGACGACCATCGGCCGCACCGCGCCGGTTGCGGTCGTCGGTCTTGCGGATGTCAAAGCCGTTGCGGCGGGCTCCGAGGACACGTTTGCGCTGAAAAGCGACGGCACGGTCTGGGCGTGGGGAAACAACAGCAGCGGACAACTTGGCAACGGAACAACGACCAACAGTTCCATCCCGGTACAGACCAGAGGTCTGTCGAGCGTGACGGGAATCGCGGCCGGCAATGACCATACGGTTGCGCTGAAAAGCGACGGCACGGTCTGGGCATGGGGAAACAACAGCAATGGACAGCTTGGCAACGGAACAACGACCAGCAGTTACATCCCTGTACAGTCGAGCAGTGTCACGAACGTGTCGGGCATTGCCGGCGGCGCAAAGGACACGTTTGCGATGAAGGTCGACGGCACGGTCTGGGCATGGGGGATCAACAGCAGCGGCCAACTGGGCAATGGGACGACCACGGACAGCGCCACACCCGTGAAGGTCACCGGAATTACCGGCGCAGCGAGCATCGCCGCCGGCGCCGACCATGCCGTTGCGCTGAATTCCGACGGCACCGTCTGGGCCTGGGGAAACAACAGCAATGGACAGCTTGGCAACGGAACAACGACCAGCAGTTCCGTCCCCATACAGTCCAGCGGTCTGTCGGGCGTGAGGGGCATTGCCGGCGGCGCAAAGGACACGTTCGCGCTGAAGAGCGACGGCACGGTCTGGGCGTGGGGTAACAATGGCCACGGCCAGCTCGGGGATGGAACCCTGACGGATCGCTTGACTCCCCTTCAGGTGCAATAAGATTAGGATAAAAGGGGACAGATCTATTTTCCCCTGGTAAGATAAAAGGGGACAGATTTATTTTCCCCCGGGGAAAAATAAATCTGTCCCCTTTTATCCAAATTTACAGGAGATGCACCCATGTCTGAACCCATCAGGCGTTTCCTTTCTTTTTTACTGGTCCTGCAACTCATTCTTCCTTATTCAACTTTTGCTGCTGCGGTCGGTGAATTTACATCGGTTGTCGGTGACGTCACGCAGACGAGTGCGAAGGAAGTCATAACGCCCGTTGTGAAGTCGCCGATTGAAATGAAGGATTTAATCGCCACCGCTCGCACCTCCTCGGCCACGATGGTTTTTTCCGATGACAGTACGATCACGCTGTCTGAGAATACAAAACTGGAAATCAAGGAATTCCTCTTCAAAGACAGCTCGCGCAAAGGCATTTTTTCATTGGCGATCGGAAAATTGACGGCCGACGTGAAGAAATACATCGGCGGTGATAATGTTTTTGAAGTCTATTCGCCTACGGTCGGTGAAGGCGTCAGGGGGACGGGCTTTGAATTCATCGAGGCCCTGAAAGACGGCAAAGTCGATTCCAATATGGCGACCGTCAGTTGTACGGAAGGTTCACTGAATCTATCAGCGTTTTCCGCTACCGGGGCTGTCGTTTCCACAGCCGTGCTTGAAGCGGGTCAGATGGCTGTCATTATTGGGGGTATCATCACCATTTCCACGATTGCAGCAATAGCAGCGGCAGCGGCTATTGCCCAGACGACGGAGACCGGAGCAGCAGGCGCTGCGGGAGGTGCAGGCGCCGGCACGGGCGGTGCGGCTGCGGCAGGCGGTGGAACGACTACGGCAACGGCAACAGGCGGCGGAACAACTGTCGCAGCGGGAGGTGCATCCGGCGGAGCAGCGGCAGCTGCCACCGTGGGAACAGCGGCTGCAGCGACGGGCTTATCAACGGCTGCCATCGCGGGAATCGCAATCGGCGGAGCGGCGGCTGTCGGTGGCGCAGCTGCGGCGGCCGGCGGCGGCGGCGGCGGTGGAAGCGGAGGCGGAGGAAGCGGTGGAGGCAGTACAGGTCAAACGACATTCGAAATCAGCCTAGCATGCACGAATTTAAACAACGTGCGCACTGGACAGACGATAATTTTTCAACAAGGTGTCGGGCGCTGGGCTACTCCAGCTGAAATGGAAAAAGCGCTGGCCGGCCATTACGCTGTAATCAGTCTCGACGGTGTTCAACTGAATGTGTATTACGAGGGGGCAACGTGGCATACGGGCGCTGGCAGTCCGGCTGGCTATGGTAATCGAGCACGGGCAAACTGGGTAGCTACGTCCGGCACTCATACGGTTACAGGCCTCTGGACAATTTATCCACAAGTGCAGAGTTGCACATTTAAGATTTCAAAATAGTGTGATAAAAGGGGACAGATCTATTTTCCCCTGGGGAAAATAGATCTGTCCCCTTTTATCTCGTTTATAGAAAATGCTCAGGTGCGGGGGTCCCGCCGCCGGGTCCGATAGACGCCGCCGACCGCAACCAGCGCCAAGCCGCAAAAGCCGAGCAACCCCAGCGGATATTTCACCGCAAAGACCACAGGTGTCAGCAGAACCCGTGTCGCCATCCGCAGGATCTCGTGATCCTTGATAAAGGCGGCCACCGACGGGGAATATTGATAGTATGCCTGTACGAACCCCCGGCCCGGTCCGTTCGTCAGCAGATGATCATCGCGAAAGTGCCGCAACACCTGCACATGGGGATCCAGATAGGAGCCGTAGGCCGCCGTGGCGATGAAGCAGCCGCCGCCGCCTCCTCCTCCGGGATCGCTGGGAGGAATAGTAGTAGTAGTAGGAGGAGGAGGAGCCTGTCCCTCGATACCGATGACGGCCGCCTGATAGCTCGCATCGGACCAGTTAGTGCCGCCGGTGACAATGCTGTTTGAGGCATACCAGGCATCATAACTGCCGCTCCACCCCAGGTTGAGATGGATCTGTTCCGGCGCGTCCCGGTATCCGTCCACCACAACCGAATGGCCGTTTTTTTTGGTATCTCTGAGTCTTAGCTGCGCGGGTCTGCGGTTTTCTATCTCGCTCTTGAACACCTTCATCCAGGCGCCGTCCGAGCCGTAATTGGAGCGGGAGACGGCCTTGGCGGTATTTTTGTAACCAAAATAGGTTGGGAAAACACTCGCACCGTCCAGGGTAGATGCGCCGGAGGCGGATATGCCATAATTCATATGAAAGGCATATCCCACCACAACCATAAGATCGGCGATGGCTTCCTTATGGGCCGCATTGCTGCCGCTACTGATCGAACTGGGCATGTTGGCCCAGTCGGGGCTGTAGGCGGCACAATTCACTGACAGGGTCCAGTTTTTGGCGCCATCATTCCAGGTGTAGGAGGTTTTACCGCTCCCGGTGACGGGCCAATTCCAGTACCGCATGATCTGAGCGGCCGCAGTTGCCACACAACCCGTCAAGGTTCGCCCGCCGGTATACCAGAGGGGACAATACTGATTATAGGGACTCCCCTGACCCCAGGTCGTCCCCAGCAGCGGGCCGAGGGTTAGAAATTCCCCTTTATCAACGGCATACTGAGTGTGTTCCTGGGCAAATTCCTTTCCAGCCTGGCCGAACAGGGACCACAGCCGGTAGTTGACGGTCTGGGTCATGTCCGCCTTGGCAAACTCCGCCTTGGCAAACTCCACCTGGTTCCCCTGAATGGCCTCGGTGATTTTATAGAGTTCCTCGGAAATCCATGCCGCCTGCTCCTTGAGCACGGTCGCACCGGTCATGGTCAATGTGCTCGTGTCCGAATACAGCTTGACCGGGGGCAGCTCGTCCCGCGCCGGGACCAGGATGTGTCCCCGCGGGGAAACGAGGAAATTATAACCCACCACTTGTCCCTGATAGAGAACCGGCTCCTCCCCGATGATCTGCGGGTCCTTGACGCCGGCCCAGCCGCCGTAGACCTGCACGCAATGGGCGAGCCAGTTTTGGGCCGCCGCCCTTGCCCTGTCTCCCTTGACTTCTCCCGCCCAGGCCCAGCCGGATAGAAAAATGAAGAAAATAAAGATCGCGACCGCTGTCCTTGTCCCTCGTCTAATCATCTCCCTTGCCCCCTTTATACGTGTTAAGGTTGTTGTTTTACCACCGCGTCTATTCCCAGGACAGCCCGCCGCCCCGATTCAACACGATTTGAATGTCCCGTTTGCACGCCCCCATGATGGGCAGATCGACTCCCCTCAGAATGCCGCTGACGACCACGACATTTTTCCCCTGCCGGATATGGCGCCAGATATCCGCGAAGATCTTCTCGCTCCGCTCGGCCTCCACCCAAACCTCCAGATTGCTCGTCTTGTCCCGGTTGGTGAGAAGGAACTTTTCGTAGGGCAGTTGCGGATAGTGGGCGCGGTCGAAGATATTGTTCTTATCGACGAATCCCAGCACATAGACCCGCCGCCCCTCGCCGGGCAGTCTTTGTCCGCAGGGGCTGGAAACGCCGCCGGACGAACGCAACGTCGCGATCGACTCAACCTTGATTGTTCCATGACTGGTTTGCTTGATATCGGTTTGCATGACACCCTCATCGGCGGCGAGGGATGGCTGTCCCGCCAACCCCAGGCAGGCCACCATCCAGAGAACGGTCAAGACATGGTCCGCATGACGTTTCCACGAAGCTTGCATCTGATCCACCCCCACTCCTCGCGGATGCATCCCGCGGTAAAGTCCGGGACCACACCCCTGCTGATTGTATAAGACCAATAAGATACATCCGCTGTCAATTATTGATAAGAAAACGATTGAATCTCTCAGGGTAATATTCCCCGAAGCCTGCTTTCGAACGGCTTGTGAATACAGAAAGCGGTCTTGTATGTCAAGAACATAAATGGGGGACAGCCACTATTTTTTCCAACCGCCAGAGGCGCCATTTTTCCAGCGATAAAAGGGGACAGATCTATTTTTCCCCGGGGAAAAATAGATCTGTCCCCTTTTATATTATTCGCTCGGTTTTTCGTTCTTGACACGCTCTCGCGGCCTGTGTTAGCGTTCAATCCAATTTCGGTCGAGGGTTGTTAACACTACGGAAAGATTGAAAAGAAGATGAACCATGGATGAAGATGACCTCTCCCGTGAAGGGCACGAGCAGGAACGGAAGTTGTTTCTGCTCCAAACGGAGACATACATCGATCATAAAGAATACGGGACGGTCCTGGATCTGGCCCAATCGCGTCTCAAACGGATACCGGGCGATATGGACGCCCGCATCGTGATGTGCCGCGTCTGGCTTCTGCAGGGTAGGCTCGACGAGGCCAGGGAGATGCTCCTTGAAATGGATGAGATCCTCGCGGGCCTCTCTCAGATCTATGCCTGCATGGGCGATATCTACATGAAAAAAGGGATGAAGGATTCGGCGGAGATCTTCTACCGGAAGTTCATGGTCCTCAATCCCGGGGCAACGCCCGCCCCGGATATCTCGGAAAGGTTGAAGGGCATCGTAGACTCTCATGAAACGGGCGTGGAGACGGACGCGGATGGGGAGGCGGAGGGGGATGTGCAGATTCCCGCTGATTTCCAGACGGTGACGCTGGCCGAGCTCTATATCCGGCAGGGCCATCTCCGGCCGGCGGAGGAGGTCCTGGAGAAGATCGTCGGGCAGGACCTGCAAAACGAGACGGCGTCGGGGCTGCTTCGGGAAGTCCGCGAGCAAATCCTGCGTGAGTCGTCCGCGCAGCAATATGCGGGGGTCGTCACCGAGCTTTCCCGCTGGATGGGCAATATCGGCAGGTTGCGCGGCCATGCGGCATGATCCTATACCCTGCGCGGATCGGGTGGGCCGCCTGCGTTCGGGATTTCCGGAAACGGACGCCCTGCTCATTCTAAGTGAAAAGAATATCCGCTATCTGACCGGTTTCACCGGCGGCGACGGCGCGCTGATGGCCGGGCCGGACTGGCTGGCGCTCCTCGTGGACGGGCGTTATGTGACCCAGGCGCGGGCGGAGGTCCCGGGGATGGAGGTCTTTGAATTCCGCAAACGTGCGGATGGGATCATGGCGGTGGCCCGGCGAAATGGGGTCGGGTCGATCGGTTTCGAATCGTCCGTTCTCTCGGTGGAGGAGTACCTGAGGCTGAAGGAGGCGCTTCCGGAGGTGGCGCTGCTGCCCCTTCCCGACGCTTTCCAGCTTTTTCGCGCCGTCAAGGATGATGGGGAGATCGACCGGATCCGGGAGGCGGCGCGGATCGCCGGGGAGGCCCTCGCGGCCGTTCGGGGGATGATCCGGCCGGGTGTCCGGGAGAATGAGATCGCCCTCGAACTGGAATACCGGATGCGCCGCGGCGAGGCGGAACAAGTTTCCTTTGAGACGATCGTCGCGGCGGGGGCCAATTCGGCCCTTCCCCATGCGACGCCGGGGCGCCGTGCGATCGCGGATGGGGATTGCGTGCTGATCGACTATGGCGCGGTCTGCGGCGGGTACCATTCGGATGAGACCTGTACGTTTGTCGTGGGGCGCGCCTCGGAACGTAAACGGGAGGTTTACCGGCTCGTGCTGGAGGCCCACGATCGGGCGATCCGGGCGATCCGGGCGGGTGTTTCCTGCGGGGAGATCGACCGCATCGCCCGGTCGTTCCTGGACGCGGCGGGGCTGGGGAGTTCGTTTTCTCACGGCGCCGGCCACGGCGTGGGGCTGGATGTCCATGAGGCGCCGCGCCTGGCAGCAGGCAGGGAGGAGATTCTCCGGGCCGGCATGGTGGTCACCGTCGAGCCGGGGGTCTATCTACCCGGTCTCTGGGGAGTCAGGATTGAGGATACGGTTCTCGTGACGGAGGAGGGCTGTGAAATCTTGACGCCGAGCTCCAAGGACCTTACAATAATATAGGGCAGGCTGTTGATAAACACCCGTCTGCTGCGTTTCCCTCATCCTTCGCCGTTCAACGTACCCAAAAGTATGCCTCACGGCTCAGGATTTCGGGGGCCTTGCATCCGGGCATTTTTGAACAGCCTGCCGAAATAGACTTTTTCAAGAGGCTGACGGGCAGACAAATAAATATTGGGTCTTCTCCCAATCGAGTGGGTAAAATAAACGGTTTTTAAGCTGCAAGCGCTTGTGCTGTAAGGGTTTGCACTCTACTGACCGCCGATAAAATATGATATGAGTTCTGCATGCGAAAAACGAAA
>Ga0247841_10002003_pt1 | contig 42577 bp, 50 predicted proteins | sample LaCruzMarch2015__2_FD_192410 | JGI IMG/M metagenome (GOLD analysis project Ga0247841, IMG submission 192410) | Freshwater microbial communities from meromictic Lake La Cruz, Castile-La Mancha, Spain - LaCruzMarch2015_18m | ecosystem: Environmental > Aquatic > Freshwater > Lake | place: Spain...
CCTTGTAGAGCCTGGAGGGGTCGATAGGGGCGTTGTTGTTTCTCACTTGGTCGACGTGGGCGAGGAGGTCGAGGTACTCACTTTTTATTTCTAAATTTTTTGATAATTCAACTATTTTTTTATAAGAAGTTGTAAAAATATTTTGGCGTAAAAAAATTAAAGTCATAAAACCATGAAAGACGGATTTGGTGAAATTTTCGGCGCAAGTTTTTGAATCGCCATTCCGATGAGAAAGAATGGCGCTAAAGGCGCGACCGAGACAAAAGTTAATTTGTTCTAGTAAATCGGATCTTGTGAGAGTAGGTGGAGTAATGATCTTTAATATATCATCGCCTTTGAGGGTGACAGCATTTTCGATGATGTCTTTAATATAAATGGTCTTAGGAAATGGGGTGTCGATATTAAGGCTCTGAAGATCTTCGAGAACAAAAGGGTAAATTTCGAGATTTTTTAGGTCATGATATTTTGCCAATTCTTGCCTTGAAACTTTAGTTATTGAACTATAAATTACTCCAATGTCAAAATCACTATCAGGGGTGGCGTCATCCTGAGTTTGGGAACCATAAAGAAATATGGAGATGGGTTTTGTGTCAATAAATATTTTTTCTAAAACGATCAAAATATCACTGGGGATGTTTGTGGTCATGGTGTGGACGGATGATTAATAAAACCATTAAAAAATTAATGAGCATGATGTAGATGGGATAAGAATACTCTTTTGTCGTCCAAGTAGTTAAAGCCATTAAACTAAAAATGGCGGCAAAAACATCAAGGGCAAAAAATAACCATATTTCTGTTTTGGGAAAATGATAAGTTTTTATAATCGCAGGAAGCATCCCGGTGAAATCAGCGCCAATGGCAAAATATAGAGCAATAACAGGGTTTTTGGTGATTTGCCAAAGAGTAATACCGATAAGGGCGAGGATAAGACAAATAATATCCGATTTAGCCCAACCACCCATGCCATGCTTGAGACTTAAAATAAAAATAACGATTGCTTGAAGAGTAGAAACACCGGCAAGATAAATGGCAACATTGTTTCCTTGAGCTAAAAGTGAGGCAGTGGTTAAACTAGTAGTAATTAATATGACAAGTCTAGTGGTGCGATGAGGTTTGGCATTGCCTCTTAAGATCGCCTTGGCATAGATGAGAGGAGAAATGAGGGCGAGAATTGAACTAATGATAATGAACAAAGACATATTTTATTTTACTCCCATTCGGTAGTGCCGGGGGGTTTGGAGGTGAGGTCGTAGACAACACGAGAGATGCCAGGAGTTTTTTTGAGAATTTCAGCGACCATTTCGTTTAGAGCTTTGATAGGAATATCGACACCGGGAATAGCCGGAACGCCGGTCATAAAATCATTGGTAATGAAAGTTCGAATAGCGATCGAGCGCTCCCCTTTTTTGCCAAAATTGACCGGAAATAAAATAACCGGGACTTGGGATAATTTGTTGATTAATTTATATTTAATTAAAATTTTGTTGACGATAAGGTCGGCTGTTTGTAATTGGTGGATAACATCTTTGGTCAATAAAGTCGGAGTGATTTCGGTGACAGAGTTGGTAATCGGGGCACCAAAAATATAAACAACGCGATTTATCTCATGAATTTTTTTGGGAATTTCGCGGGCAATTTCAAACATTTTTTTCCAAGTCTTTTTGCCGCTGATACCGGCCAGATAACTATAGGAGCGATGATCACCCTGGACACCGACGGTCTGAATCGGAAGGAGAGTGGCGGAAAATGATTTTAATTGTTTATTAATTATTTTGAATTTATCGGTTATATAAGGCTTTTTGGTAGCAATGATTCTGATAGCCAGTCCGGGGCCAGGAAAAGGTTGGCGCCAAACCAGTTTGCGAGGAAGACCTAATTTGGTTCCCAGTTCTCTGACTTCATCTTTGTGAAATTCTTTGAGAGGTTCGACAATCATGCCTTGCTCTCTGAGTTTTCTAACCATGGCGGTATCGTTGTGATGAGTCTTGATAGTATTGGCGTTGGTGCTAGCAAGTTTTGAAGCACTTTCGATCAAGTCAGGACGGAGAGTCCCTTGAGCCAAAATTACTTTTTTGAAATCTAAATTCAAATTCTTGATAGCGGTTTCGGCAACATTCATAAAAGTGTCACCGATGATTTGTCTTTTTTGTTCCGGATTGGTGACACCGGCAAGGGCGTCTATAAATATATCGGAGGCATCAACAAAATTGACTTTGATGCCGACTTTTTTGAGAGCAACGATAACTGCCTTGCTCTCTTGATAACGCATAAAACCATTATCGATATGGAGAGCAAAAATATTTTTTGCAGGAATGGCTTTTGCCAAAAGTGCGGCACAAACAGTCGAGTCAACTCCACCAGAGACTAGGACTAAAACTTTTTTGTTGCCAATAGATTCTTTTAAATATTTTATGGCTTGTTGCTGTCGGTCACCAACTGAAAAGTCACCTTTGAATTTGGCAACTTTGTAAAGAAAATTTTTGAGAATTTTTTTGCCGTTAATTGTAAGGTCAACTTCTGGATGAAACTGAACGCCATAAAAATTATTTTTGAGATCTTGGACGGCGGCAACAATATTTCCGGAAAAGGCAACTGGAGTGAAATTTTTATTTAAAGTTTTTTGAGTAATACTGTCACCATGACTCATCAATACATCTTGCTTTTTTTCGAGTCCGGAAAATAGAATAGAAGCATGATTGACTTTGATAGTACATTGACCGTCTTCTCGTTTTTTGAGACCGGCGACTTTGCCACCTTTGACATAATTCATCAATTGCATGCCATAACAAATACCAAAAATCGGAATACCGAGAGAAAAAATTTTGGGATCGTATTTGGGAGCGGTGGAAGCATAAACACTTTCCGGACCACCGGAAATAATTATGGCCTGGTATTGTTTTAATTCCGAGGCGGGAGTCGAAAGAGGTTTGATAACCGATTCAATATTTAGTTCACGGACGCGTCGGTCGATAACTTTGCCGTATTGGGCTCCGGAATCGAGAATGACACATTTGTGATTTTTCATTAGCTTATAATAACATATAAGCCATTATTTTACGGTAACACTTTTGGCGAGATTGCGTGGTTTGTCGGGATCGGTGCCTTTTATTTGACTTAGATAATAGGCTAGAAGTTGCATGGAAATAACCTGGGGTAAACATGAAGAAACACCGCAGTCGGGAATGGGGAGATAATAATCAAAGGCAGGATTTGGTTTGTCGGCAAGACCAATGATATAGCCACCACGAGAACGGATTTCAATGGCGTTACTGATAATGTCATCGTAGGTATTGTCCGAAGGGGCAAAGACAATACAAGGTGTCCCTTTTTCAACTAGAGCAATAGAGCCATGTTTTAATTCAGCGCCGGCAAAGGCTTCAGCATGGATATAGGAAACTTCTTTAATTTTTAGAGCCGATTCATAGGCAATTGGAAGTGACATACCACGACCGATTAAATAGATATGTTGTTGATTAGCTAATTTTTTGGCGAGGTCACTAATTCCGCCAGTTGGCGGATTATCATTTATGATTGTTTTGATAGCCTTTATGGCTGGGGCTAAATCGTGATCCAGTAATTTCATAAAAATTGAAATTTTGGCAGTAAAAGACTTGGTAGAGAGGACACACTTTTCGGGTCCGCAAGGAAGAATCTGACAAACTTTTGATAAACGATGAAGACTGGAATAGGCCATGTTGCAAATGGAAACCATGGTCACGCCTTTGCTTTTTGAGAGATTATATAAATTAATTAAATCGGCGGTTTCGCCTGATTGAGAAAAGGAAACAATCAAAGTATTTTTGTCAAAAGAATTATTGTATAAACTTAATTCGGAAGCAGGAAGACAAAAGATTGGTTTACCTATTTTTTGGGAAATTAATGTTGCGTTAAATTGTGCCGCAAAATAGGCAGTACCACAACCGGTAAAATAAATTTGAGGAAATTCTTTGATTAATTTGTATATTTTTTTGAGAGCCGACAGGTCGTAACCTTTATTAATTTTTTCTATAATTTCTGGTTGCTGCGAAATTTCTTTAATTAAATAACTAGAATAATTATTGAGTGAAGAATCACCAATTTCATTTTTGATTATTTTTATATTATTTTTTACAATTTTGTTGGTATAAATATTTTTGACGACGACTTTGTCGGGAGTGATAATAGCTATTTGGCCATCTTCGAGAAAAATAAATTTGTTGGTATGAATAAATAAGGGATTGGGATCGGAAGCAATATAATTTATATTTTTCCCAACCCCTATAACCAAAGGAGAACCGTTTTTGGCAACGATTAATTCATGAGAATTATGATTGATGACAGCAACGGCATTGAGGCCTTGAAGTTTTTTGAAGGCCGGACGAAATGAGCCTATTTCTTCAATTAAATGCGGGATAATTTCGGAATCGGTATCAGAAATAAAACGGTGGCCTTTTTTGATCAAAGCCTGTTTTATTGTAGTATAGTTTTCGATAATACCGTTGTGAACAACGGCGATTTTGCCTTTGCAATCCAAATGAGGATGGCAATTCTCAAGAGTAATACCGCCATGAGTCGCCCAGCGGGTATGACCAACAACAATTGAACTTTTGGGCAGAGAGTCGGGTAAGGGCGACATCTTGCCTAGATGTTTTTTGATTATAATATTTTTGTCCGTATCCAGGGCAATTCCCCAACTATCATAACCACGATATTCCATTTCCTTGAGACCATCAAAAACAAGATCGGGGAAAATTTTTTCTTTACTTATAAAACCAAATATGCCGCACATAGTCTTTTGTGTATTATACACATAAATCAGTTCTCAAGAATCAGCTTGATTCTGCCTGAATTAAAGACGGTAGTATCAGCAGTAAGACTTTTGGCCTGAACTCGATATAGATGAGTGCCGGAACGCAGAGTAATTTTGCCGGAACTAATGGTACTAAATTTTTGACCGGCAGATGAGACCTCGCTGCCCCAAACTTCGATACCGGCAGTAACATCGAAAAGGCGGGCAAAAGACTGACCGTTGCCATTGATTAATTTGAGATTGGCCTCAAAATAGGCTTCTTTTAAGTTTGGATAGTCGGCAGTACTCAAATTAAATTCGGTACCGGAGAGATCGGCCCACTTATTCTCCAAAGTTTGACCTGGGCCTGGAACGGGAATATAGGAAATAGTTCTGGTTTTTTTGGCAGGAAGTGTTTTGAAGGCAGCTGTGGTAGGAGCAACAGTAGGAGCAACGCAATTACAGGCAGGCACGGGGCAGTCACATTTATTGATAATCGGAGTACTTGGAGCCGAAGTATTTTTTTTGAAAATCAAAAAATAATCAAGAACAAAAATATTTAGAATAAAAATAACAATAAAAAATATTTTTAAAAAATGTTTCACTGATTAATTATGACACATTTATAAATAGGTGTGTTTTTTGGTTATCTTGGTATTCCAAAAAAGAAGAATGGGTAGAACAAGGAGAGTACCTCCAAGAATATAAAAAAGATAGTGAGGAGTGGGTTCCAAAATAAAACTGACAAGGATCATAGAGACACCAATAACTCTGCCTGTGTTCAAAACAAACTCACGCCCGGGCATGGCTAATCTTAAGTTTTGGTGAGCGTCAACAACAAGAGCAGTAATGATATTCCAAAAAATCGGGTTTAAGAATTGGATAATACCGGTGACAATTATCCATAGAGTAAGGTTTTTGATAGCAAAAACCAAAGAAAAAGTGGCTAATGAAATGGCAAGACTAAGTGGGTACAAGAATATCGATCTTTTTTTAATTTTGTCGATATGATGGCCAAGAGTCAGATTGGCGATAACTCCGATTAAGCCAAGATAACCAAGATAGGCGCCGTAGTTAAGAGGAGTACGAATAAAATGAAGGCTGAAAATAGGAATAAAAGCTTGGATGGTGGCATCCCAAATACCATGAATAAGGATAAATATCCTGGTGGACTTAATTTCTCGTAAGGCTGCGGGGAGTGAATATTCCAAGACAAAGTCTTCTTGGTAATTTATAAAAAACATGACCAGGAGATAGGAAATAAAAACGAAGATCAAAAAAAATAAAATATTTTTGGTGGCCATATAACCGGCAAGCAGCGGAGCCACAACGGCAATGATAGGAGGAATAACGAAAATTATGGCAGAGCTAAGACCGGTTCGGTGTTTTGGTGTATTTTCAAAATGAGTAATATTGTAAAAAACCCAAAAGAAGTAAATGCTGATGGCAGATATAATTTTGGAAAAATAAAACTGATAGACATTGAGGATGCGGACAGAAAGAAAGACGTAAATGAGAAAACCGGTGATGGCAATACGCCAGGCGGTTTTGGCTTTGAATGAGGGAGCAAAAGCTATTAAAATAACCGGGGTACTAAGGGCAAAAATAATACCAATAATCATTTGATTCAGAGTAATCCCCTGCCGAAAAACGATAGTGGGTAAAATAGATCCGGCAAGGGTAATGAACCAAATATAGGATGAGTATAAAATTAGAAGTTTGCTCAGTTTTTTATTGGCCATAAAATGCTTGTAATGATTGGCGTAACTCATTTAAGGGTAGACCAATAATATTATCATGGTCGCCTTCCATTTTTTCCATGAGGGTAAAATGGGGATCCTGAATGGCATAAGCACCGGCTTTATCGAAAGGTAAATCAGCATCAACATATTTTTCTATTTCATCTTGAGTATTATTTTTGAAATAGACAAAAGATTCGACGGCTCCGGTAATGGTTTTTTGAGTATCAGTATCGATGATGGCAAAACCGGTAAAAACAGAATGTTTTGTGTTATTTAATTCCGATAAAATATTAATGGCATCTTGTCGGTCTTTTGGTTTACCATAAATTTTGTTATTTAAAACAACAATTGTATCGGCGCCGATAATAATTGCATTTTGGTGTTTGGTGGCGATATCAGTGGCTTTGCCAAGGGCCAAATGTTTAACTAATTCAGGCGGCGGCAAATTCAGCGTCATATCTTCGACATAAGAACTGGGTTCAACAATAAAATTGAGATTTAATTTTTCAAAAAGTAGTTTTCGCCGTGGTGAAGCCGAGGCGAGAATAATTTGCTTTATAGACATAACAATGATATTATACCTGTTAAAGCGTTAATAGGAGTCGCGATCCTAGAGCTGATAGCAAAAATGCTATACGGAAGTTGAGCCGTTAAATACAACAGTCGATGTCGGGAAACTGGAGTCGATAACAAGAGCTTTAAGGAGTGATGCCTTAGGGAATCAAGGTGGTACCACGGGAAAGCCCGTCCTTGGAAACTATTATTAGTTTCCGAAGACGGGTTTTTTGTTTTCGGAAGAAGGAGTTTTGTGAAAAAATTGTGGCAAAACAATATTGAGCTTGATAGCCAAATCGAGCAGTTTGAAAGTGGGCAAAATTTGTCTTTGGACCAAAAATTAGTTCCTTATGATGTTAAGGTAAATTTGGCACAAGCGAAAATGCTTCATAAGATAGGAATTATTAATGAGGTGGAATTGAACGCGGCCAAAACCGGTTTGAAAAAAATACTAAAGTTAAATGAGAAAGGAAAATTTTTGTTGGAATTTGGAGACGAGGATGTCCATACAAAAGTAGAAAATTTTCTGACAGAAAATTACGGTGAAATTGGAAAGAAAATTCATACCGGAAAATCAAGGAATGATCAGATATTGGCTGATATGCTGATGTATGAAAAAGATAAATTATTAGAGATAAAAAAAATCTTAAAAGAGTTGGCTAATATATTTTCTCAAAAAGAAAAAGAATATAACGAAATTCCGATGCCTGGATATACTCATATGCAAAAAGCGATGCCGACAAGCGTGGGGGTATGGTGTGGAAGTTTTGGAAAAAGTTTGACTGACGATATAACGATTATCGAGTCGATATATAAAATAATCGACAAGTCGCCACTGGGATCGGCGGCGGGTTTTGATGTGCCGTTACCATTGGACAAAAAATATACGGCAAAAATTTTGGGCTTTAAAAAGGTACAGGAGAATCCGATTTATTGTCAAAATTCAAAAGGTAAATATGATCTTTTAATTCTGAGTACCATGCTAAATATCATGATGACACTAAATAAATTTGCGACCGATGTAATTGTATTCACAACAACGGAATTTGGTTTCTTTGATGTAAAAAAAGAATTATGTACCGGTAGTAGTATCATGCCACAGAAAAAAAATCTCGATGCGGCAGAATTGATCAAAGGAAAAACCCACACGGTTTTGGGAAATATGGTCATGGCTGGTAGTATGGTTTGTAATTTGATGTCTGGATATAGTAAGGATTTCCAGGAAACCAAAAAACCAATCATGGAAAGTTTTGATGAGGTGGCGGCGTGTTTGGGAATAACAAAATTATTGATCAATGGCTTAACGCCGAATGTTTCAAAACTAAAAGCGGCAATGACAGATGAAATTTTTGCAACTCATAAAACCCTTCAATTAGTAGCGCAGGGAACTAGTTTTAGGGATGCTTATAAATTTATAAAAAATAATTATGAAAAATAAATATAAAAAAATCGCCTCATACGAGGCAAAAAAAGGTGAGATTAAAAAAGTATTGTTGTTGTATTCCGGGGGTCTGGACTCGTCGGTAATGCTTAAATGGATTCAGGACGAGTACAAAGTGCCGGTAGCTACTTTTACAATAAACCTCGGTCAACAACATGATGATTTGGAGGCAATTACCAATAAGGCAAAAAAATTGGGAGCAAGCGAAACAGTGACAATTGATGCGACCGAAGAATTTGCGACCGATTTTATCGGCAAAGGAATAAAAGCAAATGCCTGTTATCAGGGTAATTATCATTTGTCGACACCGATGGGAAGGGCGCTGTTGGCTAAATTATCGGTAAAAGTTGCCAAAGAAGTTGGTGCCGATTGTATCGCTCATGGTTGTACCGGCAAGGGCAATGATCAATTACGGCTTGATGGCTACATTATGACAATGGAACCAAAAATGAAAATCCTGGCGCCAGTACGGGAGGGGGCAATGGATCGGGACGAGGAAATTTTGTATGCCAAAAAAAATAATATTCCGGTACCGACAACTATTGATTCGCCTTATAGCGATGACGATAGTATGTGGGGAATCACCTGGGAGGGCGGAGAAATCGAAGACCCCGCGCTGATTCCACCGGAAGAAAAATTTATGACGACATATAATTTGCCGATTAAAGCGCCGGAAAAACCGGAAATAATTAAACTGGAATTTTTGGCGGGTATTCCGGTGGCGTTAAATAATAAGAAAATGAAATTAAAAGATTTGATAATTTCATTAAATAAAATTGCCGGAAGTCATGGTGTCGGCACTTGCTACCTGATGGAAGACAGGATAATTGGTTTAAAAAGCCGAGGTGTTTACGAACAACCGGCAGCTCACACTATTATAGAAGCCCATAAAGCATTGGAAAAATATGTCTCAACTAAAAAATTAAATGATCTGAAAGAAAAGATGGATATGGATTGGGGAAATTTATGTTATGGCGGATATTGGTATGACCCGTCGATAGCAGCGATCAATGCTTTCAATGATGAGGTAAATAAATTAGTCAGTGGTGAAGTTGAAATTAAATTATTCAAAGGCAATGTGACGGTAGTGTCGATGAAATCGCCATATGCTCTCAGCTATGCCTCGTTTAATCAAAGTGAGGGGTATAATTTCAACGTCAATTGCAGTGCTGGATTTATCGAGATTTATACACTGCAAATGAAGTTAGCGAGGGCGAGGTAATTTTTAAATCTCCCCGTCACTCCTATCGTCGTTCCGACCCTCTTCGAAAAAGAGGGTGGAGAAAGTGGGGCTAAAATTATTTTTTTAAGGCTGATTCAGCTTTCATAGCCTGTAAAACATAATATGATGATTTTTCAAGATCTTCCTCATTTGAATATTTTTCATATTTCTTGGCATAAACTTGGCTCAATAATCCATTTGTTGTGATAAAAATACTCCTTTGTTTATCGGTCGAAGATGGCGTTATTGGATTCATCTCAAGAGCTTTTCTGAGAAATGTTTCGGCGATTGGTAAATCTAAATAGTTATCAAAACTATCGAGATCATATTTTTGCAAGTAGGTTTTGCTTAACAAATTAAGACTGGAGGGATTTTTGTAATCTGTATAATTTCTCAAATTTACGATCTTTCTCTCTAGTTCTTGTTGGCGCTCTTGTTTTGACATAGTAGCCGATTATACTACACTAAAGTATATTTCGATTAATTAAGGCGAAAGCGAGATAAATCAAAAAATGTTAATATAATTAATGAAAAATATAATAAAAATTGATAGATTGGCGGCGTGGGTGCTATATGTCGGTATGTTTATTTATTTTGTAACTGGTTTTGGTATGGTCAAAGGAATCATGGATCGCGAATTGGCGGCAAAAATTCATTTGGGAATATTAAATAAAATTATGATCGGGGCATTTTTGACGCATTCAAGTTATGCGGTACACTTGGCACTCAAAAGAAACAGGCTGTGGAATAAGTTTAGTCAAATTTTGTTGATATTAATCATATTGGGATCGATTATATTTTCTATAAAAATATTTAGCGAAGAAAAATTGACCACGCCTACCGGCGGACAAATTGTAGATAAAGAAAAAATATTTACAGTTGATGAGTTAGCTAAATATGATGGGAAGAATGGTAACCCGCCATATGTAGCAGTTGATGGAGTGGTCTATGACATGACTGGAATATTTCAAGATGGATTTCATTATTCTCATTTTGCCGGAAAAGAATTGACGAATGCTTTTTATAAAAAACATGTGAAAGGTCAAATTACGAAATATCCGGTAGTGGGAAAATTAAATTAATTTTTTTTGAGGGTAAGTGATGCCGTCGAGGGGGTTGTCTTTTGGTCCCAAAAAGACTTCTGTTTCGTCATTCAAATTTAATAATTCTTTAAATTTTGGAAAAAATTTTATGGCGATTTTTTCGAGTTCATCATTGAAATAACAACCAACGCCGTTATAGAAATAAAGGCTGTTGGTCGGCGGCCAATAAAAACCTCTGGCAATTTTATTAAATAATTCTTCATAGTTACTTTCATCTACCCGACCTTGTTTTTTTAGCCATTCGAAATGAGAATCAACAGTACCTTTTGGGATTAAAATTATTTCGTCGTCAATAATAAAAAAGGCGTGTCTGGTTTTGTGAAATTCATAATCTTGGGGTTTGGTAATTAAAGCAGAGGGTAACATATAGTTATATATTAGCACAATCCGAAATCCCGCCGACTTATTTTAAACCCCTCAGTCCGCCGAAGACGGACAGCTCCCCTTGACAGGGGAGCAACACAATGTCCCCCCTTGATAAAGGGGGTGGCACGAAGTGACGGGGGATTTGCAGATACGACTATTCGTGTTTATGTAGAGACGCGATATATCGCGTCTCTACATGGAAATCGACAACGCACGTAACAAACCCCTCTCCGCCAAAGGCGGATCTCCCCTTCTCAGGGGAGGACAGGCTTGCTAAAATATTTTATGAAAATGACAAAACCTTATACCAAAAGCAGAAGCAAGATGTATAAAAAGATAGCCGATACCGGCGAATATTCAAAAGAATTTTTGGCTGATTTAAAGGCGGGACTTGAAGATAGTAAAGATTTTTTTAATTACAAATAATTTGCGATATCCTGATAGGATTTGCCGGCGAGGAAGAAATTTGAGGAAAAATCTTTTTGGGTAATGTCGGGGCCAAACCAATCGGGAGCGACAAAAGCATCCATTGATTCTCTGTCGGGAAATTCAACTTCAACAACGGCAAAACCAGTTAAGGCACCGGAATAAATATCGAGTTCGGCGGTTAAATTATTTTCCAGAGGAATTAGATATCTTGTTTTTTCCAGAGATTTTTCGACGAATGGCCAAAGTTTATTAAATTCCTCTTCGGTCAAAAAAATATTTGTTTCTTCGTAAGTGCTTTTGTCATTTATATCCAATTGGATTTTTTTGGTGAATTCATACTTGTCCCCTTTTTGACGAATCCGCAAAGCAGCCGAAGAGGAAGATAAATAACCCTGTTTAATTTTGAAACTTTTGTATGAGGTAAGAGAGGTCGGTATTGTTTTGACTAAAAAAGTTTTTTCAATTTCGAGCATAGAGTTAGACTATATTAAGACTAATGTCAAAAGCCTTGACAGAATGGGTTAGGGCGCCGACGGAAATGTAGTCGACACCAGTACTGGCAATATCTTTGACCGTGTCCAGATTGACACCTCCTGAGGCTTCAAGGGATATGGCACCATTAACTATTTTTACAGCTTCTGCCATCTGGTCAAGCGTCATGTTGTCGAGCATGATGCGATCAGGTGAAAGTGAGAGGGCCTCCCTCAGCTCGTCAAAATTTTTGACTTCAACTTCAATTTTTATATTATTCTTGTTGGCAGATTTACAAGTGGTGATCGCTTTGGTAATGGAACCGGCGGCAGCGATATGATTGTCCTTGATCAAAAACATATCAAAAAGGCCGATACGATGATTTTGTCCCCCACCTTGGGCCACGGCCATCTTGTCAAAAATCCGAAGACCGGGAACGGTTTTGCGGGTATCAAGAATTATTGCCTTGGTACCGGCAACAGCGTCAACATATTTTTTGGTGGCGGTAGCAATACCGGACATGCGTTGCAAAAAATTTAGAGCCGTTCTCTCGGCGGTCAAAATCGAGCCGGCCGGTCCGGAAACTTTGGCAATTATTTTGCCCTTATCGACCCAGGTACCATTTGTGACAAAAGCTTCAAAAATTATTTTGGGATTTAATAATTCAAAAATTTTTTGAGTAATATCGAGACCGGCAATAACTCCAGAATCTTTGGCAAGAAATTCGGCCGTGGCAACCTGAGACTCGGGAATAGTAGCCAGAGTAGTAACATCGCCGGTAGCAATGTCTTCTTCAAAGGCTTGTTTGATTGTTTTTTCGATGATGTCTGACATAGTGATTAATTATAACCGATTCAATGATATACTGTCTTGTTATGAAAAAAACCATAAAAACAAGCAAAAAAACAGTCGAAACTAAATTAATGCCCAAGAAAAGGGTAAATATCGTGAATTTACACTTAGCAGCGCTATTGCTCGTGCTAGGACTCGGTATTTTGGCTTATTATCGATATGGAATAGTAGCCATGGTTAACGGAAAAACAGTTTCCCGATTAGCATATATTAAAAATATGGAAAAACAGGGTGGAAAACAAGTTTTGGATTCGATGGTTACAGAAACATTGATTTTGGCAGAAGCCCAGAAAAAGGGAATTAAAATCGAACAAAGTGAAATTGATGCCGATATCCAAAAAATTGAAGAGCAAATTAAGGCCCAAGGATCAACTCTGGAGGAAGCTTTGAGCACAAGAGAAATGACAAAGGATGAATTAGTTTCTCAGATTCGTTTACAAAAAATGGTAGATAAAATGGCAACTCCGACAGCCGAAATTACTCAGGCACAAATTGATGAATATTTAAAAGCCAACAAGGCTCAATTGCCAAAAACAGCAACAAAAGAAGAATTAAATAAGATGGCAAAAGATGATTTGACGAGTCAAGCAAGCAATGAAGCGGTTGGTGCTTGGTTGGAAAATCTAAAAAAGGACGCAAAAATTATCTACAGATAATTTAAAGAAATTAAGATCTGAAAGTAATATTTATTTTGATATCTTTGGCCTGGAAAAAATCCTTGCAGAATTCGACCATTTTGTAGGGAGGATAAGCCTTGCAACTAAAGATATCTAGGTAGACAGCGTTGGATTCGTTCGCAAAATGTCCGGAGATTAATGAAGTTTCGATTAATTGAGTCATGGAATAACCGGAGACCCGAGGATTGTCACCAAAATTGACAATGGTAGTTTCTCCGAATTTTTTCATGTCAATTAAAACAACAAGCTCGTTAACAAATTGTTTGATTTTTTCGGCTGAACGAAGTATCTCCGGATCGCAATCATAGAGATCGACACTGGTGGACATACCCCAGGGTTTTTCTTGGTTATAACGAGTAACTAATTTGTTATCTTCCTCTTGGTAATTAATATCTATCATTTTTTTAGTTTAAATATATTTTTGAAAAATGCAAGATATTAGTTTCGACTATTTTTTGTAGTACTCTTTGATTTGAAATAGGAAATAGAGACTAATGACAGTACCGACGATTAAACCACCGAAATCATATTTAATCAAAGAATAAACAGCCTGTACCAACGCGGCATAATACATCATGTTCCAGCCGTCGAGCTTTTTGTCTTTTAATCCAGGGATGGCTTTGATACGTAAAATTAGTCCGACTACTAAAAAGGCAAAAAAGATAAAGGTGCTAAAGCCAAAACCAGAATAAGCCATACCCGGAAAACGAATAGCAGAAAAATAGGCACCTAGGCTAAAGAGTCCAAAAATCGCAGGAATAGTCAGAATAATTCCGATGATATTTAATATTGAAGCATATTGAACGATAATTTCTTTAATATTTTTTGGCAGAGCAGGGGCTTTTTTGAATAAATCTCCAAGTGTTTTATTTAATTGATCCATAATTTGTAGTAATTAATAATTTATTACTATTTAAGTTATAGACTAACTTTGAATAGAATGCAAATAAAAATGTATGTTATTATGAAAAGGTATGAATCAAACAAATGATGTATGTCCAAAATGCGGAGCGGCGCTCTCCCCTGTTACCGAAACTCCAACCGGAAGAAAATTGCAGCGATGCACAAAAGGAACCTGGAACCCACAAACACATAAGACAGAGGGTTGCGCTTATGTGAAATGGCTCGAAGTAGAACCAAAGCAATTAGATGAGAAATGTCCAAAATGCGGCGCAGCATTGGTGTTGGCAGTGACCAGATTTGGAAAGAAAATGAAAAAATGTAGTGCCGGTAGTTGGGATAGAGAGGCAAAGAAAGCAATTGGCTGTGATTTTGTCGAATGGGTGAACGGAACGACTGAAGCCTTGGACGAAAAATGTCCGAAATGCGGAGAAGCATTGGTGCTTTATACAACCGCCAGCGGAAAGAAAATGAAAAAATGTTCAACTTCTGGCTGGGATAAAGAAGCAAAAAAAGCAACCGGATGCGAATATGTGCTTTGGTTAAAACCTGGTCAAACAGTGAGTGATACTGGTGAAGAATTTTTGCCACCAGAGGAGTAGACTTATTTTATGCTACCAATAGAAAAAATATCGGAAAAGTTAACCAATTGGCTGGGAACACCAATATCAATCTTGGTTCACACTCTTCTTTTTGTCGGTATTTTTACGTTAAGAATATTTAATGTTGGCATGAACGATATTTTGTTGATATTGACAACGGCCGTATCTTTGGAAGCAATTTACCTGTCGATTTTTATTCAAATGACAGTAAATAAGACAACAAAAAGTTTGAGAGAAGTGGAAAAAGATATTGATGATATCCAAGAAGATGTCCAGGAAATTTCAGAAGATAACGATGAAGATGAGGCAGAAGAAGATATCGTGATTAAGGCAATTAAGGATATCGAAAATCGATTGGAAAAATTACACAAGGATGTGGGGCAGATTAACAAAAGATGATTAAAGCAATAGTGTTTGACTATATGGATGTAATTTCCCCAAGTCCTATTAGAAAATGGCTAAAGAAAAATTACCCAAATGATGACGAGCGTCTAAGTTTATTGAACGAATATGGTAATAAATGGGATATGGGGGGAGTTGCTTTAAGCGATTTTTACCAATTATTGTCAAAACTTACCGAAATACCGGCAGAATCGATTTGGGATGTTTTTTATGAAAATTTATTTCCCGATCAAGAAGTAATTGAGATTATTAAAAAGTTAAAAGATAACTATAAAATTATTTTATTTTCTAATAATCATGGTGAACATCTTCGTAGGATGCTAAAACATCAAAAAATAGAGACACTTTTTGATGAAATCATTATTTCTTCCGAACATAAAATGTTAAAACCTCAAAAAGAATTTTTTGATTTAATGTTATCGATTGGAAAAATTAAGGCTTCGGAGGCGATATTTATTGACGATCGACAAAAAAATGTCGATGCCGCCAATAGTTATGGAATTAAATCTTTCCAATTTATAGACGCAAAAACACTTGAAAAAGATTTGTTAGTCGATGAAAGTTAAAGCAAAGCCTTTGGAATTGCCACGACCGGTACGACCGATACGATGAATATAGTCTTCGTAATTATTTGGTTGATCATAGTTAATGACATGGGTAATATCGGCAATATCGAGTCCCCTAGCAGCAACATCGGTAGCAATCATAATATTGATTTGATTCGTTTTGAAAGCTCTGATAACTCGCTGTCTTTTGTTTTGGGCTTTGTTGCCATGAATAGAATCGGCCTTGAAACCTTTAGCGACCAAAGAGGTAGTTAAACGATCGACCATAATTTTGGTGGCACCAAAAACCAAGACTTTTTTGAAATCTTCCCGGGACAATAATTTGTGCAAAGTTTCTTCTTTGAAAGGTCTCTTTACACGGACAATATCCTGCTCGACATGACTTGAAGCTTCCTGAGTCCTGATGGTAACTTTGACCGGATTAAGCAAAAAAGTATCAATTAATGTTTCGATTTTGCGATCGACAGTAGCCGAGAAAAATAAGGTCTGACGAGTTTTTGGAATTTGGGCGACAATTTCACTAATATCGTGAACGAAACCCATATCTAACATGCGATCGACTTCGTCTAGGACCAAAGTATTAATGCCGGAGAAATTTATAACCCGACGTTTGGCTAAATCCATAATACGACCGGGAGTACCGACAATAATATGAGGATCACGACGAATATCCTGAATTTGTTCGCGCAAAAAAGCGCCGCCAATAGCAAGAGAAACATAGACCCGTAAATCCCAAGTGAGGGATCGGATGTCTTCTCTGATTTGTGTGGCTAATTCCCGAGTTGGTGCCAAAATTAAAACTCTTTTGTTGGGATTTTTTATAATCTCATTGATTAAAGGAATAGCGAAAGCAGCGGTTTTGCCGGTGCCGGTTGAGGCAACGCCCAAAATATCACGACCTTCCAAAATCGGTCTAATGACCTGATCCTGGATAAGGGTGGGATTAGTAAAGCCTTTTTTGAGAATATTTTGCTCGAGAATTTGGTTCAAACCAAAGTCGGAAAAATTATTTGTAGTAACGGTTTCTTCGATACTAACGAAGTCTTGGGCTTTTTTGACATACATCTGTGGATCGATGTGTTTACTGAAACTGCGACGATTAGCGCCGCCACCTCTAGGGCCGCCAAATTTTGGTCTATTTTTGAATCCACGAAAACTATTTTTGTTGTTGTACATAATATTAATTAAAAATGGCAAACTCGATACTTATAGTAAGGAGTAATAATTGCCCATCAATTAATATTAAAGTACAAATTCGTACTCGGGGCAGTGTATAGATTCTCTTGCCTAACTAAATCAGTGTGTAGTCTACCATATCCCTATCAAATAGCAAATTAATCGACAAAAAGGTCTTTGAAGACGTCGATGGTTTTTTTCATGTCAGATTGACGAACGATGAAAGAGATTTCCGTATAGGTGGAAACGATTTCAATTAAATTAATTCTTTGAGCCGCCAAGGCCGCCGTCAGAGTATAGATCATGTTGGGCGTTTCGATATAATCGGCAGCGACAATACGAATAGTTACAGCGACCAAATTGTCGTACTGACCTTTGGGTCGGTGTTTGATAGCCGACAAAGCTTTAGTTTTTAAGTTCTCAGGCATGATCAGGGTAACTTCACCAAAACCCTGAGTGACAGTAAAAAAACTATTATCCGGAGAAATCGAATTTCTAAAGAGGTTTATTTCTTTGATAGTTTCAGTAGATTTGTCAAAACAAAGTTCGACTAAGGGTGATTTAATGCCAATATCTTCAATTCTGACCAGAGGTCTAAGTGGGTGAATATCCGAAAGCTTAGGTAAAAGACGTGATAGGGCGGTGACGATAGTCCCTCTAGGTACCCGCTTTATTAATTTTTTCTCAATTTCGGGTTGAATCTGACGAGCATAGGCAGATAAATTAAGAATACCGGCACGTAAAGACTCGAGGGCAATCTCGTTGCCCTGAATAATATCCAAAACGGCAGTAGGAATTGTAATCATAGCTTATTGTATCATATGTGACATTATTTGTCAAGTTGTTACATATAGTGAATTACTTTACATATGAATAATTATCCCCTACAATAGCCCCATATGAACCAAGAACGAGTAGAAAATATCTTTTCGAGCACTGGAGGCTTGGGGGTTTCCCGAAGACAAAACCAGAGGCTCTATGTTAACGGAAATAATTTTGCCGATAATCCCGGTGTAGTTATTGCCAATTTTGGCAGACTGATGGAGATACGGCAAAGTTATCCCGAAAAAATCGGCCGATGTGTTTATCGAACCGTGGCGTCAAACGAAGTGGTTGAAGAGATTGTCCGCAACGGACAAAGACAACATTTGGAAGTGGCACTGCCGATAAATGAATTTACCAACGACAATTCATGGCTATTGTATATGGCCAATAATGATCCAAGTCGGAGTCGGATAGTGTCGCAGGAAACAATGATTGAAGCAACAAGTGAAAAAAGAGGGATGAATGTTTCTCCGGAGACAAGAATTAATTATTTGAGAAATAAAGGAATGGAATTTATCACCCGATTTGGTGAAAATGAAATTAATGATATTTATGAATTGTGGAGTGAGACTTTTGGTTGGACTCGACAGGAAATCAGAAATTTGAGTCATAGATTGGGAAAAGATAATGTCTGGTTTTGCGCGGCAGTTGACCAAGGTCGAATCGTTAGTTTAGCGATGGCGGAACGATTGACAATTCCGGCATCGGGTCGTAATCTAGAATTGGTCGAAAGTACTGAATGGCGAAGTAGACCAGGATATAGCGGCAAAGGATCAATCGCGGCAGTGCTGGCAATATTGAATTCTCAAATTTTGGAATCATTGCCGCAGATACCATTGATATATGCCGAATGTAATTTTCAGTCACGATCGGATCGAGCCGGTCGAGGGGCCGGTTTTGAAATACCGAGACGTGATTCACAAGGTTTGCCGGCACCACAAATATTGGTGCAAAATGTAAATGTCGATGACGGACAAATTGTCCCCGAGGGAAAACTGAGAGATTTTACTTTTATGTATTTGCCATCGGAGGTAATAAATACTTATTATCACCCGGAGGCGAGAAAAAGGATTATTAATTTATCAAATAGATGAGAATAATATTTAGCGCCAATCATAGACAGCATAATCCGCCGTTTGAAATTTATGACGGACAGATGGAGCCTTATGCCGAAAAACCGGAAAGAATTGACGAGGCAATTCGGATATTGAGAGAAAATAATATTGGGAGAATTTGTCGACCAAAAAATTTTCCTTTAAAATTTATTGCCGAAGTTCACCAAAGAGATTATATAAATTATATTAGAGATAAATCTAAATTATTAAAATCAGGAGAAATATTGTATCCATCATATTATATTTCTGATACTTATGCGCCGATTACAAATGGCACTTTTGAGGCAGCGAGAACGGCAGCGAATGGTGCACTGACGGGAGCCTCATATTTGAGAGACGGAGAGCAAATGGTTTATTGTTTGTGCCGACCGCCGGGACATCATGCCGGAGTAAAAAATATGGGGGGCTATTGTTATTTTAATAATGCCGCTATCGGGGCTCAGTATTTATCACATTTTGGCAGAGTGGCAATTTTGGATATCGATTTTCATCATGGAAATGGAATTCAGGATATTTTTTATCAAAGAGATGATGTGTTGTATGTTTCGATTCACGCCGATCCAAAAGTAAAATATCCATATTCCAGTGGTTATGTAAGTGAAAACAGAGAATTTAATATTAATTATCCCCTACCGCTGGGAACTACAAATCAAAAATATTTGAAAGTTTTTGGACAAGCCTTGGAAAACATAAGAAATTTCGGAGCCGATTATTTGGTCGTCTCGGTGGGTTTTGACACATACAAAAAAGATCCGATTGGCGGATTTAAATTGACCACGCCGATATATGAAAAAATAGGTCGAGAGATTGCAAGTTTAAATATTCCTATTTTGGCAGTTCAAGAGGGTGGCTATTTTGTGCCTGATTTTGGGCTAAATTTGCTATCATTTCTGAGGGGTATAGGGAAATGAAACAAGTTGATATAATTAGTATATGAAATTAGCGATATTGTTTCCGGGGTATGTTGATTCACCGGATTATTTGCATTTAAAGATTTTTGAAAAAAGATTGATCGACTTGGATTATAAAGTTGAAAGATTAGACCCATGTAATTTGTGGAAAACAGGTGAGGTGGAAAATTACAATGCAACTAATTATTTGAAAGATATCAAGAATTGTTTGGATTCATATAAAGAAATGAAACCCGAGGAAATAGTTTTGATCGGACATAGTTTTGGCGGTGCGATAGCGATGATTGCCGGTGAAAAATTTGATGAAGTTAGTAAGGTCATTGCGTTGTGCCCTATGACGACTTTTGAAGGTTGGGGGGCTAAAAGATGGGAAGCTGATTATAGAATATCAGAAAGAGATTTACCTGATGATCCAACAAAATTCAGATATTTTGAAATGCCAAAATCGATAGCCGATGATGCCAGTCAATATTCCGTAGAAGAGGCAGTAAAAAATTTAAAAAAACCATTGATGGTTTTTATCGCGCTTAATGACGATGTAATTAAATCTGAAGATCTAGAAAGGTTAGTAGAAAATGCCAATGATCCATATGTGGTGAGACAAAAAAACATGGGGCACAATTTCCGATTTTCGGAAACTGAAAGTAGTTTGGTGATGGATGAGATAGAGAAATTTTTAAAATAAGGAGGAGAACAACTTACTTCCTCACAAATAAAATGGCCATGGGGAGGTCGCGGCCGGGGCCGTATTTGTACGAGCCGCCAAACCAGAGGGCGGTGGAACCGCCACTATCCAGATTAAGAGCATTGTCTAACCCCATTGCAACTAAAACTTTGGCAGCACCGGACACGGAAACGCCTCTGACAACACCGATATAGACAGTACTGCCGCGATTGCCGATAAAAGCCCGATTGCCGGTAGACGATAATTTGACATCACTGCTATCCCCTGCGGTCGATTGTTTGTCTTTGACCAAAAGCGGATAATTAGCTAAGACGGAATCAACACCGGTATCGCGACCCCACTCCTGGGACTGATTGACAAATCTAGCCGAAGTTCCGGAAAAAATAACTGCCGGAACAGTACTGTAAACATTATTGTCGGAATTGAAATATTTTTTGTTTTTATTCATCAAGAGAGTGTCAAAAGAATTTTTTTTGGCGGAACAGGATGGATAAGTGGCAGGGCAAAAATAGGCACCGTTGATACCGGCAGTGGCACTATTTCGGGAAACATAAGTACCAAGTGGTAAGACCGGGCAATCATTGGCACAATCAGAATCGGAAGCAGTGTCGACAATTACTTTGGTATTACTCAAATCGGCAGCAACAAGATCGACAACAAAAAATTGATCTCCGACTTTGACTTTTTGGCGAGAAAAACCACTGCCGGGAGGAGTGTTGCTTTCGGGAACATTGGCAAGATTTAGCCCCCCAACAACAGGTAGGTTTTTTTGTTTTTCTTCTTTTAATTTTGCCGAAAGACTGGCAGTTTTTGAAAGAGCATTGGTATAATCCAGTTTGGCCAGGTCAGTCAAAATCGGGGCCCACAAAATATCAAATTTGTTGATTTTGACACCGCTGTCGCGCAAATCGAGCATGTCTTCATAGACAGTCGAGGCTTGTAAAAAACCGGAATTAATTTGTTTAATTTCGGCCGTTAACTGATTATTTCTGACCAACTGATCTTCGGATTTAACAAGAGCTAATTCATCGGTTAAGCTGTTTTTGGCATTAAGAATAGATTGATAATTATTGATTAAAATTAATTTTTCGCTTTGTAATTGTCGATACCCAATAAAGACACTGATAATCAGAGAAACAAAAACAAGCGGCCAGACATATTTCATTATTGTTTTGATAAATAAGTTTAGCAAAAATATGCGATAATTGATTAATATGACAGAAACACAAAAAACAAACAAGCCGTTTCCTATCGTACCGGTTATTATTGTTATTTTGGTTGTTGGATTGATCGGATCTAGGTTTAAGTCGAAAACTAATGATATTGCAAAAATAACAACAAAAGAAGGGCAGGTTGTGGTTTCCGAAGAAAAGGGTTTGGCTTGGCCAACAGATTTACCAATAAATATCCCTAAATATGATAGTGGAAAAATAAAAGCTTATAGTCACCTTGAGGGACAAACCGCTTGGACAATGATTATCTCCGACACAAATGAAGAATATTTCAAAAATTACAAAGAAGCATTGAAAAAAGAGGCTTGGGTAGAAAGCAGTGAGATGATGACAGTCGTGAGTATCGTTTCAATGAAAAAAGATGGATACGATATCAATGTAGTCTGGGATGCATCTTCAAACGGGGCACTGATAACACTTAGTAAAACCTTGAAATAAATTAATATCTGACTTTGTATCGTTTAGTGACACTTTGGCCGGTGGTAGTTTTGTAAGTTACGGTTAGGCGTAGATTGCTGACATTTTTGTGGGCAACACAAGCACCATGAGAACAAGTGCCCAAGAATATTGATCTGATGGCGTTGCCTTCGCTGGCTTTGATATTGCCATAGACTCCCTGTTCGGTATTGCTGCCATTATAAATTAATTCGTAATCAACTCCGGTCGTGCTGTTTAAGCCTTTAAGGCTGAGGGTGAGATATTGTTTCCAGCCGGTTAATTTGGCAGAAATTGAAAATTTATAGCTACCACCGGAAGTGCTTACCGCCGTTGTCTTCCAAACTCTTTTCTTGGCAGCTAGAACAGGATTTGCTGTAAATAGCCAAAATGCCGGTACTAGTAAAAAAAACAAAACCAAAACTTTTACTTTCATTAAGAATATAATAACATTAATTATGTCATATAAAAAAATGTGGTTTATTCTTGCCTTGGTTCTCCTGGCGGGAGGGGCAATAATGTTTTTTGTTTCAAGGCCAAAACAGGTTGCCAAAAATATAAATTTGATAGATACGGCGAAGACAAATTCTCCATCGCTGATTCCAACTCCGGCGGCTTTGGTAACGTGGGAAGATGAGGCTGGATTTTCTTTCCAATATCCGGAGGGAATCACGATCGATAAACATCCGAATGACATGGAAAATTACGCTAATTTAACCCTGACAGATAATGGTCAAGCAGGAAGTATTAATATACTGATGTCCGATAACAATAATACTTTAGATAAATGGACTAATCCGATTGACACTGTTTTGGGTGGAAAAGACGGCAAAAAAAATCTTGATACAGCTGGAATGACGATTGGGGTGCTTGATAATGATGTTTTGGTAACTCTCAAGAGGAGTACCACGCTCAGTCCCCTGTTGGAAAGTGCCTGGCAGAGTATCACCGATTCTTGGGAATTTATTTACCCGACCCCCAAAACCGCCCCAAAAACTCAAACCACAGTTGAAACAGATGGTGGTGATGTGTTGGAGGAAGAATAGAATTAATTGATATCGCCAATAGCAATATCAAGAATTGTCACTGATTGGTCGTTTACCATGACCTTGTCTGATTTATGTTTATTTAGTAGAGCCATTCCCATGGGACATTCACAGGAAAGCCAGTCTGGTTTCAAATGAGCATCGCATTTGCCGACAAGAGTAAATGTTTTTTCGCAATTATTTTTTTCATACATAACTTTTACCCGATGACCAAAAGAAATAGTTTCTATTTGCGTCGGCGCCTTTGCCACAATTTCTTGTCTCAAATCTGCTTTGGCTTGATCAATTTGAGAATACAAAACCAGGGCTCTTTCGCCCAAAAAAATATAAGCAGAATTTTCTTTTAAATCGCCACCCTCGGCGGCGACTCCGCGAGCCTCACAGGTGCGTTTTAATTCTGCCTCAAATTCTTTGATTTGTTCTTCTAATTTTTGCTTACCTAGTTTTGTGATCATGAATCTCTAGTATATCATTACCAACACCACAGCTTTTCTTCTAGGACATTTTGATATATCATCTTTATATGAAACTAAATTTTTGGAAAATATCGGTAACTCCCTTGGTTGTTGGTTTAATCGCGGCGATATTACTTATTATTGACGGAACGATTGCGCCAATTTTCAAAGTTGGTGCCTCGTTCATGTGGATTGCCTTTATTAATTGGAATTTATTTTTTGGTTCAAGCGACACTGATAGGCTAAAAGCCGTCCCCGGGTTCATAATCGGCTATGTCTCTGCCAATTTAATTATTAATTTTGGGAATTATTTTAGTATTTTTTCTAATGCAAAAATAATTAATACGATGATTGCCAGCGTAATTGCTGTTTTTATTATTAATGCCTTGGTAATGTATTTTCAACACGCCAAAAAATATTTCCTAGATTCTATTCCGGCAATATTTGTTGGTATCGCACTGACCTTTTCCGGTGCCGGAATATCCCTAAAAGCTTATGACTTATCACTCTTGTTGATTATCATGATATACGGAATATTGGGCTTATTATGTGGTTTCTACACCAATTATTTTGTAAAAAAGATTAATGCAAAACATATATTCTGAGGTTTTGGATAAAATAATTTTTCTCTACGAACATTATTCCAAAGAGCATAGAGCCAGCACTCAACCGTTTCATTTGCAAGAAATACAGGATTTTGTAAAAGATTATAAATATAATTGCAGGGATTTAATTGTCAGGGAATCTTTGATCGAACATTCGGGAAGTTTACCAATTGTGGCAACAACGATATATCCATATATAGACAACAAAAATGTTGATTTGGGGAGAGCTTTGATAATGTTGGCAATACATGATATCGGTGAATTGGTGGTCGGCGATGAGATTGTTTTTACAAAAAAAATAGATGAATTAGGTGAAGAACAAAAACAAGCCTTGAAATTACTGCCTGAATCATTTCATGAAATTTATTTGGAAATGGAAGGAAGGACTTCCGACACGGCTAGATTTGCCAAAGCGGTCGACAAAATGACACCCGATATCGTCGATTTGCTGACAACGGCGGAAAATACAAAAGTGCGGTGGAAAACTCTGGTTAATAAAGAAGCCAATGAAATTGTACCAACGATTAAAGAATTCAAGCACCCGTATATGATTTGGAACGATTTTATGAAAAATTTACATTTGGAAATATTGGACAGGATCGACAAAAAACTACATCTTCAAGAAAGTCAGTAGTTTGAACATCAAAATCGCTGGCCAAAAGATTGATTTTCCAATTCCAATCATTACCATACCAAAAGTAGTGGCGTTTTGTAAAAAGTAAAATAATGCACCTATCACACTCATACAATAGATTGGGCTAGAACTGCCACCTTTATGGCAATGACCGTGGTGGTGTTTTTTAAAAAATTCTTTTGGGTCGCAGCACTCTGTTGTTTTGTTTTCTTTGATCATATTAATTACATAATAATACTAAATTATCTTAGTATCAAATAGCTGATGCCGGCGACGGCTCCCGAGAGAAAAGTTCCCCAAATCAAATCAATTATAGTTATCAATAAAGGCCAATTTTGAATTGTCGCCAAATTGGTCAAATCATAAGTCGCATAGCCACAAAGTCCAAACAAGGCACCCATAAATATGGCCTGTGTTAAGGAATGTTTTTGTAATGCTGGCGAAATAACTAAAACCACCATACCTAAAATATAAATTAAATAAAATATCCCAGCTGCCGCCAAATTTGGCGTCTTGCTCATCAAAAATCCCAAATGTTTGGCATAAAAATTTTTGGCAATTACCGTTAACCAAATTCCATCAATTATCAAAAACGTAGTCAGTGCGACAAAATATTGTTTGATCATATCATTATTATATAATGATATTAGAGTAATTGGCTTTTTGGACTTTATTGTTTTATATACCAATGCGTTAAAATATCATCCGGTTGCATCTCTGCAAATATTTTTTCCCAAAATTCTTGATATTTTTGTAAGCTTTCAGAAACATTTGATTCATAAAAATAATCTTCGTCAATGTATTCTCCTGATTTATCGGTAAACGACATTGGCCTAAAGTGCACTTTTTCTCTTATGGCAATAAATTCATCTCTTTCGTTGCCAACTATTTTGGACTCGTCGGCATTTTTAACAGCTTTTTCGTGAGCAATTTCTTTCATTTTTTTCCAATCTATATCTTTGAATTTGGCCTGATTTACGAGTTTTCCGTCCAAGGTATAAAAAATATCTTCACCAACACTGTAATAGTCTATAAAATTCATTTCGACTAATTTGTCCAGCAGGAGTTGGGAGTTATCATCCTGAGTCGTGATAGTAATATGTCTTATTTGAGGCATTGTATACATAATTTTTTTGCCAGTAAATTGATAATGGTTTATTGTGTAATATCTAGTTAGGAAATCACTGATAATCCGATTGACCTCTTTTACAATTTCCGGTTGGTAGCGGTAGTCGTGGACACAATTTGATTCATGAATCATTTTTGGTTCAGGAACAGACTCGTAAATTTCTTTTACTAATTTTGGAGTTGTGAAACTGTCGTTTGTTCCATAAATTATCAGTTTTGGTTTTGTACATTTTGTTAAAACATCGATAACATTGTATTTTTGTCCATCTATAAAATAACTAATTGGTAAAATAAATTCTTTTTGTTCTTCGGTTTTTGAAGTTCCAGGCGGCATGTCTCGATGAGATATTTTAAAACCCATTTTTATTGCTTCCGGATCCGGCGGTGTCGGCTCACCAAAATTAGCCATAATAAGAACAAACGACACAACGTAGGGATTATCTGCACCAGCAAGTATAGAAACAGTTCCACCTCGACTGTGTCCCATCAGAATGGTAGGTCTATTACCAAAATATTCTATTAATTCATTAACCGCTTTAATATAATTTGTAGTTGTAAAAAGTTCAATTCCTCCAGGGCTTTCCCATGTCCCCGGTGGGTCAAACGAAACCGCAAAAAAACCTTTATTGGCTAAATACTCGAGGTGACTATTAAAACATTCATAATCTTTTGTATCGAGTCTACCGGGAAGTATCAAAGCCAATTTTTTGGAATTTGGATCACCTTTGCTATTGATAGCCAATTCAAAGGTATTGGTTTTGATAAGAGTCATTTTGTTTGCCAGAGGCCGTGAACGTTGCAATAAGCTCGAGCGCTTTTTATTTCTGATTTTGTTTGGAAAAAGGCTTCTGCTTTTTCGCCTGGTTTTAAAAATTTCTTACCTATCTTTCCATCCACAGTGTCGATTTCTATCCATTCGATAAAATGAGTTTCTTCCATGGGATGAGGGATTGATCCAACAGTTACTGTCACACCACTTTCTGTTTTTGTAATTACAGGTAAATGTTTTTCTTGGCCTTCGTCACTATTTTTTGCCGTCATCAACTCCATAGGCTGTCCACAGCAAACGAGTTGCCCCGCGCCAGCGTGTAAAACTTCAATAATATTGCCGCAAATTGGACATTTATAGATTTGGTTTATTTGTGTCATATCTTTATTCTAGCACTGATTTATATTGTTGGTAATTTTTCTTCTATAAATTTAACAAAACCATTATTTTCTAAAGTATCAGTTATATAATCCGCTGCGTTTTTTAAAACATCGACTGCGTTTCCCATTGCAACTTTGTAGCCTACAGATTCAAAAAGAGGCATATCATTGTTGCCGTCTCCAATACCTATCACTTCTTCTTTTTTGACACCCAAAATTTCAATTAGTTTTTCTATTGCATACTTCTTTGTCGCCAACTTGTGGGTAATATGAATATCCCAATAATCTCCTTCTATCCAGGAAGGCAGAATATGCACTGCTAAGTCAGGAATTTTTGTCAATTTTTCTACCAAAAAATCAGTGTTATCTTTTCTAACTCCAAGGGCACAAAGTATATTGGCAATTTTTGGAAATTCACTAATATGAGCTTTGCTCTCAAAAATTATTCCGTTAATTATTAACTTCTCAGAAAATTCACTAGAAATATTAATAAGCTGTTCGATCACATTATCGGGGAGATCTTGTTCCCAAAGTACTTCTTCAGTTTTTGGATTCACAATCTGAGATCCGCCATTGATAACACAAGGGTCCGTTAAGCCTAGAACTTTCTCAATATCTCTGCAGGTATAAATAGATCGTCCGGTGGCAAAAGATAATTTTATTTTGCCTTGCAGTTTGTGCACAGATTCAATTACTTCTTCTGATGGCATTCCCTCTGGTCTACTTGGTACAACCGTACCATCTAAATCAAAAATGATTGCCTTATATTTCATTTGAAGAATTATAGCACTTGTTCAATATCAGAAAGTAATTTTTCAAATTTTGTCCAGCCACTTTCGGCATTTAGATGACCTGCATTGGGAATAAAAATTAAAGAAACTCCCAATTTTTTTGCTAATTCCTCGCCGTTACCAAGGGAAACATAAGGGTCATTATCTGAATGATAAACCGTGAATTTTTTTGATTTATTGACAATTGACGGCCAATCAAATTGAAAATGAGTAAATACATAATCGCTATCATAGTATTTAATTGGTCTAATACCAATGGGTGAAGAAACAAAAAATGCGGCGTGGACCGGGTGTTGTAGCTGTTCAAGTAATTTTAATAAAAACATTCCTCCCACACTGTGACCGACAAAAATAGTCTCTTCATTTATAAATTCTTTGTATTGGTTTAGGGTCGCCAACCAAGGCTCAAGCAATGGTGCCTCCGGATGAGGAAATCTAGGGACAATTACATTATGCCCTTTGGCAGTTAATTGTTCTTTTAACCAAGGAAACCAATTCCCCTCAGGACTACTAAGAGTGCCATGAAAAATAAAAATATTTCTTTTCATAAGCTGATTATACAATGGCTATTTAGTTTTTGAAGTTTCAGAGTTGATGCTTGACGGAAATTAGTTTACACTAATGGTAACTATGGATATAAATCAAATAACGAATGTCATCAGCTACCCTATTTTTATCAAAGATAATAATTCTGTCTTTGTATTGGTAAACGATGCTTTATGCAAAATGCTAGGGATGAAACGAGAAGATATAATTGGAAAAACCTTGGGAGAATCGTTACCAAAAGATCAGATGGATCATTTTTTAGAAGTTGACAGAAAAGTCCTAGAGACAGGCAAAGAAGATATAACCGAAGAACCATTGACGGGAAAGGATAAAAAAATATTGACAATAATAACAAGAAAATCGTGTTTTGTAGATAAAGATGGCAAAAAATATCTTGTAGGTATCATAACCGATGTAACTGACAGAAAAATAGCCGAAAACAAATTAGCAGAAAAAATAGTTGATTTGGAAAAAATGAATCAATTAATGGTAAACAGAGAAATAAAAATGGTGGAGATGAAAGAAGAGTTGGAGAAATTAAAAAAATAGGGAACAATTTTGGAACTAATTATCAGCAAAAAAATTGTTTTCTATCACCAAATCAATAATTTCTTTAATTGGAAGATTTTTATTTTGTTTTACAAAATCTTCAATTTGTAGTATCTGTGCTTTTCTGCCTTCGTTTTCTGTTTTTCTACCACTTGTCAAAATCGTTAGTGCTTCTTTTAGATATTCTTTATTTTCACGAGATACCGATTTTTCTTTTATATAATCATCGAAATAATAATGAAACATAAAGTGGTTTAGTTCATGTCGAGCAGTATTCAAAATTCCAAGGAAACCGTAATTACGACCAATATAGAAATATCGTTTTTCATAATAGTATGGACAACCAAAACATGTGGTTAGATAAACAGTTATTTCATCAAATGGAAATGGCTTATCGTATGCTTTTTCTAATCGCTTAATTATCAAATCTTTTTCTTCATTTAATAATCTGCCAAACCAATCAATGAGAAACTCATTGTCTCTTTCAAATGATGGTGGAAAAGTATTTTTCCAGTATTGCTTAACTACATCTTCGGCAGTTTCTTTGTCTTTTGCCGCCATTAAATCATCTATAAAATCCTTTGGAGCCCATCGATAGAAAAATTCTTTATTGCTATTATTATAATCTACCCAAGTATTTTTCCATATTCGAATAAGGTAACTTTCTAAATCTAATTTTGCTGAGTATTTAACAATAAAATTCATAATCTATTTTACTACGAAAGCTTGTATTTATTATATTTGCTCGCAGGGTCTTTCGGCAAGCTCAGGATAAATGGGAACGATTTTGGAACTACTTTCTCATCGTAGCATTAAAAATATCGGGATTTATTAAAAGGTTAAGTGCATCATTGATTGTTGGAACTATTATGTCAACAAAGTTCAAAATTCCCGCGTGTATACCTTCTGCTTGTAAAGTAGCTATTCGTAATTTAGTGTTTCTAAATGTTCCAATATCAATCCTGGCATTACCAATGGCCACAGTTTTATTTGTATCAAGTTTTGAAGTTAAGGCTTCTTTTTCTTCAGTGGTATTTGCTTTTTGGACTTCTAAGCCAATTTCTTTTGCTAATTCGGCAGCATTAGCTCTCTGATCGCCAGTAAAAAGAAAAATTTTGTAACCCATTTCTTTTAATTTAGCTAGTTTCTCTTTTACTCCTATTACTAATATTCCATTTACAGATAAAGTTCCATTTAAATCAAGAATTATAGTATCTAGTTCTATTTCTTCAACACCAACTGGATTATATTTCATTATTAGGAATATTATAGCAAAAAATTACCTTGCTCCCCCGCGTGGACTCGGACCACGAACCTACCGCTTAACAGGCGGGCGCTCTACCATTGAGCTACAGGGGAAAGAAATGGCTTTAAAAGTGCTTTTGAATTATAACATTGAACGAGGAAAACGGGAATAATCTGGATGTGCGTTAATCGAAAAGATAAATCTCCCTGTTCGCCTGAGGCGAACTTCCCTCTTTGTCAAGAGGGTTTAGTTTTGCTTAGAGTTCTTTGAAGAAGTCTTTTTTCCTGGGGCGAGGACTAATTTCAAATTCAATAATTTCTTTTGGAGCTTTATCATGATCGCCAATTTTGCCCATAGCAATGATGGTATATGGCTGCAGATTTTTTTCTAATTTAAAAATTTGCTTAACTTTTTCTTGATCGAACAAGGCCATTTGTCTGGCGTGATAACCCAAAGATTGAGCTTGCAAAATCAGTGAAAGCACGGCGGCACCAAGATCATAAATGGCATAAGGGTTATCGCCGGTGATGGCACAAGCCAAAATCAAAGTTGGCGCTGTTTTGGCCCAAGATTTGTTGTAATCAACAAGAGTTGAAAAAAGTTTATCGTAAGAATTTGTCCCCTTTTTGGCGTAATAAAAGTACCAAGGTTGGTCGTTGTGTCCTGAGGGTGCCCAGCGAGCAGCTTCAAAAATTATATTCAAGTGATCAGCAGAAACCGGTTTGTCGGAAAAATATCTAGGGCTCCAGCGCTTTGAAATTTCTTTTAAAATTTTATATTTTGGTTGGGGTAGATGAATTTTTGTGATATCGTTGGCAATCGTCATGGTAATGTATTATAAATTAAAAATTAAAAATTACGAATTACGAATTACGAATTACGAATTTAAGAAATATGATATATAATTAGTGATTATGAAATTATTGATTAATACCTTTTTCTTTTTCTATGACCCGTAGCGGGAGGTATTGATAGGTTTTTTATGAACCATTACAATCTCCCGAATCGGGAGATTTTTTATTATCTCAATTTCTACTTTTTTGCCTCGATCATGGGGAGATTTACATCGGGCTAAATGCCCAGTTTCAAATTTATTATTTATTAAAAAAAATTATTATGAAAAAAGAAAATTTATATGTTAAAAAAAAGGACTGTACAGACCAGTGTCTAACTTGTCGAGTTTATAATAAAGCCCAAAGAGAAATTGGTAAAAATAAAATTATTGATCCAATACAGGTTCTTTTGACTGGACTTGCATGGCAAGAGAGAAACTGTCCAGATGGAAAAAATATGGATGCTGTTTTATTGCATCCAGCAAATCTATCCAAACGCAATAAAAGATATAATATCCGTTGGTGATATTTTGCGCCCTCTCCGACAATTGTCGGGGAGGGCGCACGAATCTGACAAAAGACCCTCGTTTCGCCGATACGATTTGGGGTTTATAATAAGATAATGAAAAATCAGAGCACCATTTGGAAATATTATCTCTTTAATTTTTTGAGAGACTTTGGCTTTTTCTCAGCTGTTCTCGTTCCATTTTTTACCCGCTGGGGTGGTATTTCCATGACCCAAGTACAGCTACTTCAATCATGGTTTATGCTTTGGATTTTTATTTTAGAAATTCCCACCGGCGCTATCGCCGATTATTTTGGACGCAAACATTCCCTATGTTTAGGCGCAATCGCTATGGCATCAGGTGCTCTACTGTATGGTAGTATTCCCAAATTTGGCATATTTTTATTAGCTGAAGCCATTTATGCCATTGGTGTTGCTTTAATTTCTGGCGCCGATAGCGCTCTACTTTTTGACAGTCTAAAAGAGCGGGGGAGGGAGAGTGAAAGCAATAAAATTTTTGGCAAAGCCCATTCATTTAATTTATTAGGTATTCTTGTTGCTGCTCCTATTGGTGGTTTAATTGCTACAAAATTCGGTTTGAATTATCCGACGATTCTTTCCTCAATTCCGTTTTTATTTGCTGCCATTGTTGCTTTTACAATTAAAGAACCAAAAATTTACCAAGATGTTTCCGAATCGACTCGTTATCTTGATGTTATCAAAACCGGTTTTTCGTATTTTCGCCATCACAAAATTTTGCGGATGTTAGCCCTCGATGCCATCATCGTTTCGTCTGCCGCCTATTTTGTCATTTGGCTCTATCAACCAATATTTATGAGTCTCAAAATGCCAATTGTCTATTTTGGCTTATTTCACGCTCTTTTGGTTGCTTCAGAAATTTTGGTTGCCAGTAATTTTTCATTTTTGGAAAAAATATTTGGCTCAAGCGAAAAATATTTAAAATTTTCTGCCATTATCACTGGCATCAGTTTTATGGTCACTGCTATTTTTCCCAATATAGTTACCGGTATACTATTTATAATAATTGCCGGTGGTTTTGGTCTTACTCGACTTGAACTGATGACCTCTCACATGAATCAATTTATCCCCAGTTCAAAGAGGGCGACTATTCTTTCTTCAATTTCAATGTTTCGCCGTTTTGCCCTCGTCCTCCTAAATCCATTTATCGGTTTTACCACTGACCATTCCCTCCGCCTCGCCCTATTATTAGTTGGTCTGCTACCCTTTACAATATTTCTCTTTCCTAAGGCAAAAATTGCTTTAGAAGAGCTGTCGGATCCCCCGGCCTATTTATTTTAAATCTCCCCGTCAGCCGAAGGCTGACGACCCTCTTCGACCCTCCAAAGGCGGGCAGGAAAAGAGGGTGGAGCAAATTACGATGTATAATAACTATATGAAGATTGTTCACAAAAATCAAACCAATGAATTTAAAAATAGCGAGACGTGCACGGCGATCGAATATCCATTGAACGATAAAGATATTAATGGCGCAGTGGTGAAATTAAGTGGTCGATATCCAAATTCAGGGAGAGTAGTCAATGAAAAATGTAAAGAATTGGGTTATGTGATTAGCGGGTCGGGGAAAATAATAATTGAGGATAAAGAAATAATTCTTGATGAGGGTGATTTAGTATTGATTGAACCAGGGGAAAAATATTATTGGGACGGGAATATGACAATGTTTATGCCCTGTGTCCCCGCTTGGGAGGCGGAACAACACAAAATGATGGAATAGATTAATGGTAATATTTTTGGGCGAATTTTTTGTCGGCGACCAATAAGGTGACTGATAGGGCGATATCGGTCAGATTGAATCTATAGCCTTGGTTTTTTTGGTATGATAATTTGGTATTGATTTCGTCACAACCAGCATTTTGGGAACCACATACTTTTTTCAGCGTTTGATTAAGTTTGGATAAACGTTCAAAAACGATATTTTTAAAAGACTCATTTCCCCAATTTTTGACAAAATTTAACATATTATTTTTTACTACATGATCTGTATAACCAGAAACTATATTGGACCAATCCCAATTTTTATCGGCAAATTGCTGAACTCTGAAACCGTCGATAAATGGCGAGACAGAGACGGCACATTCCCCATGGTCGGGAAGGACAACGGAAGTAACGGTTTCGACAGGAACAATGACAAAATGAATTGGCCCGATCGGACTATCAAGTGGCTTTTCCTGGATTTTTTTGGAACATTTATTTAATAAATCTGTGTAAATTCTCAAATCTGTTCCATTGGTTTTGCCATGATGATAGTAATATTTTACGACTTTGTCCGATTGGTTGGGTCTACTCCATTTATAAACAGTGCTATCGGCACCGGTGGCAATATAAGTTAAATCTTTTCTATTTTTGTGAGAACGAAGAAAGCCGATACTTTCGACAGGTATGTTATGTTGGTGCTCATTTTTACACATGTCGATAGTATATCAGACTATGGCTTTTTTGGTTTATTCGAGATAATCCTGTAGTTTTTTGCGGCGAGAGGGTAGATTTTTTCCTTCAAAAGTAATAAATGGTATAGTAGGATATGAAAATATATTTAGTGCGACATACTGAATACGAAAATCCGAAAAATATTTATGCGGTTTGGTTGCCATTTAAATTATCTAAATTGGGAAAAAGGCATGCAAAAACTGTGGCTGAATATTTGGCAAAAAAATGTGAAATAGGAGTCCCAATTACTGCCAGTCCAATTGAGAGATGCCAAGAAACAGCTAAATATATTGCAAAACAAACCAAGTCAAAAATTGAGACAGATAAAAGATTGATTGAAGTATATTCTCCCGGACTACAGGGTAAAACGATACCTGGAAAAAATGATTATATATTTGAAGAAGGGGATCCAAAAAGAGAAAGAAGGACGAAAATTAGAGTTAGGATGCTTTCAATTTTTAATGAAAAAATTAAAGAGGGAAAAGATTGTATTTTGGTATCACACGGAGATCCAATCGTAACTCTCTATTATCATTTGTCTCATTTAAAATTGCTGAGATTTTTGTGGAATCCAAAGAATCCAAATTTAATAATGAAAGGAGAAATCGTAGAAATAGATATAGAAAATGGAGAAGTGATAAAAGTTGAAAGGATTAAACTTTGGTAGTTTATTCGAGGTAGTCTTGGAGTTTTTTGCGGCGGGAGGGGTGTCTTAATTTGCGCAAAGCTTTGGCTTCGATTTGGCGGATACGTTCACGGGTGACGTTAAAAATTTTGCCGACTTCTTCGAGAGTTTTGGGAGTCTCCCCCATCAGTCCAAAACGAAGAGATAAAACTTTCATTTCCCGCTCGTCTAAAGACGACAAAACTTCTTCGATTGATTCGCGTAATAATTCTTTGCTGGTTTCTTCATAGGGAGAGAGCTGAGTGGTGTCTTCGATAAAATCACCGAGAAATGAGTCTTCGTCATCACCGACTGGAGTGGACAGTGAAGTGGTGTCTTGGGAAATGCGATAAATTTCTTCGACTTTTTCAATAGGAAGCATAACTTCTTTGGCAATTTGCTCGATGGTCGGCTCACAACCTAATCGCTGAGTCAGAGCGCGGGTGGCCTTGTAGACTTTGTTGATAGTCTCGACCATGTGCACCGGGATACGAATGGTTTTGGCCTGATCGGCAATGGCACGAGTAATGGCTTGGCGAATCCACCAAGTAGCGTAAGTTGAAAATTTGAAACCGCGTTTCCAGTCGAATTTTTCAACGGCACGCATGAGACCCTGATTTCCCTCTTGGACCAAATCCAAAAACGAGAGACCACGGCCAATATATTTTTTGGCAATAGAAACAACAAGCCTTAAATTGGCATTGATCAAACCTTCACGGGCTTTGCCGGAACCTTTTTCGATGGCCTTGGCTAAACTAATTTCTTCTTCAAAAACCAAAAGATCGATCTTGCCGATTTCTTTGAGATACATTCTAACCGAATCAACATTACTTTTTTGGCTTAAAAGAGCCAATAAGTCGGCAGAAGTTGATTTGTCGGCTTCGGCATCGAGGAGTTGTCTTGATTCAACTTTGTCAAAAACATCAATACCTTTGTCAAAGAGATAATTTAAAACTTCATCAACGTCTTTGAGGTATTTTTCCGGCTCGGGAATAAAATTTAAGATTTCATCGTTGGTTAAATAGTGAAGTTTTTTGGCCTGATGAACCAAGGCCTGTTTTATCTTTGAAAAATCTAGTGATGTTGGCATTGTAAATTGGATAGGGTAACTAAGAGCTTATTATACCTTATTTCCAGCAAATTTGAGTGGTTATCGGGGGTATCATCATCCAGAAGGCCAATTTGCTGACTTAAATCCCTGATTTCCTGCTTAATTTTGTTGATTTTGAGCTGATTAATATGCTTTTTTATCTCGCTACTTAAGCGAAAAGAGTCAAATTCCTGTTTCAGAGAATCGAGATATAAACTCTGATAAACAGTGACCAGTTCCGGAGGAAGTTTTGTTTGAAAAGTTTCGGGGGAATATTTTGTAGTAGTTAAAAGGATGTCAAATATAGTTTTGAAACGAGGCGTGGTAAATTCATAATGCTTGGTAACTTTTTCGGCTAATTTGTGGGGTTTTTTGGAATGAAGAATAAGAATAAACAAAATTTCTTCCAATTTTTCTTCAAAGTTTTTTTGATCGGGGGTTAATTTTGGTTTGGTGACAGGAGTAGTTTCTTTGGTAGAGTATTTTTCGGATTCTTGGGAAACGGCGACTAAAGAAGAATTGAGAACATCGGATAATTTTTTGAGATAATCGGAGCGGATAACGGCGTTATTTATTTTGGAAATAAAAGGAAGACAGCGAGCAAGAACCTGTTTTTTGCCCTGAGGTGTATCGGCACCAAACTGACGAACGGCAGAATTAATGACAAAATCCCAAACGGGTAAAACTTTTTGTAAACGATCTTTGAAAAATTCGAGGTCTTTGGTAACGGCTTCGTCGGGATCTTTAAAGTTTGGTGATAAATCTAACACTTTGATATCAAAATCCATGGAATCGGCCAATTCGATACTACGCAAAGCAGCCGTATTTCCGGCGAAATCGGAATCAAGGGCAAGAATAATCGAGTCGCAAAAACGATGGAGAAGATGAAGTTGGTTCTCGGTAAAGGCGGTGCCTTTGATGGCAAGGATATTTTTGATACCGGCCTGGAAGGGTGAAATCATATCAAATTCGCCTTCGGTAACAATGGCAACGCGGGATTCCCTGATAAAATCACGGCCGGAATTAAGACCATAAATCATATCGCTTTTGTGATAAATTTCGGTTTCGGGAGAATTAATATATTTGGCCTGATTATTGTCGGCACCGGGCAAAACCCGACCGGAAAAACCACAAATGTCGCCGCGATGATTAAAAAGAGGAAAAACTAAACGATTTTTGAAACGATTATAAGTGCGGCCGTACTGACTTTTGGAAAAACAACCGCTACTATTTATTTCATCTTGCGTGAAATCTTTTTTCTTTAAATAATTCAAAATTAATTCGTCACGATCGGGAGCAAAACCAATGACAAATTCTTTGATGGTAGCAGTGGAAATTCCCCTATTTTTGAGATAATCTAAACAATTTTTGCCTAAAGGATGGGTTAATAAAATATAATGAAAAAATTTGCCGATTTCCTGATTGAGTAAATAGAGACGTTTTTTGCGGGAAGCGACCTCGTTAGAACCGACATCGCGCACCAGAGTGACACCGGCGAGTTTGGCAGAAATTTCGAGGGCTTCACGAAAATCAACTTTTTCAAACTCTTGAATAAAAGTATAGAGATCACCAGATTTGCCGCAACCGAAACATTTAAAAATTTGGAGTTCTGAGGAAACAGTAAAAGACGGGGTTTTTTCGTTATGAAAGGGACAGCAGGCCATGTAGGTACGGCCGCGTTTTTTTAATGTAATAAATTTACCAATTACATTGACAATATCGAGTTTTTTCTTGATTTCTTCAACTTGATTCTCCACTGGCTTAGTTTAACACAGACGATGATAAAGGCGCTGATGGCGATAGTAAAGGTACCGGTAATGGAAATAATCTGCATAAAAGAAAAATTGGCTAAAAATAAGGTAGAAAATGGAACAAGGAGAGAAATAAGTAAGGATTTGTTTTCGGAAAGATTGTAATCATGAAAAAACATTTGTTGAAGGCCAACGACAAAATTAAGACAGGCTTTGAAAGTTAACACAATGCCAAGGACGGCGATAATGGCACCAAAGTGAGGGTGAGTTGCCAACAATCCGGTTAGAGTATCGGCACTCAAATGATGGCCGCTTAGGAGAATGATGGCAATGGCAAAAATGATATAAGTCATGGCGGCAAGACCGGTACCGCAACGAGAGGCCCAGATAATCCAGCGACGACCACGACGCTTATTGCAAAGTTTGTTTTTGTTGCCGTTAATGTAACGTTCGATTTCGGGAATAATAACAAAACCGGTAATGGCGAAAATAAGACCACCAAAAAAGGCATAATTAGGCGGTGGAAATTCTAGGGTAGAAAAAGGAATATTGAGTGAGGCGGCAAAAAGGATGAGAATAATAATAACACTGAGAAGAGGAATGTAGTGGGAAATTTTTTTGACAATTTTGAAATTGCTGGCATGAAAAATGCCTAAAAATGCGAGAAAAATCAATTGATAAACAATTGAAGGTGAACCCGGTAAAAGAAGTTTAATAAAATCAGAACCAAGCCGAATAAAGGCAGAGGTAGCACCTAAACCAAGAATTAACATATTGGCGGTGGCAAGAATTTCGAAAGGTTTGCCAAGATAAATCCGAGCATAGCCGGCCAGTTGATGATCGCCTTTGGTATTTATAATTATGTCAATATAAAGTTGGTCGAGAGCCATGGCAAAAAGAGCAAGAATAATCAGCCAGAGGGTAACAAAATGAAAATTGGAATAGAAAAAGAGGTAAGGAAGAATGAAAATACCGGCACCAACGATGCCGCTATACTGCATTAAAATAGCTTTTATAAACTTTCTTTTGCTCATTTTTTCCGGTTGACGATGAAGTCAATTATTTGGGCAAGCTCTTGACGAAAGGGCTCCTGGTTTAAGAATAGCAAATCTTTTTGAAAAATATTCAAAGCAGTTGCGGCAAATTCCTTGGCCAAAGCAAAACCAAATTCCAATGAACCGTTGTCTTGCATTAATTTGATGATAAATTGAACATCGGCTTCGGTTTTTTGATGACGAGGACGAGATAAAATTTCGATAATTTTTGGATCTTTACAATGCTGTAATAAGTGAACCAAAAAGACAGTTCGCTTGCTTTCATAAATATCGTTACCGACTTGATTCTTTTGGCCGTCAAAAGTTGAAGTCAAATCGAGATAGTCGTCAATAATTTGAAAGGCTTTGCCTAAAGATAGGCCAAATTTATAGATTAAATCGAGCTGGTCAGAAGTGGCACCAGCCAAAATCGCGCCAAGACGCATCGGACCGGCGATAGTGTAATAACAAGTTTTGGATTCGATAATTTGATAGACATCGTCAAGGCTCAGATTAAAATTATTATCGATAATATATTTGATATCGAGGGTTTGGCCATGAGTAGTACGATTAATGATTTGAGAAAATTCTTCAAAAATCGCTTTGTTATTAATAGTATAGATAAGCTGCCAATTGAGAGCGTGAAGGGCATCACCGGCATTGAGAGCCAGAGGTAAGCCAAACATTTTGTGGAGAGATTTCTCTCCCCGTCTCTGATCGGAATCGTCTTCGATATCGTCGTGATTCAAAATCCAATCTTCGGAAATTTGGATAGCGGCGGCAGTAGGAATAGTTTGATTGATATCTAAGCCCATAGCGCCGGCAGTAATCATGACAAGTGATGGACGAAGATATTTGCCCATACGACGCGGATAATTTAAAATTATGTCGCGATGAAAACCGTCTTTTAGGCGGCCATTTAGGTACGATTCGATAAAAGGCCAGACAATTGATCGATAATGTTCTAGTACATCCATAGGTGTAGTTATTATATACTGTATTTATAGTATGATGGAAAATAAAGAAAGAATGCCGCTGGGGCAGGAACAAAAAGAGGTCATAGATAATAGATCGTTGACCCGCCTGCCGGACGGGCAGGTCGTAGATAGAGACAGAGAGATGTTCGTCCCCAGAGAAATTAAAACATGGTTGCAAAAAGTCGAGGAGGCGCAGACAACGACGGTCAAAGATGATAAGGGCAATTTAGTATTGACACCGACAAATCCGTCAGTTGGCGGACAAGCAAAACCGACAGGTTTGCCGATAACTCAAACGACTTTTATTCATAATTTAAAAAAGAAAGTATCGGAAGCAGGAAGATGGTTGGCAACTTTTGTATTAAGACTGATAAAAATGAAGAAAGGTAATGTACAATTTAAGGAGGAGTAATTATGGATAATCTGACAATATGGATTCAGTGGCTGGTAGTAGCGATCTTGACTATTTTGATGATAGCGGCTTCTGGGTACCTTCTTTTTGTGGCTTTTATGTTGTGGTGGAAACATAAAGATCGGGAAATAGAATCCTTAAAGATGGTTACACTACAGGTAGCGGTGCCACAGGATAATGAGGTCAAAATTGATGCAATGGAACAAATTATTGCTTCATTGTCGAGTTTGCATAAGGGAGGACGATTTAAATGGCTGGATAAATTTATGTATCAGGCATGTATTTCGTTTGAAATAATCGGAACTCATAAGGATATTCGTTTTTATGTTTCTGTCCCGGCAAAATTTAGAGATTTGTTGGAAAAACAAATTTTTGGCGTTTTTAACGGTGCCGATATCCAAATGGTTGATGAACCAAATATTTATTTTGAAACCGGAAAAGTTGAATATTTATGGTTAGGGCTCAAAAAAGCACCTTATTATCCGCTAAAAACTTATAAGGAAATCGCGACCGATTCCCTATCGGCGATGACTTCGGCACTTTCCAAATTAAGTGAAAACGAAACAGTGGCGGTGCAATTGGTATTGACACCGACTGACGGAAAATGGACAAAACCGGGAAGAGGGTTTTTGTCGGGAACAAAAAAATCGGAAGCGAATCCGGAGAAGGCATCTTTTAAAGTTGACGCGAAACAAATAGAAGCAATAGAAAATAAAACCGGTAAGCAAGGATTTGAGACGGCGGTAAGAATTATTTCGGTGGCACCAACAACTGAATTGGCAAAATTAAATATCGGGAATATAAAATCATGTTTCACTCAATTTGAAAGTCCATACAATAAACTGACCAAGCGAACAATACGATTCAAAAGTCTGTTTATGAAAGATTTTATTTACAAATACCCGGTCATATATTGGTTTAAGACAAAAACGATTTTGAGCTCGGATGAAATTGCGTCGATTTTTCATTTTCCAAATAAGACAATTGAGACGCCGGCGATTTTTTGGTTGAAATCAAAAAAAGCGCCGTCACCAATCGACAGTCCTCAAACGGGACTTTATATCGGCGACAATATTTATCGTGGGGTGACGAGAAAATTCTGCATGGGAGACGTTGATAGACAAAGACATTTTTATATCGTCGGACAAACTGGTGTCGGTAAATCCTGGCTTTTGGCCGATATGGCACTACAGGATATCAAGGCAGGTAAGGGTATATGTTTTATCGATCCGCATGATACTTATGAAAGCATTCTAGAGAGAATTCCGCCAGAGAGAGCTGATGATGTCATTTATTTTGATCCGTCAAATACAGATAGGCCAATGGGTTTTAATGTGATGGAATGCGACAATGACGAACAAAAAGATTTTGTAACTTCATCAATTATTAACTTAATGTATAAGTTGTACGATCCGTACAAGACCGGTATCGTCGGTCCTAGATTCGAACATGCAATTAGAAATATAATGTTGACGGTGATGACAGAACCGGGAGCAACATTTGTGGAAGTGGTACGCTGTCTGACCGATCCAAGTTATGTCCAGGAATTATTGCCAAAATTAAAAGATCCGATGGTAAGGCGGTATTGGACCGATCAAATCGCCCAAACAAGCGACTTTCATAAATCGGAAGTCTTGGATTATATCGTCTCAAAATTTGGCCGTTTCATCACCAACACAATGATGAGAAATATCATCGGTCAATCCAAATCGGCATTTAATTTCCGTCAGGCAATGGATGAGGGAAAAATTCTGATAATTAATTTGGCCAAGGGAACAATCGGAGAGGAGAACAGCGCCTTTTTGGGTTTGGTTTTGATTCCAAAAATTTTGATGGCAGCAATGAGCCGACAAAATGTGCCAGAAGAGCAAAGACGAGATTTTTACCTATACGTGGACGAATTCCAGAATTTTGCAACACAGGATTTTGCTGTAATTTTGTCAGAAGCTAGAAAATATCATTTGAATTTAATTGTGGCAAATCAATTTATTTCGCAGATGGATGATGAGGTAAAAAATGCTGTTTTTGGAAACGTGGGTACAATTACTAGTTTTAGATTGGGCATTTCTGATGCCGGTTTTTTGGTCAAGCAATTTGCACCACAATTTAGCGAAAAAGATTTGTTGAATTTGGGAACAGGAGAAATCTATATGAAAACACAAATTAATGGTGTGCCAAAAGATCCTTTCTCTATAAGTGTGGCAGCGGTAGAAAAAAA
>Ga0247841_10002004_pt1 | contig 42569 bp, 35 predicted proteins | sample LaCruzMarch2015__2_FD_192410 | JGI IMG/M metagenome (GOLD analysis project Ga0247841, IMG submission 192410) | Freshwater microbial communities from meromictic Lake La Cruz, Castile-La Mancha, Spain - LaCruzMarch2015_18m | ecosystem: Environmental > Aquatic > Freshwater > Lake | place: Spain...
ATAAAAACAGCGCATGCAGCATGGAGCGCCTGCAGGTGGGGGATGCCGTCACGCTGGCGGGCAAGCGTCTCCTCCTCCAGGCCGGGACCGAAGAGTGCGGCAAGAAAAAGCGCCGGAGACGGGGGCAATCCGCTTCGACACAGCCGGTCGAGGCATTCCAGGTTGGTGTGCAGTACTGACCGGTGATCGCCGTTTCCATCAAGCCACCGACCCAGCCCCGGAAAAAGGGCGGCAAGGAGTCCGCTGGCGTCCAGGAGGGTGAAAACCGGTCGCGCGGATCCGAGCAGGAAGAGTTTCAGCATCTCTTCGTAGAGCCTGGCCGGCGCAGCGCGGGAAATGGTGGAGGAGAGTTCGCAGAGCGTCTCCCAGGTCGCCGGTTCGATGACGAGGTTGTGGGATGCCGCAAAACGAACGGCGCGGATCATTCGCACCGGGTCTTCTGTAAACCGGACCAAAGGATCGCCGATGGGACGAATCAGACGCTGCTTGATGTCGCTCAGGCCGGTGCTGTAGTCGATCACGGAAGCGTCTGCGATATTGTAGGCAAGGGCGTTGATGGTGAAGTCACGGCGGAGGGCATCCTCCTCCGGCGTACCAAAGATGTTGTCGCGCAGTACCATTCCATCCTCGTCCTTGAGGTGACGGGGCGGGCGGTCATTGTGGTCCGTCTCTTCCGTGTCCGCTTCATTGGAGGGAACAGCCGCCCGGAAGGTGGAGACTTCCAGAATTTCGTCCTGAAAGTGGAGATGGGCCAATCGGAAACGACGGCCTACGAGACGGCAGTTGCGAAAGAGCCGCTTGATCTGACCGGGCACCGCATCGGTCGCGATGTCGAAGTCCTTGGGGGTTCTCTGCAGGAGCAGGTCGCGGACACACCCCCCCACCAGGTAGGCGATGAAACCGTTGTCATGGAGCCGGTAGAGCGTCCGCAGGGCATTCGGGCTCACCTGCTTTCGGGATATACTGTGTTCCTTCCGGGGAATGATGCGTGGTTGCATGGTCTGCACCATAACACACCCGGTCAAAAAAGTAAATTGAAGCCCCGCCCACAGTGCGGGGCTTCCCGGGGTCACCTCGACGATGTCGTCTCCCACAGTCTCTTTCATGCCTCCATGGGGAAGCTGTTTGCCGGGGCCGCATTCGGCCGGCCCCGATTGTTTACACGCGATCGATTACGCGATGGGGATTGAATAGCCCATCTTCCGGAACGCCTCCTTGGCGACCACGAAGAAATCCTCGATATCCTTGCGGGTAATAACGCCGAGGTTGCACAGCCGGAACGTTTCCAGCCCGAACATCTTGCCCGGATAGATGGTGAAGCCCCGCTCGTAGCAGTAGTCATGAAGCTTGAAGAAATCGAACTTGCCGTCCTGGGGGGCCTTGATGGTGACCACGAGTTTGCCCTGGATCTTCTTGTCGATGACGGATTCCAGTCCGATCTCCTGCATGCCTTTGTGAACGGCTTCCCAGCACTGGCTCAGCCTTTCGTAGCGGGGCATCTCCCCTTCCTGCCAGTATTCCCGGATGGCCTGCCGCAAGGCGTAGATGGTCTGGACCGGCGGGGTGAAATGCATCTCGCCCACCCGCTCGAAGAAATCATGCTGCATGAATAGGTTGCAGTAGTAGGACCGGGTGGGATAGGTCTTGGACTTGACGATCTCGTCGATCCTGCCCACCGTCCAGGAGACGCCGGTCATGGCCGCCAGGCCCTTCTGGGCCGAGGACATACAGAAGTCGATGTTTTCCTTTTCCATGTCGATCGGAAGCAGCCCATAGGTCGAGATCGTGTCGGCGATAAACACGCAACCGTGATCGTGGGCCATCTTCCCGATATCCCGGACCGGATTGAGCACCCCGGTGCCGGTTTCATGATGGGTGGTAGCCACCACCGCGATGTCCTTGTCTACGTCCAGAGCTTGGCTCACGGCCTTCAGGTCGGGCCGTCCGGTGGAGGGGAACTTCAGGTCCACGCAGGGGATGTGGTAGTACTGGGCGATCTCCACCATACGGGCGGAATAGGACCCGTTGTTGACTACGCAGATCTTCTTGTTTTCGGGCACCAGGGAATTGACAAGCACATCCTGGACCACCGTCCCGGAGCCGGCAAAAAGCACGGCCGTGTGCTTCTTCGGATCGCCGTGAACCACCTTGACCAGCTCGCGGCGGATCTCATCCATAATGACCACGAATTCCTTCTCCCGCGGGCAGATGTCCGGCACCACCTGGGCATACTTCACCGCGTCGGTGGTGGTAGCCGGCCCCGGGTTCAAGAGCACGTTGCGTTTGACGGGCTTGACGACTTCCATGATATGTTATCTCCTTTTTGCAGATTTAGAGGCTTAAAAAAGTTCGCTGACCGCAGGCGAGACGGCGGAGTGACCGCTAAACGCTCCGACCCGCCGGAAGACTCCCTCTCCAGCTTGCCCACTTTCTTGATCCCCGAATTCTTGCCGGGGTCTCCGACAGGAAGATGTATAATCAAAACGGACTTGTATGTCAAGGGACAAAAGGCCGTTTTGTCATGGAGATTACTCCCACTTCTCCTCCCGGTAGCGGGCCATCCGGGTCTGGGCGTCGAGATCCCGCTTCCGGAGGCGGATGCTCCCCGGGGTCACCTCGACCAGTTCGTCCTCGGCGATGAACTCGATGCACTGGTCGAGCGACATGGGGCGCGCGGGCCGGAGGATCACCGTCTGGTCCGAGGTGGAGCTCCGCATGTTCGTAAGCTTCTTCTCCTTGACGATGTTTACGTTCATGTCGATGGAGCGGTTCCGCTCCCCGACGACCATCCCGCCGTACACCTCCGTCCCCGGCGAAATCAGGAGCTCGCCGCGGTCCGCCATCGCGTGGCAGGCATAGGCGGTCACCTTCCCCGGCCGGTCGGCCACGAGCGCCCCCGTCACCCGCTGCGGGATGGCGCCCGCCCAGGGCTCGTATCCCTCGAAGAGGGTGTTCATCACCCCGGAACCCTTCGTGTCCGTCAGGAAATGGGTCCGGAAGCCGATCAGGCCGCGCGCCGGGATGATGAACTCCATGTTCACCCGGCCGCTCCCCTTGTTCACCAGGTTGACCAGCCGCCCCTTCCGCGCCGCAAGTTTCTCCGTGAGGATCCCGATGAACTCCTCGGGGACGTCGATGAACAGGCGCTCGACCGGTTCGAAGACCTTCTCGCCCTCAAGCCGCGTGATCACATGGGGCTTGGAGACCATGAATTCGTACCCCTCCCGGCGCATCGTTTCGATGAGGATCGCCATCTGGAGCTCCCCGCGCCCGCACACATCGAAGGCGTCGGCCCGCTCCGTCGGTTTCACCCGGAGCGACACGTTCCGGAGGATCTCCCTCTCCAACCTCTCTTTAAGGTGGCGTGAGGTGAGAAACTTGCCCTCCCGGCCGGCCAGCGGGCCGTTGTTCACGAAAAAGAGCATCGAAACGGTCGGCTCGTCCACGCGGATCCGCGGCAGGGGCTGCGGATTCTCCAGCGCGGAGACGGTATCGCCGATCTGGAGATTTTCCACGCCGGAAAAGGCGACGATGTCGCCCGCCTCGACCCGCTCCACCGGAACCTTTTTCAGCCCCACGAAGGTGTAGAGGGCGGAGAACTTGACCCCCGGGGTGATCGCCTTCTCGCCGCAGAGGCTGTAGGCCTGGCGCATCTCCAGGACGCCGTTCATCAGGCGGCCGATGGCGAGCTGGCCCACGTAGGGGTCATAGTCGAGGTTCGTGACGAGGTACTGCGGCACGGCGCCGTCATCCCCCTCCGGTCCGGGGATCGCCGTGAGAATCGTCTCGAATAGCGGTTTGAGATCCGTCGAATCGTCTCCGGGCTTCCGGTGGGCGATGCCGCGCTTGGCGTTCGTGTAGAGGATGGGAAACTCGATCTGCTCCTCCGTTGCATCGAGGTCGATGAAGAGGTCGTAAACCTCGTTGATCACCTCCTCGATCCGCGCATCGGGGCGGTCGATCTTGTTGATGACGAGAACGACGGGGATCCGCCGGGCGAGGGCCTTCTTCAGCACAAAGCGCGTCTGCGGCAGCGGGCCTTCGCTCGCATCGACCAGCAGCATCACCCCATCCACCATGTTCAGGCTCCGCTCGACCTCCCCGCCGAAATCGGCGTGGCCCGGCGTATCGACGATGTTGATCTTCACCTCCCCGTAGCGGATGGCCGTGTTCTTGGCCATGATCGTGATGCCCCGCTCCTTCTCGAGATCGAGCGAATCCATCACGCGATCCTCGATGACCTGGTGGTCGTTGAAGGTTCCCGTCTGCCGGAGCATCCCGTCCACAAGGGTCGTCTTGCCGTGGTCCACGTGGGAAATAATAGCAATATTGCGGATATTCGTTTTACGCATCTTCTTGTCTTCCAATCCAACTTTTTCGGGGACAGCTTTGTGTTCACGGGGACAGATTTAAAATCTGTCCCCGTGTTCCTTACCGGTTCGCCCACTTGGGCGGAATGAAACGGCGCAAGGGGGGGTGTTTAAAAAATGGATTACGCCGGATTCCCAGTCCGTTCGCGGCCGCGATGCCGGTCGTTCCGCCGCCGGGGGCGTTTTTGCTGACCTCCGGGGACAGACCTGCCGGCGGGCGCCGGTTCGACCGTGAGCGCTGTGGGCTCTTCTTCTACGGGTTCTCCCGAGGGCGACTGGGGCGGGGCCTGAAGGGTGCGCTGATAGTAATCATCCAGGAGCATCGCGATCAGCGGCGACTCCTCCTCCGCCTCGGTGAGGCTCCGGCCCAACGGGATGAAGCGCCGCATCCGTTCCTTCTCGAGGCTGTCGCGCGACCGGAGTTCGGACTCCAGGGAGGCGACTACCCGCTGCGCGACGATCCCCTCGACGTCCTCGTCCGTGGGAACCGTTTTTTCGTGCAGATCGAGGATGTTGAAACTCCGGGCGATCGATTTGAGAGCGAACTGCTCCATGCCCGCCACGAGCGTGATGGCCGTGCCGCTCGCCCCGACGCGGCCCGTGCGCCCCGCGCGGTGGATGTACAGCTCCGGATCCTCCGGTGGCTCGTACTGGATCACGTGCGACAGATCGGGGATGTCGATCCCCCGGGCCGCCACGTCGGTCGCCACGAGGAAGCGGAGCGTCCCCTTGCGCACCCTCGCCATGACCTTTTCACGCGCCCCCTGGGCGAGGTCGGAGCTGAGCTCATCGGCGTCGTAGCCGAACCGCTTGAGGACGACCGAGACGAAGTGCACCGTCGAGCGCATGTTGCAGAAGATGATCGCCGAAACGGGATTCTCCATCTCTATGATCCGGACAAGCGAACGCTCCCGCTGCATCCCCGGAATGACGTAGTAGATGTGATCCGTTTCGGACACATGGATGTGGTCCCGGCTCAGGCTGAGGAACTCGGGATGGCGGATGAACTCCGCGGCGAGGCGGATCACGAAGGCGGGAATGGTCGCGGAGAACATGTAACCGTTGAGCGGCCTTTGGGGCAGGAACTGCTGGACCCGCTTCATGTCGGGGTAGAACCCCATCGAGAGCATCCGGTCCGCCTCGTCAAAGACGAAGATCTTCAGATCATCGAGGATCAGGGTCCCCTTGAGGAGATGGTCGAGGATGCGCCCCGGCGTCCCCACGACAAGCTGCGCCCCTCCGCGAAAGGCGTCCAACTGTGGGCCGTATTTTACGCCGCCGTAAACGACGGCCGTCCGCAGCCCGAGTTCGCCGCCTAAGAGCTCCGCCTCGCGGGAGACCTGAGCGGCAAGCTCCCGGGTGGGGACGAGGACGAGGGCCTGGCAGGCCTTCTTCGCCATATCAATCCGCTCCAGGATCGGCAGGAGGAAGGCCCCCGTCTTGCCGCTTCCCGTCTGCGACTGGACCATCAGGTTACGTCCGGCCAGAATATAGGGGATCGCCCGGGCCTGGACCGGCAGCAGTTTCGCCCAGCCCGCCTTGGCGCACGCCGCGCGGGGCCGTTCGGGAAGTTCCTCGAGGGTCACCTCCGGCAGCGTGTTCTCCGGTTCGACGATCCGTTCCCCAACCGCCTCCTGCGGGCGGCTCTCCACCGTTACCGGCGGCGGTTCCACATTGGCTGCGGGGCCGTTCTCCATAGTATCCAATTGCATGATTCCTCTCTTTTATTTCGATGGACAGGGGGCTGATCTTCCGTAAGCGGTCAAAGGGTGATTCACCCGGACCGGGAGGGATGCAACTCTTTCCTGCACTGTTTTGGAGGCACAAATACGCCTAAAAAGGGGATTTGTCAAGGCATTTGCTTTCTAAGTTACCGAATATCTGTAAACTTTTGAATCAGATGGGCCGGGTGCGGGTTGGAAGCGGCAAGTTTCCCTTGAAGTCGCCCTTCCGATTTGCTAATTTATTATAGCCTCAGGTAAATGATTTCATACGACGATAAGGTTTTCATAAACAGGAGAACGGAAAGAAGCCATGCCCATCTACGAATTCCATTGCACACCCTGCAATACCGTTTTCAGTTTTTTCTCCCGGGGGGTGAACACGGCGAAGATCCCCGCCTGCCCGAAGTGCCGGCGCCCCCTGAAACGGCAGATGTCGCTCTTCGCCAAGGGCTCCCGGGGAAAAGAGGCGCCGGCCGGCGACGATATGTCTCCAATCGACGAGGCGAAGATGGAGAAGGCGATGGCGATGCTCGCCGGGGAGGCGGAAAAGATCAGCGAGGATGACCCGCGTCAGGCCGCGCAACTCATGCGGAAGCTGACCGATGCGACCGGCCTCTCCCTCGGCTCCGGGATGGAGGAGGCCCTGAGCCGTCTGGAAAACGGGGAAGACCCCGATCGGATCGAGGCGGAGATGGGCGACCTGCTCGAGGGGGAGGAACCCTTTCTCACCGGGGGAAAGGGGAAAAAGAGAGGCCGGAAACCGAAGCCCCGCGTGGACGAAACCCTCTACGACCTCTGATTCGAAAAAGGGGGGACAGCTCCCGATTTTTCTGGGATAAATCGGGAGTTGTCCCCCCTTTTTAAATCTTCAGCAGCCCCTCCGGCGTCTCGACGAGAAAATCAGGATGGGCGGCGGCGAGTCTTTCCCGGCTGTGCCAGCCCCAGGTCACGGCCACCGTCCGGACGCCGGCGGCCCGGGCCTCCACGATGTCCCCCGTCGTATCGCCTATGTAGAAGGCCTTCTCCGGAGGGATGCCGTACTTCGCAAGGGCGTGATCGATCTTCCCCTTCTTGCTGAAGAGGAAATCGGAACCGAGGACCTCCTCGAAATAGGGCTGGAATCCGAAGCGTTCGAGCATCCGGCGGATGGTCCGAGATCCGTTGGAGGAGATGACCGCAAGCAGATGGTCCTTCTTCAGGGATTCGAGTACGGGGATGAGACCGTCGAAGGGGCGCATGGCATCGTAGTCGATCCCGGGCATGATCTCCTTCGCCGCCTGGGCGAAGGCGGCAAGGTCCACCCCCCGGGCCGCCATCGATTCGTAGAAATTGCCCTCGAAAAGCGCCAGATAATCCTTCCGGTCCTTCACGATCGGCGTCCCGATCCGCAAAAGACACCGAGCCACCGCCTCCGCATAGAGGTCCAGAGAATCCGCCAGGACGCCGTCAAAGTCAAACAGAAACAGACTTCTCTCGTTCACAGCGCAATCTCAAGGCCGTCATACGCCAGATCGACCCGGAGCGGCGAGGAAGGGGCTTGGATCTTCAGATAGTCGCGGGTTTCGGCGAGAAAACGGTCCAGGGCCTCATCCCCCCAGGTCGGCTCGCTGTGGAAGAGACAGAGACGCTTCACCCCGGCGCGAACGGCGAGTTCGACCGCGAGGAGGTTGCTGGAGTGGCCCCAGGTTTCCTTCGGACCAATGGCATCCGCCAGGGGGTACTGGGCATCGAAGATGAGCAGGTCCGCATCCCGGAAATGGTCGACAAAGGGGTATTTTTCTTCCACCGCCTCTGTCGTGTGTTCCATATCGGTCGAATAGACGATTTTCTTCCCCTCCCGGACGAAGCTGTAACCATAGGATCCCCCAGGATGATTCTGGCTGAATACATGGACGGTGAATCCGGCGATCCTGTGCGGCCGCTCCGGATCGAGGGTGTGGAAATCGATCATCGCCCCCAGGCCGCGAAAGGGAACCGGAAAGAAGGGTGGGGCCTGCTGGCGGTCAAACGCCTGTCCGATGTCCGCATGGCCGCCGTAGATATGGATCTTCTCACCGGGAAGAAAGGCCGGGGCGAAGAACGGGAAACCCTGGATGTGGTCCCAGTGAAGGTGCGACAAGAAAAGATGAAAAACGGCTGGCGACCTGCCTTTTTCGGAATGCATAAAGGCATCGCCGAAATCCCGGATGCCCGTCCCCGCATCGCAGAGAACGCAATCCTCGCCCCCGCCGATTTCGACGCAGGAGGTATTTCCCCCGTATCCCCCCCGGACGGCGAAGGGAAGATCCCGGTCGATAAAGGCCTCGATCTCCTCATCGGCGGCGAGATTATGCGATCGGAATGACCGGATGGCCCGGGAGATCTTCTCCCGGATCTGTCGGGCTGTTACCGACGCGGGCAGCGAGCCTCGCGTCCCCCAGAAGCGGACGTACATAACCCCTCCACAACGGTTGAATCGATCCAAGGGCGGCGCTCATCCCCATATCAGACTCCCCGCACCGCGGTCCGCCTGCCAACGGACATCGGACCCGGCAGCATCTTCCGGTTGCTGCAGGGAACAGGCAGGAACAACAGCGCTTTTTAGAATTATACATGTTTTCGGCGTCTTTGTCCAGCTTTTGTGTGCCGGCTTTTATGCGCCGTTCCAGAGAAATCGACAGGACGGAAATACGGGAGGTCATCTCCGTGAAGTTCAGAAAAGCGGGCTGCCTTTCCGGAGAATGTTCCTCCGGGGGCACAACAGCCGGGGAAACCTGCGTCTTGTCCAATCACCGCCATCTTCCCGGGGCTATTCCCCCCAGTGGGCCGCCAGGGCCGCATCGAGCTTGTGACAGGCCGCCTCATGTCCCTTTTCCAGCTCCACGAGAGGCGGCTCCCGCTCGGCACAGACGGGCCGGGCATAGGGGCAACGGGTGCGGAAATGGCAGCCCGAGGGCGGGTTGATCGGGCTGGGGACATCCCCCTTGAGGATGCTCTGCTTCCGCGCCAGCGTCGGGTCCGGCGCCGGCACGGCTGAAAGCAGGGCCTCCGTATAGGGATGGAGGGGATGCCCGTAGAGCTCGTCCGTACCGGCGGTTTCCACAATCTTTCCCAGGTACATGACGGCGACCCGGTCGGAGATGTGCTTGATGACGCTCAGGTCGTGGGCGATAAACAGATACGCGAGGCCGAAACGGGCCTGCAGATCCTCCAGAAGATTGATCACCTGGGCCTGAATCGACACATCAAGGGCCGACAGGGGTTCGTCACAGACGATCAGCTTGGGATTCAGGGCCAGCGCACGGGCCACCCCGATCCGCTGCCGCTGCCCGCCGCTGAACTCATGGGGGTACTTCCGGGCATAGCGAGGATCCATCCCCACCGTCTCCAGCAGGGCGGCCACACGGTCCTTTTTCTCTCTCCCTCTGGCGACACCGTGGATCTGGAGCGGCTCGCCGATAATATCCCCCGCCGTCATCCGGGGATTCAAGGAGGAATAGGGATCCTGAAAGATGATCTGCATGTCCCGCTTGATCCGGCGCAGTTCCTCTTTCGTAAGCCCCGCCAGATTCACCCCCTCAAAGGCGATCTCTCCGGCCGTCGGTTCCAGGAGTCCCAGGGCAAGCCTCCCCACCGTCGTCTTTCCGCAGCCCGACTCCCCCACGAGCCCCAGGATCTCGCCCCGGTTGAGGTGGAAGCTGACACCGTCCACGGCCTGAACATACCCCCGGATACGGGAAAAAACGCCGCCCCGGACGGGGAAATATTTCTTCAAGTCTTTAACTTCCAGCAAGATCTCTTTTCTCCTCGGAGTTTCTCAGGCAAAGAAGGCCTTTTTCTCCTCATGGTACAGAAAACAGCGGACCCGGTGGCCGGCGCCGGCATCCTCCAGCGCCGGCTCCTCCTCACGGCAGAAGTCGCGGGCGTGGCCGCAGCGAGGATGAAACCTGCACCCCGGCGGAAAATCGAGCGGATTGGGCACCGATCCGGAGATGACACTCAGGCGATTCTTCCGGCTGTCCGTCAACCGGGGAATCGAGTTGTAAAGGGCGCGTGTATAGGGATGGAGGGGATTCCGGAAGATCGTTCTCACATCGGCGCACTCCACCGCCTTCCCCGCATAGGCCACCACCACATCTTCGGCCACCTCGGCAATGACGCCCAGATCGTGAGTGATCATCATGACGGCCATGCCGGTCTCTTCCCTGATCTTCCGGATCAGCCGCAGGATCTGCGCCTGGATCGTCACATCGAGCGCCGTTGTCGGTTCATCGGCAATCAACAGCTTCGGCCGGCAGGAGAGAGCCATGGCGATCATGGCCCTTTGCCGCATACCGCCGCTCATATGGTGGGGATACTCATCAATCCGCTTCTCCGGGGAGGGAATGCCCACAAGATCGATCATCTCGATCGCCTTCTCGCGGGCGTCTCTCTTGTTGAGTTTCTGGTGGAGGGTGATCGACTCCATGATCTGATTGCCGATCGTGAAGACGGGGTTGAGCGATGTCATGGGTTCCTGAAAGATCATGGCGATCTCGTTCCCCCGGATCGCGCGCATCTCCTCCCGGCTCTTCTTCAGGAGATCCTGCCCTTCGAAAAGGATCTCGCCCGCGACAATCCGCCCCGCCGGTGCGGCAACGAGTTGCATGACGGAGAGCGCCGTCACGCTCTTCCCGCACCCCGATTCGCCGATGACGCCCAAGGTTTCTCCCCGGGAAAGCGCCAGATCCATCCCGTCTACGGCCCGGGCCACCCCTGCGTCGGTAAAGAAATGGGTCTTCAGATTCTTTATTTCCAGCAGCAGGTCACGCGACACGGTTTCTTCTCCCTGATCGCTTCTCATGCGGGTGGAAACATTTTTTGGACGACATCCGTAAAAGGAGGTCGGATCACGCCTGCCTCGGTGATGATCGCAGAGACGAGATCATGAGGCGTGACATCGAAGGCGGGATTCCAGACGGCGACCCCTTCCGGAGCCGTCCGGACGCCGCCGCAATGGGTCACCTCGTCCGGGTTTCGCTCCTCGATCGGGATCGTCCCGCCGTCCGGCAGCGCCGGATCGATCGTCGAGAGGGGCGCTGCCACGTAGAACGGAATCCCGTGCGCCCGCGCCAAAACCGCAAGTCCGTATGTTCCAATCTTGTTCGCCGTGTCGCCGTTGGCCGCGATCCGGTCCGCACCGACAATGACCAGATCGACCTTTCCCTTCTGCATCAGGGAACCCGCCATGTTGTCCGCAATCAGCGTGCAGGGGATGCCTTCGCGCATCAGCTCCCAGGCGGTCAATCTCGCCCCCTGGAGGACGGGACGGGTTTCATCGACATAAACATGGATTTTCTTGCCCTCTTCGCAGGCCGCGCGGATGACGCCCAGGGCTGTTCCGTAACCGGCGGTGGCGAGCGCCCCGGCGTTGCAGTGGGTCAGGATCCGGGCGCCGTCCGGGATCAGGTCGCGGCCGTTTTGGCCAAGACGGCGGTTGATTGCGATATCCTCCTCGCCGATCCGGATCGCCTCGGCGATCAGCGCCTTCCGGATCTTTGGACCGGGTGTCGCCTGTCCCTGCATCACCGGAAGCTCATCCCCCGGCGTCGCCCCATCTCTGCCCGGATAACATGACAGCAAATTATCAGCCCGACTTTGCGGTCCGGAGGCGGATCGTTCCGAAAGGCGGGAAGAGGCCTCCGCCGGAAGGCAGGATTCCTCATCCCGCCCCGGGATACGGGCCAGGGTTTCGTAGCAGCGACGGCGCATCCGCTCAATCGCCCAGAAGAGGTTCCGGGCCGTCGGGCGCGTGGCCGCGAACTGCGTGCAGATCTCGTCGAAGGCCCGCCGGAAGGCCTCGGGGGAAGAGTCGGGAAGATGGAGGGCGCCCAGGGCGATCCCCATCGCCGCAGCGACGCCGATCGCCGGGGCGCCGCGGACGGTCAGGTCGTTGATCGCCGCGATGACTTCACGGTAATCGGTGCAGGCCACATACCTTTCCGCAAGCGGCAGCGCCTTCTGGTCGATCATCACGACGGAGCCGTCCTGCCAGAAAACCGTCCTCAACGCCTTTCTCCTCCCCGCTGAAATCCCATCCCCGCTGCGCCCGTGAAAAGCCGCCCCTGGCGCCTTCATTCCCGCGGAAGCAGGGGCGCATCACCCTGCAAACATCGGCTGCCGCCGGATCGGGAGAAGGACCCGCCCGGCTTCGCCGGATTATCCGGCGAGCATCTTTTTCAGGAGGTCATTGATGAGCTGGGGATTGGCCTTCCCCTGCGTCGCCTTCATCACCTGGCCGACGAAGAAGCCGAATACTTTTTCTCTCCCCCCCCGGTACTGCTCGACCTGGGTAGGATTTTTCTCGATGACCTCGGCAATCATTTTGGCAAGGGCGCTCTCGTCCGTGATCTGGACGAGACCCTTTTCCTTGATGATCTTTTCCGGGGGGTCGCCAGTCCGGTACATCGCCTCGACGACCTCCTTGGCCATCTTACCACTGATCGTCCCCTCCCGGATAAGCCCGATCATCCCGGCGAGGGAGGCCGGGGCGATGGGGCACTCCCGGATGTCCCTCTTTTCCTCGTTCAAAAACCTCAGGACGTCGCCCATCACCCAGTTGGCCGCGATCTTCGGCTGATCGGAGAGCTTGACCACCTCTTCGAAGTAGCCCGCCAGGGCGCGGCTCGCGGTGAGAACCCCCGCATCGTAGGCGGAAATCTGATAGTCCCGGACGAACCGCTCCCGCTTCTCCAGCGGCAGCTCGGGCAGGGTCTTCCGGACCGCCTCGATCCAGGCGTCGTCGATCACGACGGGGACCAAGTCCGGATCGGGGAAGTAGCGGTAGTCATGCGCCTCCTCCTTGCCGCGCATGGATTGGGTCACGCCCGCCGTATCGTCCCAGAGGCGGGTCTCCTGGACCACCTCGCCGCCGCCCTCCAGAACGTACTGCTGGCGCTTGATCTCGTATTCGAGGGCCCTCTGGACGTTCCGGAAGGAGTTCATATTCTTCAGCTCCGTCCGCGTCCCGAAGGCCTCTGCGCCCTTCGGCCTGAGCGAGACGTTCGCGTCGCAGCGGAAGCTCCCCTCCTCCATGTTTCCGTCGCAGATCCCGAGATAGACGAGGGTCTCGTGGAGACGCCGGAGGTAGGCCGCCGCCTCCTCGGCGCTCCGGATGTCCGGGTCGCTTACGATCTCGATGAGCGGCACGCCCGTTCGGTTCAGATCGACCAGGCTCACGGGGTTGCGCTCGTCGTGCATCAGCTTTCCCGCGTCTTCCTCCATGTGGATCCGCGTGATTCCGATCCGCTTCTTTCCGCCGTTGATTTCCACATCGACCCAACCGTGCTCGGCGGGCGGTGCGGCGTACTGGGAGATCTGGTAACCCTTGGGAAGATCGGGGTAAAAGTAATTTTTTCTGGCGAAGTTGCACTCCCGGTTGATCCGGCAGTTGGTCGCGAGGGCCATTCGGATCATGAATTCCACGACCTTCCGGTTGAGGACCGGAAGCACCCCGGGCATCCCCAGACAGACGGGGCAGGTGTGGGTGTTGGGCGCCGCCCCGAACTTCGTCGAGCAGCCGCAGAAGATCTTCGCATCCGTGAGGAGCTGGGCGTGGATCTCCAGCCCGATGACCGGTTCGAATTCCATTATACCGTGGGTCTCCTTTGCTCAATATGGGCCTGTTTTTCATAGGCCGAAGCGAACTGGATCAGCCGCCCCTCCTGGAAATGGCTTGCCAGGAACTGCACCCCTACGGGCAGGCCGGCGGCGGTGAAGCCGCAGGGAACGGAGATCCCCGGGATCCCGGCCAGGTTGGTCGAGATCGTGAAGATGTCGGAGAGGTACATCTGCATCGGATCGTCCGTCCGTTCGCCGACCCGGAAGGCCGGCGTGGGCGTTGTGGGGGTCAGGATCACGTCGCACTTCGCGAACGCCTCGTCGAAATCCCGCTTGATCAGCGCCCGGACCTGGGATGCCTTCTTGTAGTAGGCGTCGTAGTAGCCCGACGAGAGGGCGTAGGTGCCGATCATGATCCGCCGCTTCACCTCGGCGCCGAAGCCCGCGGCGCGGGTTTTCTTGTACATCTCCATCAGATCGCGGCCCTCCCCGGAGCGGAAGCCATATTTCACGCCGTCGTAGCGGGCGAGGTTGGAACACGCCTCCGCCGGGGCGACGATGTAGTAAACGGCGAGGCAGTACCCGGTGTGGGGGAGCGAGACCTCGATGCACTTCGCCCCCGCCCCCTCGACGACCCGGATCGCCCGGCGGACGGCCGCCTCGACCTCCGGGTCGATTCCGGCGATAAAGTACTCCTTCGGGATCCCGACCTTCCAGCCCTCGATCTCTCTGCCCAGGAACCGCCGGTAATCGGGGACCTCCTCCGGCACCGAGGTCGACTCCCGCGGATCGTAGCCGGCGATGACGTTCATCATGATGGCGCAGTCCTCCACATCCTTCGTGAAGGGGCCGATCTGGTCCAGCGACGAGGCAAAAGCGATGAGGCCGAATCGGGAAACCCGGCCGTAGGTCGGCTTCAGCCCCACGACGCCGCAGAGGGCCGCCGGCTGGCGGATGGAGCCACCGGTGTCCGAACCGATCGAGGCGATGCATTCGTCCGCCGCAACCGCCGCCGCGGAGCCGCCGCTGGAGCCGCCGGGGATGCGATCGAGGTCCCAGGGGTTCCGCGTCACGCCGAAGAAGGAGGTCTCCGTGGAGGAACCCATCGCGAATTCGTCCATGTTCGTCTTGCCGGTGAATACGGCGCCCGCCGCCCGGAGCTTCTCCACGACGGTCGCGTCGTAGGGGGGGATGAAGTTCTCAAGGATCCGGGAGCCGCATGTCGTCCGGACCCCCTTCGTGCAGAAGATGTCCTTCAACGCGACGGGGATCCCCGTCAGCGCGCCGATCTCACCTTTTCGAATCCGCTCGTCCGCCCGTTCCGCTTCGGCCAGGGCCGTTTCCCGCATCAGCGTGATGTAGGCGTGGACCTCTTTTTCAACGGTGTCGATCCGGCCGAAGACGGAGGCGGTGATCGCCACGGAGGTAGTCTCTCCCACCCGAAGCCGGTCCAGCAGTTCGTGAATGGTCAACTGATATAATTCCATCACTCGATCACCTTCGGGACCTGAAAGCATCCTCCGCGCGCCTCCGGGGCGTTGGCCAGCGAGGCCTCCGGGGGGAGGGACGCGCCGACCGCATCCTCACGGAAGGCGTTCTTCCGGACAATCGCGTGGGTCACCGGCTCGACGCCGGCCGTATCGACCTCGCCTAATTTGTCCATATACAAAAGGATGTCGTTCAACTGGGCGGTGAATTTTTCCATCTCCTCCGCGCTGAACTCCAGCCTCGCCAGGTGGGCCACATGGGCCACCTCTTCCTTTCTGATCCTGATCTTCTCCAATGAATCACCTCTTTAGCTTTTCGGGGACAGATTTGCTTTAGCTTTCCGGGGACAGATTTGAAATCTGTCCCCGAATTTCGTTTCAGCCTGTTAAAAGACCGGCCAGAAGGGTCCGATCTTCTCCCGCAACCGCCCGATCAGGCGGTTACAGGTTTCATCCGTATCCGCGGCCATCCGGCTCAGCGTCTCCTCCGTCACCCGGGTTTCCCCGAGGAGTTCGAGGAGAACCGCACGCACGGATCGGGTCAGGCCCTGGATGTGGTACCCTCCCTCGAGGACCAAGACCAGACGACCCTTGCAGCACTCATCGGCCAGGTTGAGGAGGATCCGGGTCAGGCAAGCGAAGCCTTCCGGCGTCACCTTCATCTCCCCCAGCGGATCGCCGACATAGATGTCGAAACCGGCGGACACCAGGATGATCTCCGGACGGAATTCCCGGGCGACCGGGCAGAGGAGATCCCGGAACACACGGACGTAGAAGGCATCGTCCGCCCCGGGCCGCAGGGGGACATTGATCGTGTAGCCGAGCCCCGGCCCTCTCCCCGTCTCCTCCAGGCCGCCCGTCCCCGGGTAACCGGGGGACTGGTGCGTGGAAAAGTAGAGAACCTGACGATCTTCGTAAAAAGTCTCCGCAGTGCCGTTCCCGTGATGGAGGTCCCAGTCCACAATCAGGATCCGCTCCATGCCCCACCGGGCCAGGGCATGCCGGGCGCCGATGGCGATGTTGTTAAAGATGCAGAACCCCGCGGCCTCCGCGGCCTGGGCGTGGTGCCCCGGCGGCCGGACCAGGGCGAAGGCGTTGTCCGTCTCCCCGGAGACCACGCTGTCGATGGCGTTTATTACCCCCCCGGCCGCCAATCTCGCCGCATCATAAGTCTCGGCGGTGGCCACCGTGTCGGGGTCGAGCATCGTCATCGCCTTTCCCGCCGTTTGGGCGATGAAATCGATGTAGGAAGACCGATGGACACGTTCCAATTCTTCGCGCGTGGCGTGCCTTGCATCGATACTGGTGAATTTCCACGCCATGTCGGGATTGTCAAGCATCTCGTAGATCGAGACGAGACGCTGAGGGGTCTCGGGATGGGTAAATCCGCTTCCGTGCCCTAAATAGCGGCGGTCCTTCACAATCCCCGTGTTCTTCGACATCAGGCCACCTTCCCTTGGGGGTGAACTCATTGCCTCGGATAGGGGATCGCTTCTAACACAAAAACCCTGAAATGGCAAAAGTTTTTGCGGATGCTTGCCTCCCGGAAAATACATTGACAAACCTTTCCGTCTGCGGGTATAAACCCGCATCCGAGATGTCTTTTTGGGGGAATTCCTCCGATTTCAAAGAGATTTCCGGGAGGTCGGCAAAAGGAAGAGGTGGGAGCATGTTTGGTATCGGTATGCCGGAGCTGCTGGTGATTGCGGTGATCGCCCTGCTCGTGGTGGGCCCAAAAAAATTGCCCGATATCGCAAAGGCGCTGGGAAAGGGTCTCTCTGAATTCCGCAAGGTAACCGAAAGCGCCACCGACACGATCAAGGAGACGCTTAAAACGGACGAGTTGAAAAAGGACATGGACGGGCTCAAGGATTCCCTGCTCTACGGGAAGGGAGAAGAGAAGGAAGCCCCCGTCCCTCCTGCCGCGGCCGACGGGGCAGGGAGTGAAGCCCCGAAGCCGGCCGATTCCAAACTCCAGCCCTGAGCATTATGGGGACAAGATGCCGCATCGTGTCCCCATAATGCTCCCTCACCGGAGCCGCACAAACCATCTCATCTATGGAAAACGAAAAGCACGAAGAAGAAAAAATGCCGCTGACATCGCACCTCGAAGAGTTGAAGACGAGGATGATCCGCATCCTCATCGTCGTCGGCATCGGTTTCGGCGTCTGCTATTTGTTTAAGGACTGGTCCTTCCGGGTGATCACCAAGCCCCTTGTCGACGCCATGCCAGCCCAGAGTTCGATGATCTTTACCGGGCTCCCGGAGGCCTTTTTCATCCACATGAAGATCGCCTTCTTCGCCTCCCTGTTTCTGACGGCCCCCTACACCCTTTTCGAGATCTGGCGCTTTATTTCCCCGGGGCTTTACAAGGACGAAAAGAGATTCGTCTTTCCGTTCGTCTTCTTCTCCACGATCCTCTTCGTCGGCGGCGTCCTGTTCGGCTATTTCATCGCCCTGCCGCCGGCTTTCAGCTTCTTCGTGAGTTTTTCGACGGATTTTCTCAAGCCGATGATCTCTTTCCGGGAGTATCTCGACCTGACGCTCAAATTCCTCCTCGCCTTCGGCCTCTGTTTTGAAATGCCGGTTTTCATCTTCTTCCTGGCCAAACTCGGCATCGTCAACGCGAAAATGCTATCAAAACAGCGGCGTTATGCGATCCTGATCATCTTCATCGTCGCCGCCATCCTGACCCCGTCTCCCGACGCCCTAAGCCAGATCCTGATGGCGATCCCGTTGATGGTTCTTTACGAGGTGAGCATTTTTGTGGCAAAATTCGCCCGCAGGAACAAGCCCGCACCCGAAGAAACCGCGGATGCGGAAAAAGAGGAAACGGACCATCCATGACCGTCAAGCGTTATGCCCCGCGAAGGAGAAGATCGTCTTCCCGGCGCTCTCTCCTGGGAATCATCATCGTCGCGATCCTCGTGCTCTTCGTCGCCACCGCCCTGGCGGGGAGCAGCCTGGTCTATTACGTGCTCCTGAAGGAGCTCCCCAGCATTGCCGCCCTGAAGGACTACCGTCCCAGCATCACGACGCGGGTCTATGCGGACAACAACGAACTGATCGACGAATTTTTTCTCGAGGACCGGAAGGTTATCAAATACGAAGACATCCCGAAGATGGTGATCCAGGCCTTCGTCGCCTCCGAGGACGCCCGCTTTTTCCAGCACAGCGGCTTCGACATGCAGAGCATGTCCCGGGCCTTCTTCAAGAATATCGAAGCGGGCAAGATTGTCCAGGGGGGGAGCACAATCACCCAGCAGGTCGCCAAAGCCCTCTACCTCTCCCCGGAGAAGAGCTACATACGGAAGATCAAGGAGGCTCTCCTCGCCTACAAGATCGACCGCTATCTGACCAAGGAAGAGATCATCACCCTTTACCTGAACCACATCTACCTCGGCCACGGTACCTACGGCGTCGAGGCCGCCGCCCAGGGGTATTTCGGGAAAAGCGCCCGAAACCTGTCGCTGCCGGAAGCGGCCATGCTGGCGGGACTTCCCAAGGCCCCCAGCAATTATTCCCCCTATCTCCACCCGGAGCGGGCCTACCAGCGGCAGGCCTACGTCCTCAACCGGATGTTGGAGGACGGCTACATCACCCAGCGCGAGAAGGACCGGGCGCTCTCCACGGTTGTCAAACTCCGCTCGATCAAGCCGAAGGACAAGATCGCCCCTTACTTCATCGAAAATATCCGCCGCTATATCCAGGAGAAATACGGCAGCGACGTCCTCTACAAGGAGGGTCTTGAGGTTTACACGACCCTGAACATTCAGATGCAGAAGGCGGCGCGGGATGCGGTGGAACAGGGTCTCAAGGAGATGGAGGAGCGGGAGAACTATGAGAAAGGACAGGTGCAGGGGGCCCTCTTCGCGATGGACTCGAAAACCGGCGCCATCCGGGCGATGGTCGGGGGGCGCGATTTCCAGCGGAGCGAATTTAACCGCGCGACCCAGTCCCGGCGCCAGCCCGGCTCGGCCTTCAAGCCGCTCATCTACACAGCGGCATTCGACAAGGGGATGACACCGGCGACGGTGATCGTGGACGCCCCCATCGTCTATCCGGATCCCCAGCAACCGGACGGGGTCTGGAAACCGAGGAATTTCGACGAGAAGTTCCTGGGGCCCACGACGCTGCACAACGCCCTGATCCACTCCCGGAACATCATCACGATCAAGGTTCTTGAGGAGATCGGCGTGGATTATGCGGCTGCCTACGCGACCAACCTGGGGATCTCCTCGCCCCTTTCCCGGAATCTCTCGATGGCCCTCGGCACCTCCGGGGTCACCCTCCAGGAGCTGGTCCGGGCCTACGGCGTCCTGGCAAACGAGGGGAAGCGGGTGCAGCCCTTCTTCATCCAGAAGATCGTCGACCGGACGGGGCATGTCTTCGAGGAGACGCAGCCGAAGATGGAACAGGTGATCGATCCGCGGATCGCCTTTATGACGAGCTACGTCCTGCAGGATGTCGTCGAAAGCGGGACAGGCCAGCGGGTGCGGAAGCTTGGCCGGCCGGTCGCCGGCAAGACCGGGACGACGGATGACACGCGCGACGCCTGGTTCATGGGATTCACGCCGTCGCTGGTCGCCGGCGTCTGGGTGGGCTTCGATCAGGAGCGGCCCATGGGCCGGCAGGAGGTCGGCGGCCGCGCCGCGGCCCCGATCTGGCTCTATTTCGCAGAGAAGGCCCTGGAAGGGACCCCGGTCGAGGTGTTCCCCGTCCCGGAGGGGATCGTCTTCATCAAGGTCGATCCGAAGACCGGCGCCCCGGCCAAGCTCTGGACGAAAGGGGCGATCTTCGAATGCTTCCTCGAAGGCACGACGCCCGAAGACGCCGAAATGATCGATCCCACCAATCTTCCCGATGGGGTGCACCGCTTCGACGCGGACCCCGCGTTTTAATGCTCACGTACGTATTGAGACCTTTGAAAAACACCCCACTTTGTCATTCCCGCGAAAGGAACTCGGGGACAGATTTCAAATCTGTCCCCGAAAAAGGACTGGATTCCTGCTGGAGTTTACCCCGTACTTGATACGGGGCAGGAATGACGATTTGCCGAATTTTAGGAGTAATTCAAAGCTCTCGTATCGTCATCTATACGATTGGATGTCTTGGGCGGGCGGTGAAGAAAAAGGTTGTTGTGCGATTTTGCATATAATATTCGCATGATGTTGTTTTTATAAGGCAAATATTCCTTGATCCCGTGATAACGCGCTGGCCGCGATAATATCTCCTTGACATACAAGGCCCGCCTTCGTATCCTCCCCCCCACGGAAAAGCAAGGTCCTACCAATTTAGTATCAGTTCAATTCATTTAGGGTCGATCGTCGGAATGTCGACACTCGAGCACACCGTATTGCTGCTGCGAAAAGGATGGCGGATGTTGTCCGTGTATCTGTTCGCCGGGGCTTTTGCCGCGCTTTTCGTCTGCGTACCTTTCGCCGATTTCCGTGAAAGCGGCGCGAGCCAAATCGCCATCATCATCCTGTTCGGAGCATGGGCGTCGGTTTTCGGCGTACAGGCCTACAGACGATTCGCCGGCATTAAAAACAGAAAACCGGCTATCCGGGAATGGGACGACCTGAAGCTGGGGCTGCTCCTCGTGGTGGGGACCTACGCAGCGGTTCAGGCAGTCGGAGGGCTCAGTTCCCTCGTCTATCCGGCGGTATTCATGCTGATGGCGTTTCTCGTGGTGCATACCCCTCAATGGGTGGGATTCACCCTGGTGGCCACGACCATCGGCATCGAATTCGCCATCGCGGCACTCGGCCCAAAGGGAACGTCTTTTTACGAGGGTTTCGTACACTCCCTCTTCATCGTGTTCTTCGCCCTCATCAATCTTGTGTCCACGAGAGCGGGGATCGCAAGGACGCAGCGATGCGCCGAAAAGAAGGAAGAGGAAGCCAAGGCCGCCACGGCGGACGACGCCAGAGCCTTTCGGCTCATCGCGCCCGCCAAGAGCAACTCTGGGCGCCATAGGCGGGAGGAAGATGTGCTGCGGCTTACCGACTCCTCGATGAATCGGTTGAAAGGCGCCATGCACCACCACGTGGCCCTGCTCAAGCGCACGATGAAGCTCAACACCTGCTCGGTGTTGTGGCTCGACGCGAGCGGCGAGAACTTCATGGTCAAAAAAAGCATCTCGGATATGGAGAACGTGACCACGAAGCCCTTCAACAAAGGCGAAGGCGTTCTGGGCGCGGTGCTGAAGCACCGAAAACCCCTGCGACTCGAGGGGCTCAGGCCCGGATATGCCGGGCTCTTTTACTATGCGGAGCCCGTAGCAGTCACAGATTTTATCGGCGTTCCCATTCTGGAAGGGGATAGCTTAATGGGGGTTCTCTGCGCCGACCGGATCGACGGCCGACCCTTCGAGCAAGGGGATGTGGAGGCCATGGAGGCCTCGGTGGAGAGCCTGCTAAGCATCATCGCCAACGAAAGGGTGTTCAATCAGTTGCAGAAGGCCAAGTCCGAGCAAGGAAAACTGCTTATGGCTTCCGAACTCCTCTCCCGGAACCCGGGAGAAAAAGATGTGGTGAAAGCCGCCCTCAATGCCGCCGGCCAGATCGTTCCTTTCGAGCTGGGCGCCGTGGCCCTTGTCATGGAAGACGGGGATCAGGTGGTGTGCGAGGCCGCGGGGCCGAAAAGTGAAGGGCTCGTGGGAGTCGTTGTCAGCGCCACGGAGAGCCTGGCCGCGGCGGCGCTCAAAAACAGGCACTACCTCCCTTACCGCGGGGAGCTTGATCCCAAACAGCAGATACTTCTCTCCAAACACTCGCAGGGTATCTTTGCTAAAATGCATTCCGCCATGGTGCTGCCCCTTACGTCCGGAGACACGTCCATCGGCACCCTGCTTCTGGCATCCTCGCAAGAAAGCGTGTTCGACGAGGAGGTGCGCACCACCCTTCAGGTCATGACCAATCAGCTCGGCGCCGTCCTCGAGAACGCCAGGATGTATCAAAAGCTCAAAGAGCTCGCCACCACGGACGGCCTCACCGGCTTGCCGAACCACCGTATCTTCCAGGAGGCGCTCGACAAGAAAATCGCCTCATCCTCTCGGTTCGGCAACAATCTGTCGTTGATCTTCTGCGACGTGGACCATTTCAAGAACGTGAACGACACCTGCGGCCACCCGGTGGGCGACCTGGTGCTCAAGAAGCTCTCGTCCATCCTGAAAAAAGAGGTGGTCCGGGACACGGACCTGCCCGCCCGCTGCGGCGGCGAGGAATTCGCTATCATCTGCGAAGGCACCGACACCGAGGGAGCGGTCAATCTTGCCGAACGCATCCGACGGGACTTCGAAGAAGAGGTTTTTCACACGGACCAGGGCACGCTCAAGGTCACCATCTCCATGGGCATCGCCACCTGCCCCATTCACGCGCGGAAAAAAGATGAGCTCATCGAATGCGCGGACACCGCCCTCTACGCTGCAAAAGAAGGCGGCCGAAATCAGGTCCGCACCTGGAAAAAAGGCATGCATAAAAAATCATCTTGACAGCGGTTTTGCTTTCCTGTATGGTCCAGCCTCAATTTTTGGACTGGAAGGATTTATTTATGAACCACCCATCGTCGAACAGCCTGCTTCTCGTACTGAACGTCGTAGTACTCGTACGCACGAGGGCTGCTGCTCGGCGTCTTTGATGGGATGACATAAAAGACGAGAGCCGCGGGCCCCTTAAAGGTCCGCGGCTTTTTTGTTTCTCAAGAAAAGCCGCGGTTCGGGAGAATCGGCGGCTTTTTTTATTCGGTGAAAGGAGCTTTACATGGGTACCATCGGTGCGGACATTGTTTTGAAAACCCTGGCGGAGGAGGGGGTGGATGTGATCTTCGGCTACCCAGGGGCCAACACCCTGCCGCTCAACGACCGCCTCACCGACAGCCCCATCCGGCACTACCTGATGCGTCACGAGCAGGCGGCGGCCCATGCCGCCGACGGTTACGCCCGGGCGACGGGAAAGGTGGGGGTCTGCCTTTCCACCTCGGGTCCCGGCGCCACCAACATGGTCACCGGAATCGCCACCGCCTACATGGATTCGACCCCGATAGTCGCCATCACCGCCCAGGTTGACAGCGACCTCTGGGGCCGGGACGCCTTCCAGGAGACGGACATCATCGGGATCACGATGCCGATCACGAAGCACAGCTTCATGGTCCGGGACGTGAACCAGCTTGCCTCCTCGCTCCGGCAGGCATTCCAGCTCGCCGGCGCCGGCCGGCCGGGTCCCGTCCTGGTCGATATCCCGAAGGACATCCTGAGCGCCCCCTGCAGCGATCAGCCGAAGAAGATCCCGGCGGCCCCATTGAAACGGATCGAGAACCCGGAACAAATCGAACGGATCGCCCAAGCCCTGAACCGGAGCGAGCGGCCTGTCATCATCATCGGCGGCGGGGTCAAGTTAGGCGACGCCTGCGACCGGGCGACCGAGTTCGTGCAGACGGCGCGGGTTCCGTTCGTGACGACGATGATGGGGATCGGCTCGGTCGCCTCCGCGAACGGCTTTAACCTCGGGTTCATCGGCATGCATGGCAACGAACTGGCCAACCGGACGGTTCACCAGGCCGACTTCATCCTCGCGCTGGGCACCCGCTTCACGGAGCGGAGCACCTCCGTCATCGCGGAGTTCGCCCCGCTCGCCACCGTCGCCCAGATCGACATCGATCCCACCTCCATCGGAAAGAACATCAAGGTGGACCTCCCCTACGAGGGAGAAATCCTGAACGCCCTAACGGCGATGATCCCGCGGATCGTTCCCCGCGAGCGGGAGGACTGGATGGGACGGATCCATGCCGAGCGCACACTCCAGGAGGCGAAGCTCAAGGACGGCGGGTGCGGCCAGGCGGGGAACCTGATCCGGAAGATCCAGGCCGCTATGCCCCGGGAGACGATCGTCGTCGCGGATGTGGGGCTGAATCAGATCTGGACGGTCCGCACCTGGCAGAGCCATGCTCCCCGAAGCCTGCTCACGAGCGGCGGTATGGGGACGATGGGTTTCTCCGTTCCGGCCGCCATCGGCGCCAAGGTGGGCGCCCCGGACCGGGACGTGGTCGTCATCTGCGGCGACGGCGGTTTTTACATGAATATTCAGGAGCTGGCAACGATCAGCGCCTACCACCTGCCGATCAAGATCGTCGTGATCAACAACGGCCACCTGGGGATGATCCGGCAGATCCAGGACCTCTTCTACGAAGCGCGTTTTACGACGAGCGAACTGGGCGACACAGTCGACCTGACGGCCGTGGCGAAGGGTTTCGGCATCCCGGCGGAGCGGATCGCCGTGGACGAGGATCCGGCGGAGGCGATCGCCCGGATGAGCGGCGCCACCGGCCCGTATATGCTTGAGGCGATGGTCGATCAGAACAACTACGTCTATCCGATCATCCCCCCGGGTTGTTCCAATATGGAGATGATCTGTGGGAAATAGGGGGTTGTGGAAATACTTCTTCTTCGGGGCTCAGGATTTTTTTCTACCATGATCATCCTCGCTCCGCTGCGGTGGCATGGTGCCCGAAAAAATCTCCGAATCGCCCCTTCCGAAGACGCATTTCCACAATCGGGGGGAGAAAAAAAGAAAGGAAAAGGAACATGGCAATTGAAGAACGCACCATCTCGATGCTCGTGAACAACCAGCCGGGGGTCCTCTCCCGGATCGCCGGCGTCTTCAGCAGTCGGGGTTACAACATCCGGAGCCTCTGCGTCGCCGAAACGACGAACCCGGAGGTCTCCCGGATCACGCTTACCAGCCGGACGGAGAGCGATTTCACGGAGAAGATCAAAAAACAGTTAGACAAGCTCGTCGACGTCATCTCGATCACCGATTTCACGGGCGCCCCCTCCGTACAGCGGGAGCTGATGCTCATCAGCCTCTTCTTGAAAGAGGAGAATCGCCAGGAGATCCTCCGGGCAATCGATATCTTCGGCTGCCGGGTCGTCGCGATGAGCGAGGACTGCCTGATCATGGAGATCACGGCCAACAAGGACAAGACGGCGGCCATCCTCCGGTACTTCGAGCCCTTCGGCGTGGAGGAGATGAACCGGACCGGGGCGATCGCCGTCTTCCGTCAGAAGCGGGAGGAAGAGGAAATTGGTTTCAACGGGGTCGGAAGACCTTGTAACGGGGTGTAAGGCGTAAGGAGTGAGAAGTGGAGGAGTGTTTTTCACCTCACGCCTTACGCCTCACTCCTTACGTTCTTACTTATTGTGGACCGGGGTTTCCGGTTCCGTTTCCAACAGACAAAAGGAGAAGAATATGGCAAAGATCAATTTTGGCGGTGTATGGGAAGAGGTCGTTACCTCTGAGGAATTTCCATTGAGCCGGGCCCAGGAGGTTCTCAAGGGCGAGACGGTAGCCGTCCTCGGCTACGGCGTGCAGGGGCCGGGGCAGGCCCTTAACCTCCGGGACAACGGCATCCGGGTGATCGTCGGGCAGCGTGAGGGTGGCGCCACGTGGAAGAAGGCCGTCGCGGACGGTTTCGTCCCAGGGAAGACACTCTTCCCCGTCGAGGAGGCGGCGAAGCGGGGAACAATCATCGAATACCTGCTTTCCGACGCGGGCCAGACTCAGATGTGGCCGACGCTCAAACCGTACCTGACGAAGGGAAATACCCTCTATTTCTCCCACGGTTTCTCCATCACCTACCGGGAGCAGACCGGCGTGATCCCCCCTGCGGACATCGACGTCGTCCTCGTCGCCCCCAAGGGTTCGGGACGCTCGCTGCGCAAGAACTTCCTCGACGGGAGCGGACTCAACTCCAGTTACGCGATCTTCCAGGATGCCTCGGGGAAGGCGACCGAGAAGACTCTTGCCCTCGGCATCGCGATCGGCTCGGGATACCTCTTCCCGACCACCTTCGAAAAGGAGGTGTTCAGCGACCTGACGGGCGAACGGGGCGTCCTGATGGGTGCCCTGGCGGGCGTCATGGAGGCGCAGTATAACGTGCTCCGGAAAAACGGCCACAGCCCGAGCGAGGCCTTCAACGAGACCGTGGAGGAGCTGACCCAGAGCCTCATCCGCCTCGTCGCGGAAAACGGGATGGACTGGATGTACGCCAACTGCAGCACGACCGCCCAGCGCGGTGCGCTCGACTGGAAGGGCCCCTTCCGCGACGTCGTGGCCCCGGTCTTCGATAAGCTTTACGAGAGCGTCCGCTCCGGCGAAGAGACGCGGATCGTCCTGTCGGTGAACAACGCCCCCGACTACCGCGAAAAGCTCAACGCGGAACTGGAGACGATGAACAAGACGGAGATGTGGCAGACCGGCGCCGCCGTCCGCGCGCTGCGTCCGGAGAACCGGAAGCGGTAAAAGTGCCGCCCCAAAACAACGGCCCCGGATGCTTAGAACGAGAGCATCAAATTTGCTTGCATTTTTCGTTTTGACACCCCGCCCCGGCGTCCTTCCGCTTCTCCAGGGAAGGATGCCGGGGCTTTCCTGCTCTCCGGATACCATTTCCCACCCGAACAGAAAAAAGCTTGACGTGAAGGCCGGTTAGGTATATCAACCTATCGTCAGCACAGATCTTTGCACAATCTCGGCCCCCTCTTTTCATTCATAAGAAGGAAAAACCATGAACGGACGATGCCATAGACCCCGCTTCTCAACAGAAGATCGGGGTTTTTGTCTGGCGTGATCAGGATCGGAAAATGAGCGAAGGCAAAAACCGAAAAATCGAAGTGACCATTCATCCCGCGCACCCCATCGCCTGCGTTATCGAGAAACAGGATGACCTGTTATTTTGCGAAGACGCTCACCTCGGGATCATCGCCTACGGCGACTCCCGGGAGGAGGTCATGCGAGAGTTCTCCAACGAATTTGCCGCACTTTGGGATGTTATCGCCGAGGAAGAGGATTCCCAGCTTACCGAGGATGCCCGATTGCTAAAAAGAAGGCTTATCGAACTGGTCAGAAAGGTCGAAACGCATAGCGACACACAAGGCACGGGAGATCAAAGAAGGGCTGACTAAGGAAGGAGAAAAAAATCGTCAGGTCATAGACGGCCCCATGGCAAGGCGTCAAACAGGCCGAGCACTCCGCATGAATAGATGAATGTTTCTGTCATAAAAAAACGCCCCCGAAGAGGAGGCGTCGGGCCGGAGATGCTATCTCCGGGGCTGTTGACGGTTTTACAATAGTGGCATCTAACTACGCTGTCAAGAAGTATTTTCTTTGAATTTTCTTTGGGCCGTGAGAACGCAACGTGCCAATCGGAGACCATAGCGTGGAAAGAGTTATCGCTTACATCGACGGTTTCAACCTCTATTTCGGTTTAAAATCAAAAGGGTGGAGGCGTTATTATTGGCTGAATCAGCAGGTGCTCGTACAAAACCTTTTAAAACCTCAAAAACAACTATCTCTCACAAAATACTTCACTGCGAGAATCTCCGGTCCGGCAGATAAGCAAAAACGTCAAACCATATATGTTGAAGCCCTGAATACCCTTTCGGACTTTCGGATTTACTATGGCAAGTACCAGAATATTCCAAGACAATGCGATCGTTGTGGCTTTGAGGATGAAGTCCCCAACGAAAAGATGACGGACGTCAACATCGCCGTCGAACTTCTGTCCGATGCTTTTCAGGATCGCTACGACACAGCCTTCCTGATCTCCGCGGACAGCGACCTAGTCCCACCAATCAACAGGATCAGGCTTCTCTTCCCTAAGAAAAACGTGATCGTTGTATTTCCTCCGGACCGCTTTTCCAAGGAACTTGATAAATATGCAAGCGCTTCTTTCACGATAGGCAGGGCTAAAATTGCCAAAAGCTTATTCCCGTTGGAGGTAAGAAAGGATGATGGCTATATTTTGAAATGCCCTGAACGGTGGAAGCCTTTAGAGAAACTGTAAAGAGATCATAATGAAGAATGGGTATGCATTCGGACCGGGGAACCCGCATCCCCTGTCGCAGATGCGGACGGAGCTGGTGTGGGAGGGGAAGTACGACGAGTACGGCCGGCGGCGGGAGGTGGATGTCGCGGGATTCGCCATGCCCCTCCAGAAGATCGAAACGGTGGACGAGCGTTGCCCCCCGATCCCGGATCGAGCTTGGCGAAATTATGGGTTTTCCGTACATCGACGGGGTCAGGATACGCAAACCCTAGGCAGGTAAGCACGATGGTATCCGTTCGTTGGACCGGCGCAGCTGGACTTGAATTCACGCACGAGGGGAAGACCTGGCTGATCGATCCCTACCTTTCCCGGGTCGGCAAGGCGTCCGTTTTCTTCGGCCGGCCCCAAGCGGATCGGGAGAAGATTTCCCGTTACCTGGACTCCCTGCCCGGCAAACTTCAGGCCGTCATCGTCGGCCACACGCACCTGGATCATGCACTGGATATTCCAGAAATCATAAGGCGTTTTCCCGTTCCGCTGGTCGGAAGCGGGAGCCTCGAAACGCTGATGGCCCTCCACGGGATACCCGGACGGGTCACCGTCTGCAAAGAGCGGACGTGTATCGATCTGCCGGGCGGGGCGGTCGTGACGATGTTCCCGTCCCTTCACGGCTTGGTTCTTTTCGGCCGCGCACCCTATGCAGGAGAGATCGAGCCGGGGCAAAGGCCTCCGTTAAAAGCCTCAAACTACCGCCACGGCAGGGTGTTCATCGTCCGGCTGGAAGTCGGTGAGAAATCGTTCCTGCACGTCGGCACAGCCAACCTGATCGATGGGGAGTTGGAGGGTCAGACCTGTGATGTTCTGTTTCTGTGCATGCCGGGATGGAAAATGATCCGGAACTACCACGGCCGCATCCTGTCGCGGGTCAGGCCGAAGATCGTGGTCCCCTTCCATTTCGATGATTTTTCGGCCCCGCTATCGAAAGACTGCCGGGCGCCTTCCGTGCCATTGAGATCGGAAAAACGTTTCCTGGACAGGATTGCCGAGGAGGCCCCGGACGCGCGGATCGTTCACCCCGCCCTTTTCCAGCCCATGGCGTTTTAAGAACCGAAAAATCTGGTTGACTTTTTAACGTAAAAAACGTTTGATAACATCGGTGGTTTTTCCGGCATTTCCACACTATCCATGACAGGTCAGACTTTACACGGGGGAAAACACCCCTTGTCAAAAGATCTTTCCCAGCGGATGTTTTTCAAGGCATTTCTCGAATAAACAACAACATGGAAAGGAGAAGGGCAATGAAGATACTTACTTTGAGTTGGAGATTGTTGTTTACCTTTTGCATCGTCATGGTTATGTGTTTCCCCGCCTGGGGGCGGACGATCAAGATCGGCGTCATCGGCCCGATGAATTTTGTCCAGGGCAAGGGGCATTGGAACGGCGCCATCATGGCCGCCGAGGAGATCAATGCCAGGGGGGGCGTACAGGTCGGCAACGAAAAAATGAAAATAGAACTGGTCAAGGCCGACTCCAATGAATTCCTGAACGTGACCGACGCCACCAATGCCATGGAACGGTTAATGACCCAGGACAAGGTCGATTTTGTCGTCGGCGGGTTCCGGACCGAGGCCGTTCTGCCCATGCAGGACATTGCCATGGACTATAAAAAAATCTTTATCGGCTGCGGGGCTGCAGACCTTACCCTTTGCGAGCGGGTTGCCAAAGACTATAACCGCTATAAATACTTCTTCCGGGGCACCCCCTTCCATAACATATATCTTGTTCGGACCAGTTTTTCCCATCTGGGTGTAGCAGGGGCAACGATCAAGAACGAATTGAATGTTCCCGTTAAATGCGCCATTGTGGCTGAAAAGGCTGCCTGGGCAGAGGGCATGGTCAAGGCAGCCGAAGCCACTATCCCCAAAATGGGCTTTGAGCTGGTCGGGGTCTGGCGGCCTTCTGCTGTGGCCACGGACGTCACGGCGGAGCTTTCGGCCATTCAGAAGAGCGGGGCCAATTTGATCTTTACCATTTTTTCTTCCTCGGTGGGGATTACCTTTGCCCGGCAGGCCGGAGAACTCAAGATACCGGCCGTTCAGGTGGGGATCAACGTGGAAGCGCAAAAAGACGGCTTCTGGGAGGCCACCAAAGGGATGGGAAATTATGTCTTTACGATGAACACCTATATCCGGGGGGTCGAATACAATGACCTGACCAAGCCGTTTGTAGAGGACTATTATAAGCGATTCGGCGAGGTCCCCACGTATACGGCCGATACGCATACCGCCATTGTCGAGGGATTGGTTCCGTCCATCGAGGCGACAGGGAGCCTCGATGCCGATAAGATCGTAGCCCATCTGGAAAACCGCGAGTATATGGTCCCCAGCGGGAAGGTGAAATACGAAAAGGACGCGCAAGGACGCCCTACTCATGATCTGGCCTGGGGGCCGGGGTACCTGACCAGCCTCGGCGGCCAGTGGCAGGACGGTAAATTTGTCGGGGTCTGGCCCAACAAGTGGAAGGCCGCCCCAACGGCCCCTGAGGTTACATACAAAGGGATGGTTCCCCTTAAACTACCGCCCTGGATGAAAAAATAACGCATACTTCGTTCTGAATAAGCCCCATCCCTCCCCGTGCCAACGGGGAGGGATGGGAAGAACGGCTTTTCATTATCTATTGATCGATGAATCCTTCTGAGGCGTTATGAATATTATCATTACCGGTCTCATTACCGGCAGCATGCTGGCCTTGCTGGCCATCAGTTTCTCGCTGATCTTCGGAGTAGCCCGCATCGTCAATATCGCCCACACCGCCTTCTACATGGTCGCCGCTTATTGCATCTTCAGCCTAACCGGCAAATTCGGGCTCAATCCCATCGTGGGGATGATGATCGCGGTTGTGTTCGTCACCGTTTTAGGCCTGCTGGCCTACAAGTTCCTGATTGACCCGATCCGCGAACACGAGGCCGCGGTTCTGATTGCCACCATTGCGCTGGCCATGATCTTTCAGGAAGCGGTCATGCTGATCTTCACCGGAGACTACCGGACCGTATCCGCCCTGATTGAGGGGTATTTCATCGTGACGGGCGTTAAGGTCTTTTATCAACAGGTGTTGACCTTCGGCGTAGTTCTGGTGGTGCTGGCCCTCCTCTGGTTCTTGTTAATGAAGACAAAATTGGGATTGGCGATCCGCTCCACGGCCGAGGACAGGGAAGTAGCCAACCTGATGGGGATGAACGACAGCCGGCTGGCCATGATTACGATGGGCGTCTCGGTTGCGCTCGCCGGCTTTACCGGGGCAGTGCTTGCGCCTCTGACCGTGCTGAGTCCTTACATGTGGATGGAACCCTTGATCATGATGATGGCCGTTGTCGTCCTTGGCGGGCTGGGCAGCATCAAGGGAAGTTTCGTCGCGGCCTATATCCTGGGGTTTACCGAAGCCCTGGTGGTTTTTATGATCCCGAAGGGGGCTTTCTTGAAAGGATCCGTCGCGTTGATGATCATGATCCTGGTCCTGCTGCTTCGGCCCGAAGGCCTTTTTGGTATCTCCTTTGAGGAAGAGAGGTGAGCATGGTCGCTGCCGGGTTGCATTTGAAAAGATTTTATACGGTTGTCCGCAAAGAGGTCCTGGTCCTCCCCAGTCGAATCATTGTCGCCCTTTTCTTTCTGGTTCTGCTCGGGATGCCGATGATCAGTCAGAATCCTTATCTGATTCGCGTTATAATTTTGACCAGCATCTTTGCCATCCTGGCCGCAAGCTGGGACCTCCTGTCCGGTTTCACCGGTCAGATGAACTTCGGCCATGCCCTTTTCTTCGGCGTTGGAGCCTACACATCCGCCCTGCTGAATATACATCTTCATATTCCCCCCTGGGGAAGTGTGCCCCTGGGGGCCATGGCCGCGGTCCTGACCGGCCTCATCGTCGGGATTCCCTGCCTCCGTCTGAAACACACCTACCTGGCCCTGACGACGATGGCCTTCCCGATCATTTTGATGGGTATCGTTTTTGCGCTGCCTGATGTAACGGGCGGCGAGTTGGGGATTTCCGGGTTGCAGCGCATTTCCAACTCCCTCATCGGCAATTATTACATTTACATCGTGGTCATGCTCATTCTGTGCACCGTCATGTGGAAAATAACCGATTCCCATACGGGCATCATTTTTCATGCCATCCGTGAGGATGAACTGGCCGTGAAGGCCTCCGGCATCAACACCACCCGCTATAAGCTGATGGCTTTTTGCCTGAGCGGTTTTTTTGCCGGCATCGCCGGCGGCCTCTACGCCCACTACATGAGGATTGCGGGGCCCTCCACGCTGGAGGTCTCCATGTCTTTTACGGTGGTGATCTGGGCTGTTTTCGGTGGGATCGCGACGATCTATGGCCCCATCGCAGCGGTATTCATTCTTTTCCCGCTGCTGGAATTTGTCCGCTTCTGGCCGGAGTACCGCATGCTGATATTTGCCGTCGTCGTCTTGCTGATCCTGTTGTACATGCCTGAAGGGCTGATCCCCTGGGTTAGAGATAAGATCGAAAAGGAATGCCCGCGGTGTAAAATCAGAAACGTCGCCACCCGGAAAACATGCCGGATTTGTACCGCGGGACTGGATTGAAAGGAATGGATTATGAACCCGAAAGAGATCTATCTGTCCAAACCCTGGCTGAAATACTACTCGGAAGGGGTGCCGGCCGAAATTGATATCCTTGATATATCGGTGCCGGAACTCTTCGACCGGATAGCGAAAAAATACGGGAACAAACCCGCGCTGATCTTTTACGGTAAACAGATAACATACCGGGAGCTCAAAGAACTGGTCGACCGCCTGGCAACCGCCTTGGCCGATTTGGGGGTCGTCAAGGGGGATACCGTGGCCCTGTATCTTTTAAACAGCCCCCAGTATGTCATTGCCTATTTCGCCACCCTCCGGTTGGGCGCCAAGGTCACCCCCATCAGTCCGGTCTATACCAGCATCGAAGTCAAACACCAGATCGAGGACAGCGAGGCCAAAACCCTTGTCTGCCAGGACATTCTCTTTGACAACCTGGAAAAGGCCGGGGTCCATCCGGAGCTGGTGGTTTTGACCAGCATTGACGAATACCTCCCCGCCTTGAAGAAGTGGTTCGGCAAGAGCGCCAAGGCCAAGACCTACGGCGGAAAGCCGGCTCTTTCGGCTGAATTGCTGAAAAAGAAGGGGGTTTACTCCTTTCAAGGGCTTCTGAAAAAATATTCCCCGGCGCCCCCCCCGGTGGCCATTGACCCCCGGAAAGACCTGGCGGTCCTGCCCTACACAGGGGGCACGACCGGGCTTCCCAAGGCGGCCATGCTGACCCATCGTAATCTCGTCTCCCTCCAGGGTCAGGTATTGGCCTTCTGGCCCATCTTTGAGGAGGGGAAAGAGGTAGTCATGGCCTTCCTGCCCTTTTTTCACATTTACGGCCAGGTGGTGGTCATGCTCGGCGGACTGACCCAGGGAGCAACCCTGGTCCTGTTCACCACCCCGGATATTGATGAAATTCTATCGGCCATGGAGCGCTACCAGGCCTCCGGCTTCTACGGCGTGCCCACCCTTTTTGAATATCTCAAAGAGTACGAGAAGACCGACAGGGTCAATTGGAAACGGCTCAAACTGATCGTCTGCGGGGCCGACACCCTGCACGAATCGACCATCGACGCCTGGGAAAAGCGGACCGGATCCAAGATCTATGAGGGTTACGGGATGACGGAAACCACGGCCGTCAGCCACAGCACCCCCCTCCACCGGGACAAGAAGGGTTTTTTCGGGGTGCCCATTCCGAATGTTAAAGCCGCCATCATTGAACCGGATGGAACCGGATTCCTTCCCGTGGGAGAAGTGGGCGAAATGATCTTGTCCGGTCCCAACATCATGCAGGGTTACTGGAAAAGACCGGAGAGCACCAAAGAGGTCATGATGGAAATAGACGGAGAGATATGGCTGCGCACCGGCGACCTGGTCAGTATGGATGAAGAGGGGTATTTCCATTTTTTTGACCGCAAGCGGGACCTGATCAAATATAAGGGATATTCGGTATTCGCCAGGCATGTGGAGGAGGTCCTCTATCAACACCCGCAGATCAAAGCCGCCGGTGTAGTCGGCGTGCCGGATCCCGCGGTGGGCCACCTGATCAAGGCCTATGTGGTCCTCGAAAGCGAGGCCAGGGGGAAGGTCTCGGAAGAGGAAATCATCGGATTTTGTTGCCAGAAACTGGCCCACTACAAGGTACCCAAGATTGTCGAGTTCCGGGGGGAGCTGCCCAAGACCGATGTGGGCAAGGTCTCCCGGCGGGAACTGAGGGAAGAGGGTGAGGAGTGTTGATATGGCCGAACCGTTCCTGGAAGTGGAGGCGCTGACCAAGAGTTTCGGTGGCCTGCGGGCCGTAGACAACGTCCACTTTCGCATGGAGAAGAAGGAGATCCTGGGCCTCATCGGCCCCAACGGGGCGGGAAAGACCACCTTGCTGCGGCTGCTCACCGGAATCCTGAAACCGGATTCGGGAAGCGTTCGTTTTCAAGGAAAACAGCTCTTGGGCCTGAAGACCTGGGATATCGTCAACCTGGGCGTGGCCTGCACCTTTCAGAACATGAGGCCCTTTCGCCGGCTGCCCATCATTGCCAATGTCATGGTCTCCTGTCTGTCTCCCCGATCCATGAGGCGAGGGGAATGGGTAAAGGTCGTGGAGGCCAAGGCCATGGATGCCCTCGAATTTGCAGGTATTTCGGATATGGCGTTGGAAAAGGCCTCCACCCTGTCCCAGGGAGACCTCAAGCGGCTGGAGGTAGCCCGGGCTGTCGCAACGGACCCGGAGCTGCTGCTGCTGGACGAGCCTTTCGGCGGACTCAGTCCGGCCGAGACCGATTTGATGGCCAAATCCATCCGAAGGCTTCATAAGGGAGGGCGCTTCGGTCGCCTGCACAGCGAGGGGCCAGCGATGATCATTGTCGAACACAAATTGCAGCAGCTCATGAAGATTGTCGATCGCATCGTCGTTCTCAATTTCGGGACCCTTCTGGCCGAGGGAACGCCCGAGGAAGTGGTGAACAACCCTCGGGTCATCGAGGCCTATCTGGGCCAGGGAGGAGGACAATAGCCGTGCTCCTGGAAATCGCCCATTTGACCGTCCGCTACGAAAAAGCCGTTCTCGTCAACGATCTGAGCCTGTATGTCGACGCCGGAGAGCTGGTCAGCCTGGTCGGACCGAACGGGGCCGGCAAATCCACGACCCTGCGGGCCATCAGCGGCCTGGTGGCATGGGAAAGGGAGATCAAGCGCCGGTCCACCGGCGGCGAAATCGTGCTGGAAGGGACGGTGACCTTCAACGGCGAACGGATCGATCAGATCCCGGCCCATGAAATCGTCCAAAGAGGGCTCGTTCTTTGCCCTGAACGCCGAAGGCCTTTTCGAGAAATGACGGTCCTGGAGAATCTTCTGGCGGGAGCCTACCTGCAGAAAGACCGGCAAAAATGCCGGGAGACCCTGGACAAGGTCTATGACTTGTTCCCGTTGCTCAAGGAGCGCACCTGTCAGATCTCGGGGACCCTCTCCGGAGGGGAGCAGCAGATGCTGGCCATCGGCCGGGCCTTGATGTCCGAGCCGCAACTCCTGTGCATCGACGAACCGTCCACGGGGCTGGCTCCCATCATGCGGAAAGAGGTCTTTGAAAAAATCGTCGAGATCAAGCGCTTGGGGATCACCATTCTCCTGGTCGAGCAGGAGGTCAGCACGGTCTTCAAAATGGCCAGTCGCAATTACGTCCTTTCTTCGGGCAAAATCCTCGCCCAGGGAACCGGCCAACAACTGCTTGCCGACGAAGTTCTGCGCAAAACATACCTGGGACTTTAAAATGATCTATGAAGGAGTCGCGTTAAAGGGGGCCAAGGGATGGCCCTGGTCTTGAGGAATGCTGATTGAACGGAGCCGGAGTGATTGCGAACGGATCAGCATAGCCAAGGAGGAGGGAACGTGGAGATCAAACGGATTATGGTGGTTGGCGCCGGATTCATGGGGTCCGGCATCGCGCAGGTGATGGCTGCGGCGGGATACGAAGTGGTGCTGATGGATGTCGCCGACGGATTCGTCCGGAAAGGGATGGCCGCCATCGAGAAGAACCTAAGCGGGAGTGTCGCCAAGGGAAAGCTTGCCGAGGCGGACAAGACGGCGACCCTGGGGCGGATCATTGCGACGACGGAACTGACCCCGGCAAGGGATTGCGACCTCGTCATCGAGGCAATCATCGAGAACAGGCAGGCGAAGATGGATCTTTACCGGCAGTTGGAGGAGATCTGTCCCCCCCATGTCCTTTTTGCCAGCAACACCTCATCCATTCCCATTACGGAGCTGGCGACGGCGACGAAGCGGCCGGACCAGTTCGCGGGCATGCACTTCTTCAGCCCCGTACCGGTCATGAAGCTGGTGGAGATCATCCGGGGGCTAAAAACGGCGGATGCGACGGTCCAGGTTATCAGAGAACTCACCGACCGGATCGGAAAGGTCGGCGTGTTCGTCAAGGACGGACCGGGGTTCCTGGTGAACCGGGTCAACGCGGCGCTGCGCAACGAGGTCTACAACTGTCTGGCGGAAGGGGTGGCCACCATCGAGGATATCGACAAGGCCCTGAAGTTCGGACTGGGACATCCCATGGGGCCGTTCGAGCTGCAGGATTTCACGGGCCTCGATATCGGGCTTGCCGTGATGGAGACCCTCTGGGAAAACTTCAAGGATCCCAAGTGGCGGCCCGCCCTGACCCTCCGAAAGCTCGTCGCCTCGGGCGACCTGGGTCGCAAGACCGGCAAGGGCTGGTACGACTATACGAGCGGGGAGAAAAAACCGCGGACGGACATCAATTTATAGGACGTTGCATGGAATTCCGATATGACACCAGGGATTTAAGGTTCATCGTCAAGGAGTGGCTCCCCGCGGAGGAGGTGTTCGCTTGCGAGCGTTTCCGGAACAATTTCAGCCTCGACGATGTCGATCTGTATCTGAATGAGGGGTACAAGATCGCCCGCGAGGTCGTCTTTCCAATCAATGCCCCGGGGGACAAGATCGGGGCAAGGCTGGAAAACGGCGTCGTCACGCCGGCGCCGGGTTATGCGGACGTTTACCGGTTCCTCCAGGCCAACGGCTGGGGTTCGAGCAGCGAATGCATCCAGATCGAGGGCGGCATGCCGCTCATCCTCTACAAGATGATCCACGAGATGAACACGGCCGCCTGCCCGGCCATCACCTCCTACATCAAGCTGACGAGCGGCGCCGCCAACCTGATCATCCGGTTCGGCTCGGAGGAAGACAAGGCCCTGTTTCTGCCGAAGATGCTGAGCGGCGACTGGCAGGGGACCATGTGCCTGACGGAGCCCGACGCCGGTTCCGATGTTGGCGACATCACGGCGAGGGCATTTCCGACGGCGGACCCCCGGATCTGCCGAATCCAGGGCACGAAGGCGTTCATCACCGGCGGGGATGCCGGCATCTGCGAGAACACGATCCACATGGTCCTGGCCCGTCCCGAGGGCGGTGCGCCGGGATCGCCGGGCATCGGCCTGTATCTCGTTCCCAGGATCCGGGTCAACGAAGACGGGAGCCTCGGCCGAGCCAACGATGTTACGACCATGAGCCTGGAGCACAAGATGGGGCTCAAGGCACAGGCGACGGCTCTCCTCGGTTTCGGGGAGAACGACGCCTGCTTCGGCATCCGGATGGGACCGCCCCCCGATGCGCAGGGCCGCTCCCAGGGGCTCGCCATGATGTTCCACATGATGAACGAGTCCCGGATCGGCACGGGCCACAACGCCAACACCCAGGCCGCCGTCGCCTACGCCTTCGCCTCGCAGTACGCCCGGGAACGGGTCCAGGGCCGCCCCTTTGGCGTCAGGAACGCGGATCGGGTGCCGATCATCGAGCATGAGGACATCCGCCGGATGCTTCTCGACATGAAGGCCCACATGGAAGGCATCCGGGCCATGATCTTCAAGGGCTTCCATTATCTCGATCTCCAGGCCCATTCCGCAGACCGGGCCAAGGCCGGGGCCTGCGGCGCGCTCGCCGAGATCTACACCCCCCTGGTAAAGTGCTATGCAAGCGAAATGAGCCTGCCGCTCATCGCCAAGGCCATCCAGATCCTGGGGGGCGTCGGCTACACCACCGAATATCCCGTGGAACAGTACCTTCGGGACTCCAAGATCCTCAGCATCTGGGAGGGCACCTCGTTCATCCATGCGATGGATCTCGTCAACCGCAAGATGAGGATGAACGGGGGCGCGCCCTTCGCGAACTGGATAAAGGCGATCGACGCTTTTATCGAGGAAAACCGGGATTCCGAAGGGTTCGCGCCGGAGATGGGGAATCTCGCCAAGGGGTTCGCCTGCGTCAAGACGCTGAAGGCGCTCTACGATTCCTGGTACGCCGACCTCGCGGAAAAACGGCGCCTGATCCCCCTCAATGCCCTGAAGACGCTGTTCGTCTGCGCGCAGGTGCAGGTTGCGGAATGCCTGCTGGAACAGGCCCTGATCGCCAGATGCAAGTTAGACGCACTTCCGGAAGGGGACCATGAACGGACCTTCTACGCGGGCAAGATCGCCGGCGCCCGGTACTATCTCAACCAGGTTCTCCCGCAGGCCTTCGTCCAGACGGAGATTATCCGGAACGAGGGCCGGATTGTGCTGGAGGTTCCCGAGGAGGCCCTTGTCGTTCACAATTGACGGGTGATCCATATCTTTTTCAAGGAGGTCCCATGAGCGCAGACTATGAAATCAAAGGCGTCATCGCTGTCATCACCATGAACAACCCGCCGGTCAACGGCCTCGGCCATGCGACTCGCAGCGGCATCTTCGACGGGCTGAAAAAAGCCCTCGCCGACAGCGCCGTCAAGGCGGTCGTGATCACCGGGGCGGGCAAGGCCTTTTCCGGCGGCGCCGACATCAAGGAATTCAACACGCCCAAGACCTTCGCCGAACCGAATCTGCTCACGGTCATCGCGGCAATCGAGGCCGCCGACAAGCCGGTGGTCGCGGCGATCCACTCGGTGGCCATGGGCGGCGGCCTGGAACTCGCCCTGGGCTGTCATTACCGCGTGGCTTCGCCGGGTACGCAGATCGCGCTCCCGGAGGTTAAACTCGGCCTCCTGCCCGGCGCGGGCGGCACCCAGCGCCTGCCGCGCGTGACCGGCGTTGAAACCGCACTCACCATGATCGTTACCGGCAATCCGGTCCCTTCGGAAAGGCTCGCCGGCACCAAGCTCTTCGACCGGATGATCGAGGGCGACCTGATGGCGGGCGCCATCGCCTTCGCCGGGGAGATCGCCGAAAGGCGGCCGCTGCCGAAAGTTCGCGACATCCGGATCGACCTGCCCGACCGCGAGGCATTCTTCCAGTCGGCGCGCAAGACCGTCGGCGCAGCGTCGAAACATTTCCCTGCGCCGCTTAAATGCGTCGACTGCGTGGAGGCCGCCGCCACCATGCCCTTCGAGGAGGGAATGAAGGTGGAGGGGGGGAATTTCCTCGCGCTGGTGCAGACCACCGAGAGCAAGGCCCTGCGCCACTATTTCTTTGGCGAGCGCGCGGCAGCCAAGATTCCCGACGTGCCCGAAGAGACACCGAAGCGCCCGATCAAATCGGCCGCGGTCATCGGCGCCGGCACCATGGGCGGCGGCATCGCCATGAACTTTGCCAACGCCGGCATTCCGGTCGTCGTGCTGGAGGTGAATCAGGAGGCGCTTGACAAGGGGCTGGGCACTGTGCGCAGGAACTACGAGAGTTCGCTGAAGAAGGGGCGCCTCACGCCGGATAAATTCGAGCAGCGCACGGGTCTGATCCGGGGTACGTTATCCTACGACGAGATTCAAAACGCCGATATCGTCATCGAAGCGGTGTTCGAGGAGATGAGTATCAAGGAAACCGTGTTCCGAAAGCTCGACGAAGTGATGAAGCCCGGCGCGATTCTCGCCTCCAACACATCCACCCTCGACGTCAACCGAATCGCGGGCTTCACCGGGCGTCCGCAGGACGTGATCGGCACGCACTTCTTCAGCCCGGCCAACATGATGAGGCTCTTAGAGATCGTACGCGGCGAAAAGACCGCCAAGGACGTACTGGCCACCACCATGGCGCTCGCCAAGAAAATCAAGAAGATCGGCGTGGTTTCGGGCGTGTGCGACGGCTTCATCGGCAACCGTATGATCGAGCAGTATGCGCGCCAGGCCGGTTTCCTGCTTGAGGAAGGCTGCCTGCCGGGACAGATGGACAAGGCGATGGAGGAATTCGGTTTCGCCATGGGCCCGTTCCGGATGGGCGATCTTGCCGGGAACGACATCGGCTGGTACATCCGCAAGCGCCGCTATGCCGAGCACCCGGATGTGGTCTACTCCAAGACCGCTGATCTGTTGTGCGAGATGGGCCGTTTCGGCCAAAAGACCGGCGCCGGCTGGTACGACTACAAGCCGGGCGACCGCACGCCCTATCCATCGCAACGGGTGAACGACATGATCGTCAACCACTCCCGGGAGATCGGCGTAGAGCGGCGCGAGATCAGCGATCAGGAGATTGTCGAGCGCCTGGTCTACGTAATGGTCAACGAGGCCGCCGACCTCCTCGCAGAGGGCATCGCGCAGCGGGCGTCGGATGTGGACATCGTGTATCTCACCGGTTACGGCTTCCCGATGCACCGCGGCGGCCCCATGTTCTATGCCGATACGGTGGGGCTGTCCAACGTAGTCGCAGCGATGGAGAAATATGGCGGGGGCCGCCACGGCGAGTTCTGGAAGCCCGCGCCGCTCCTGCTAAAACTTGCCGCCGAGGGCAAGACGTTCAACTGAGAACAAACCTGTTACATTCCGCCGAGCAATTCGGCGCCTCAGGTTGCCGCATAACCCCGGCGGTATTTTTCGTCGAGCATCCGGTCGATGCTCGCCATGACGATCTGCGTCACCCCCAAGGACGCTCGGCAGGAAGGGAACAGGCTGCTTATTCTTCTTGAGTTGGCGGAGGCCGTATAAATCAAACTGAAAGAGCACTGCTAAAATAAAAGCGAAAGACTCTTGACACTACCCGGGAATGCATCACCTGACGCTCCGGCGTCCTGTTGGACGTGACGCCGGAGCGTTGGAATGATAACGAAAGTCTCACCCTGTGGGCGCTGATTCTTTACGAATCCACGAGGAATTTTGAACTAATTATACAAGGAGGTATTTTTTTAACTCTTTTTACAGCGGTCACAAGAACTGCTCGCTCATCGTCGGAAAGGGCGTCAAGGTCGCCCCCCTCAAAATAAACCAGGGCCTTGAGGCTCTCGCTCGGCTGAAACGTCTTGCCGAAGAGCGCACAAGCACCGGCCATAGCTTCATCAAGCCGCATTCCATATTGGAGCATGGCGACAATGTCACGATAATCCTTTGCCTCAATCCGTTGCAGAATAACTTTCAGCTTGTGCGCCATCATGTCGGCAAGCGAAGCAACGACCATGACCCCGTCTGCCGTCACCTCCGGTTCGCTGACCCGGCCATTATCAATGTTCCCGAAAAAAGAAAGCTTGACGTATTCCGTGGCAACCGAAACATTTACCGGCACAAGGATTCCCAATGAATCGGGCGTATCCTGAATGACCGTGGCATCTGCAAGTAGCGGCAGACTTTTGTAAAGTCCTGATTTATCAAGCGGCTGGTCGGAGAAAAAATCAAAATCGATGGATTGACGGTGACCAAGGCGTAACGCAACCGCAGTGCCTCCATAAAGCACGAATCCAGCCTTGCGCACGGGCGCCAATGAGGACCAGACTGTTTGTTGGGAAGGGAGAAATATCTCCATATGGGGTTCAAATGAATTCATCAGCACACTCTCCGTGTCGGCATTGGCGGCACATTCCCTGTTTCGGCAAGCCCCAGTCGATAATGCCAGTAGTGCCACGAACGGGGGGAAAACTGCCCCGCCTCGGCGCGGGTGAGGAATTCACGGGCCTGATCTTCTCCGACGGCATCCAAAACGGCAGCTACGTCTGCAAAATCCCCAAGGTTCATAACCTGAATAACAATCCGTTCCGGACGCTTGATAGCCTCGTCCGGCCGCATCCACCAGAGATATTTGGCGGCAAGGGCTTTGAAGAGAATGATTTCAGAATCTGTCATACCGGAAACCCTAAATACCCCGCCTTTCGGCGCCCCAGCATAGATCGTCCGGCTGTTGGTCGGTTCGATGGCAATTGTACGAACACCCCCCAATTGGTCCCTTCGTTTGTTTTTGATAAGTATTGATTTTGACGGAGAAAGTATAAGCAGAACGGACTTGTATGTCAAGGAAATATTGACAACCGTTGAATTGTTGAATGCCGATAGGTGTCAATCATCTTTGCCGGTAAAAGCGCAGTTCCATGCAGTTTGGGGGAGACCATGCTGCCACAGGATAGATGTGTTTGTATCGTAGGTTTCATTCCGAAATGATCGAGTGTGATCAAGGGGAAAATGAAATGTGCCGGTCGTTCGTGCCAGTAGAGTAGAGAGCTGGCGTAGTAGCTGCGGGCTCTATCTCCAGCTCCCCCTCATCAAACCGGACGTTCGGTTTTCCCGAATACGGCTTTCCGATTATCTTC
>Ga0247841_10002005_pt1 | contig 42552 bp, 37 predicted proteins | sample LaCruzMarch2015__2_FD_192410 | JGI IMG/M metagenome (GOLD analysis project Ga0247841, IMG submission 192410) | Freshwater microbial communities from meromictic Lake La Cruz, Castile-La Mancha, Spain - LaCruzMarch2015_18m | ecosystem: Environmental > Aquatic > Freshwater > Lake | place: Spain...
TGCAGCTCCGCAAGCAGGCACGTCTCTTCCCCCAAGTAATTTGGCCAAATTATCATACCTGCCGCCGCCGCATAATGTGCCTAGGGTTTCGGTCTCCCCGCCCGAGGCGGGTCCAGACCCAGAGGGTGTCCCGGCAGAAATAATTTCAAAAACTGTTTTTGTGTAATAATCCAATCCGCGAACCAAATATGGATTTAATGTATAGGGTAGTTCTAACTCGTCTAAAAACTCCAAAACTTCCTTAAAGTGCGCGTGGCACTTCTCGCAAAGGTGATCTATTATTTGCGGAGCGCCGGCTTTTACTCTCTGGCACTTTTCTTCTTTACAGTCTAAAATCCTTAATGGATTTTCTTTTAATCTTCTCTGGCAGTCGGTGCACAAAGATGAACGTCTCGATTTAAAATAGCTTGTCAAAATTTTCTTAAAATACGGCCTGCATTCTGAATCTCCAATGGAGTTTACTTCAATTGTTAAGTTTTTAAATCCTAACTCTTTCAAAACATCATAACTCATCTGGATAATCTGGCCGTCTATAGAAGGGTTTTGCTCTCCTATTACCTCAAAGCCAAACTGGTGAAACTGGCGAAACCTTCCTGCCTGAGGCCTTTCATACCTGAAAAACGGGCCTGTATACCAAAGTTTAACCGGCTGAGGCAAATTGTGCATTCCGTGCTCTAAATAGCTTCTCATGACAGCAGCCGTGCCCTCTGGCCTCAAAGAAACCAAGTCTCCGCCTTTTGTGCGAAATGTGTACATCTCTTTGCCGACAATGTCTGTATCGTCTCCAACTGCTTTCTGAAAAATTTCAGCAAACTCCAAAATTGGAGTTTCTATTTTTTCAAAAGTATAAGAATTGGCGACAGATTCAACAACTTTTTGCACGCGCTTGAAATAAATCTGATCTTCCGGCAGTATGTCGTGCATTCCAGTTAGAGTTTGATATTTTATTTTGCTCATCTATTTTATATTTTTTTTAATAACTTGGACGAGAAATTTCTGATAACGATGTTATAGGCAAAATTCTTAAAAATGCTTTGCCGATTATATCGCTCCTCGGCACAATTCCCCAAATTCTTGAATCATATGAATATTGCCTATTGTCTCCCAAAACAAAATACTGGTCAGACTTTAAAGTAATATTTGTAGCTCCGATTGTCTTTAAATCTGCTGGTAAATATTTTTCATCCAAAACCGTTGTTTTGCCGTCTTTGACTATTTCCACCACACCATTTGTTATATCAACTGTTTCACCTGGGAGGCCGATAACTCTTTTTATGAAGCGCTGGCCGGCATATCCCTTTATAAAATCAGCGTTAAAAACAATTACATCTCCCCTTTGCGGTTCAGAGAATCTGTAGGAAATCTCATCAATAATCAGATAGTCTCCGGTTTCGAAACTTGGAGCCATAGACGCTCCGCTAACGATAAATGGCTGAAATAAAAAGTAACGTATTGGAAGCACTATTACAAAAGCTATAATAGCAATCTTAACAAACTCCCAAACAAATGGTAAGTATTTTTTAACTCCTTGCCCTTTTGGTTTTTCTGGTTGAATTTGGTTTTCCATTCCACATTTATATCACGTTTTTATGCCCAATGCAAGCCCCTTGTCCTGCTGTAAAAAAAGAGGCCACAGATCCTCCAATCTGCGACCATTATCGATTCAAGGAAAAAGGGCCGAAGGCTCAGGCGGTAGCACAGATGAGCTGACGGCGAAGGACGGGCGAACGACCACTGGATTTCGGCGACACACCGTCCAAAAGGCGCCTCAGCACAAGGTTGTCGACGATAATCCCGCAGGTCTTCTCGGCGAAGCGGCGCAAAATGCCATAGAACCTCTTGGAGTGCCTTGTGATGATGGCAGTTGTCTCCTTGAGGATTGCGGACGCCTTGTCCAAGATGAGAGCCCGATGTTCGAGCTTAATGCCGTCAACCGACCCGATTCGCTTCGACATATGCAATACCCCTCTTGTTGTTTTTCTCGAGACAGTAATCACCAACAACGAACATTTAAGTACCAAATCACCCCCTTTCCTATTTGCTTTGTTTGCAAGGTACGAGCCCATGTCAGCCAATTCACTTTGACCGACAAAAATAATCATAACTCCCTTATAAGCTAATGTCAATAAAGTTCTACACTTTATTCCAAAAGCCAAAAAAAGTGTTATAATTACCACAACATGATAATAATTATTGGCCTGGGCAATCCGGGTAAAAAATTTGAACAAACTCGGCACAATGTCGGGTTTATGGCTGTTGATGCTTTTGCGAAAAAAAATAATTTCCCGGAATTTAAGTTAGAAAAAAAACCCAACGCGCTGATTTCAGAAAAAGACGAAGTTTTACTCGTCAAACCACAAACATTCATGAACGAATCTGGTAGAGCCGCGAGATTGTTAATTAAAAATTCAAAAACTGAAAAATTTAAAAATTACATCGCCGTAATACATGACGATGTGGACTTACCGGTTGGAAAAATGAAAATTGTGCATGAAAGAGGGTCAGCTGGCCACAAAGGAGTTGAGTCAATAATCAAAAGCATTGGAAACGCTGGTTTGGTAAGATTTAGAATCGGCATAGGATCTGAAGCAAAAACAGAAGCTTTAAATATTGTACTAAAAAAGTTTTCTGCGCAGGAGCAAAACGAGATAAATGAAGTAATAAAAAAAACAACCGATGCTCTCAGTGTTTTTATAGAAGAAGGCCTGGACAAAGCAATGAATAAATTCAACTCCTAAAATAGTTGACCGCCCCTGCAAAGTGCCAAGGGCGGTTTTGTCGTAGTGGTCCCAATGGGATCACTTGCTCACCCAGCGAGGGAGTAATCGCGATTCGGCGTCGTAGGGATTTCGGGATACTTGTTCCCGTTCGCCCGCGGACCCGCGACATTCTCCAGATACCACTGCCTTTCGCTCTTCTGTTGCTTCATCGCGACCAGGATCTCAACGACTGCGTTCATGCTTGCTCTCCTTTGTGGGGTGAACCTACTTGCCTACCATATATTAATTGTATCACACGACAAGGTACTTTGTCAATAGTTTGACCTGCGCACCCTGACGTTGTATTATGTGCTTACAAATAAATAATGGATAAAGAAGGTATAAATCAGCTTTTAATAGCCGGTATTACCCCTTATTTTCTAGATAAGGAGTTTTTTTGGTATGAAAAAAACTTAAAGAAAGTACTCGAGGCGCGACATTCTCAGAATTTTTTTGAAGACAATATAATATTTTTAGAGAAGGATCACAGCTTCCAATTCTCTCAATTTTTAAGAAAGCTCGATGAAATGGGCTATGAAAGAGTACTTAAAGTTTCTGATCCCGGCGAATTTTCGCAACGGGGCGGAATTATTGATGTGTTCCCTATCAACACAGCAAACGCTATGCGTTTGGATTTTCTGGGAAATGAAGTGGACTCGATAACGCCACTGGATATAAAAATTGATGATGAAAAAAAATCGAAAGAAATTCTGAAAAAAAGACTGAAGTCTCAGAAACTCTTCGCCGAATTAAAAGGATTAAAAATAGGAGATTATTTGGTCCATTTAGATCACGGCATTGGAAAATTTATAGGAATAGAAAATAGTTATTATGTTTTAGAATATGCCAAAGAGGATAAACTTTATGTTCCACTGGGGCTTGAAAGAAAACTTTCTAGATATGTTGGGTTCCAAGACCCGGTAATTTCCAGGCTGGGGTCTTCTTTGTGGCAAAAAACAAAAAGAAAAATAAAAGAGGACGTTGAGAAATTAGCCAAAGAGCTTTTGCAGTTATATGCGCAAAAAGAGACCACCGAACGGGCCCCTTATATAGAAGACAAGGAGCTAGAAACTCAATTTAGATCTGGTTTTATTTTTCAAGAAACTCCAGACCAGACACAAACAATAGAAGACATTAAAAAAGATTTGCAAAAGACCAAACCCATGGACAGGATTGTCTGCGGTGATGTTGGTTTTGGCAAAACAGAAGTTGCAATGAGAACGGCCTTACTAGCTGCAGCAAACAACAGACAAACCGCTTTAATATGTCCCACTACAATTTTAGCAAACCAGCATTTTAATTCCTTCAAAAAGAGGTTTGAAAAGTTTCCGGTAAAAATTGCCCTGCTTTCAGGGTTGCAAACAAAACTTGAGCAAGCAAAAATTACCAAAGATTTAAAAGAAGGCAAGATAGATATTTTGATTGGCACGAGCCGCCTGCTGTCGCATGATGTGGAGTTTAAAAACTTGCAGCTTTTAATTATTGACGACGAACAAAAATTCGGCGTAAAACAAAAAGAAAAATTAAGCGGCCTAAGAGGCAACCCGAAAACCAGTTTAGATGTTTTGAGTTTATCAGCCACGCCAATACCGAGAACAATTTATTTAGCTCTTTCTTCTTTAAAAAATATAAGCCTAATGCAAACTCCCCCAATGGGCAGACAGGCCATAAAAACAGAGGTTTTGGCATACAGCAAAAAAACAGTCAAAAAAATAATAAACACCGAGTTAAAAAGAAAGGGCCAGGTTTATTTTTTGCATAACAGGGTGCAAACCATAGAAACAAAAGCAGAAGAGCTGAAAAAACTCTGTCCTAAAGCTAAAATCAGTTTGATTCACGGCAGAATTCCCGAGCATAAATTAATAAAAATAATGGACGATTTCCAAAAAGAAAAGACCACTGTGCTTGTTGCTACAACAATTATTGAAAACGGATTAGATATTCCAAACGTAAACACTATTATAATAGAAGACTCCACACGCCTTGGTCTTTCGCAGGCGCACCAAATAAGGGGCAGGGTTGGCAGATCGGGAACAAAAAGTTTTGCCTATTTTATGTATAATGAAAAAGATTTAACGCCCTTAGTAAAAGAAAGATTAAGGGCCTTAGAAGACGCGCAAGAGCTTGGGGCTGGTTATAGAATTGCAATAAGAGACCTAGAATTAAGAGGAGCCGGCAACATCTTAGGCAAAGAACAGTCGGGTGCTATAAATAAGGTCGGTTTAAATTTATATTCCCAACTTTTAGCCGAAAGCATAGAAAAATTTAAATCATAGCAAGATTTTATGCTATTATAAGTAAAAGCAATAATTAAAAAAGAAAAAAATGAAAAGCCTAGTGATAGTAGAAAGCCCGACAAAAGCGAGAACAATCCAAAAATTTTTAGGCGACACTTTTGTTATAAGGTCGTCTTTTGGTCATGTAAGAGATTTGCCGAAAAGAGAGCTTGGGGTAGATGTAGAGCACGGGTTCGAGCCAAAGTATGTTATCCCGCCAAAAGCTAAAAAGGTTATAGCAGAACTAAAAAAAGAGTCTGCTAAAGCTGACAATACAATACTGGCCTCCGACGAAGACCGCGAGGGCGAATCAATTGCCTGGCACCTGCAAGAAGCCTTAAAATTGAAAAATCCACAAAGGATCGTATTCCATGAAATCACCAAAACAGCAATAGAAAACGCTTTGAAATCACCACGCAGCATTGATATGAATTTGGTTGAGGCCCAGCAAGCCAGGCGCATTTTAGATCGAATAGTGGGATACAAGATTTCTCCATTCCTGTGGAAAAAAGTTGCCAAGGGCCTTTCGGCCGGTAGGGTGCAATCGGTTGCCGTAAGACTGATAGTCGAACGGGAAAAAGAAATTGAAAAATTTGTGGCGCAAGAGTACTGGGGCATAGAGGCGCTGTTAAAAAAATCTGATAAAAAATTTAATGCCTCCCTGATTAAAAAAAAAGAAAAAGCAGTTGAAAAACTGGGAATTAAAAACAAGGAAGAAGCAGATAAGATTTTGGAAGATTTGAATAATGCGAACTATATTGTAGATTCAGTAGAAAAAAAAGAAACAAAAAAATATCCCTTTCCCCCATTTACAACAAGCACTTTACAGCAGGCAGCTTGGCAAAGATTTAAATTTTCCGCAAAAATGACCATGTCTCTGGCTCAGCGCCTTTATGAGGAAGGAAATATTACCTACCACAGGACAGATTCTTTAAACCTCTCCGAAACGTCTCTAAACGATGCTAAAAATTTCATAACCAGCAAATACGGGCAAAATTATTGGGCGGGAAAATTAGTCAAATATAAGACAAAAGATGGCTCCGCTCAAGAAGCGCACGAAGCTATAAGACCAGCCTATGCGGAGAAAGACCCTGATTCTTTGACTGGCGTTGATGCAAGACAATTAGAACTTTACACCTTAATCTGGCAGAGATTTATGGCTTCTCAAATGGCCCCTGCGGTTTTTGACTCGGTTTCAGCCGATGTTAAAGCAGAAAATTATGTTTTTAGAGCAAACGGACAAACAATAAAATTTAATGGATTTTTGAAGGTTTATCCCACAAAAACTGAGGAATCAGAACTTCCTAATTTGCAAAAGAACGATGGACTCGCCCTTTTAAAGTTAAACTCCATGCAACATTTCACGGATCCTCCGGCAAGGTATACCGAAGCTAGTCTTATAAAAACTTTAGAAAAGCACGGCATTGGCAGGCCTTCAACTTACGCCCCGATTATTTCTACAATACAAGAAAGGAATTATGTAGCCGAAAATGACCAAAAGAGATTTTTTCCCAGCGAAATGGGAATAATAGTAAATGATGTTTTGGTAAAAAACTTTCCGGAGATTGTTGATACTGCCTTTACGGCTAAAATGGAAAAGGAATTAGACGAAGTGGCAGAGGGCAAAGACACCTGGCAAAAAACCTGCAAAGATTTTTACACTCCCTTCGCCAAAAACTTATCAGAAAAGTATAAAGATGTTGTTAAAACAGACACTACTAAAAAAACAGATAAGATTTGCCCAAAATGCGGATCTCCGCTAATAGAACGCCTTGGAAGGTTCGGCAGGTTTTATGCCTGCTCAAAATTTCCTGAATGCAAGCACACAGAGTCTATTGAAGGAGATCCTGATACATTAAATATATCTTGCCCAAAATGTAAGGAGGGAAAAATAACCGGCAAACGTACAAAAAAGGGCAAAACATTCTATGGTTGCAACCGTTTTCCAAAATGCGACTTTGCTTTGTGGGACAAACCCATAAACGAGTTTTGTCCAAAATGCGACTCAATTTTAGTCCAAAAAAGCAAAAAAAAAATAAAGTGCTCGAATAAAGAGTGCAATTACGTTAAGGATGCCAACTGACATACAAAAACTAATAAAAAGAAGTTCTGAACCCAAGCTTATTGAGTCGGCTTTTGAATTTGCTCTCGGAGCCTACAAAGAAAAATTTAGATATTCTGGTGAAAATTATATTGTCCACGCTACAAGAGTTGCCCTAATGTTAGACAAAATGGATTTGGATCCTACAACAATTGCTTTTTCGCTTTTGCACGACGTGATTGACGACGTCCCCGGTTCTGCCAGAGAAATTGAATTAAAGGAAGTCGAAAAAAAATTTGGCAGAGAGATAAGCCTTTTGGTTAAAAAAATTTCCGATCTGGACAAAATACGCTATTCTTTAACAGTTGGTATGCGGGAGAAAAAAGCATTCACTAGAGAAAAAGTTGAAAATCTGAGAAGAATGTTTTTAGCCCTTTCTGGAGACCTAAGAGTGATACTTGTAGAGCTTGTTTCAAGGTTAGATGGCCTGAACTTTTTACATTATTTCCCGCAAGACCAGCAGAAATTATCTGCCCTAGAAACCTTGCAAATATTTGTGCCCATTGCGAGCAGATTAGGATTATCTGAACTCAGAAGAAGCCTTGAAGATACGGCCTTTTCCTATCTTTTTCCAGAAAAGTTTAAATGGCTTAAAGAAAATATAAAAAGCGAATACGAAGAAAGAGAAAAATACTTAAAAGGGTTTATCCCCTATCTAAAAAAGATCCTTGAGAAAGAAAGGATAAAAATTTTAGATATAAACTATAGGGCAAAATCTTACTGGAGCACCTACCAAAAACTCTCGAGGCACAATATGAACTTTAACGAAATTCATGATTTATTGGCGCTTAGAATAATTGCCGCTAATGTTGAAAGCTGCTACAAAATTTTGGGAGTGATACACAAGCATTTCAAACCGATTTCTGAAGAAATAAATGACTACATAGCTAAACCAAAAAATAATGGATACAGGTCTTTGCATACGACAATTTTTTCTAATGAAGGCCAGATAACTGAAATTCAGATAAGAACGGAAGAAATGCAGAAGGAAGCCGAATACGGCGTTTGCGCGCATTGGTCTTATAAAGAAAAAATCGACCTGCAAAAAGAAGGAAAAAATTTCGCGTGGTTGCAGGATGTTTCAGATTTCTGGAAAACTTTCAAAATAGACTTCTTTACCAATAAGGTTTTTACTTTTACTCCAAAGGGAGACGTTATTGTTTTGCCAAAAAATTCAACTCCCGTTGATTTTGCGTATGCGGTGCATTCAGACATTGGAAATCATTGCGAGTCGGCAAAGATATCGGGCAAAATAGTACAGCTCAATCATGTACTAGAAAACGGAGATGTGGTAGAAATCGCCACGAACAAAAACAAGTCGCCCTCGAAAGATTGGATTATGTTTGTCAAAACGTCTCTCGCAAAATCACACATAAAAAGACTGACAGGCCAGGATATAACTGGTTTTAGGTTCCCGCTGCCCAGTTTTATTAGAAGAAAAATTTCAGAAATATCAGAAGCTTCTAAAAAAAGAAAAGAGGAAAAGCAAAAAATTGGAAAAGACAATGTAAGACAGATATTTTTAGCTGGCCAGAAAGGAATGCTTATCCACATAGCTAAGTGCTGCAACCCGCAGCCCGGAGATAAAGTCGGCGCATATTTAGCCCGAAACAGATCTGCTGTTTTGCATAGAACTTCCTGCAGCAATTTTAAAAAAATAGCTGAAAAATTCCCAGAAAAAATAATCGACGCCTCGTGGTAGCGCCCCTACCCCGTTAGAAATAAATTTCTAACGGGGTTGAAAATTATAGGGAAATGTGCTAAAAAATATATAAATGCCGAGGTGATGAAACTGGCAAACATGTCAGACTCAAAATCTGATGCCCTTAAAAGCTTGAGGGTTCAAGTCCCTCCCTCGGCACATACTGAAAAAGCGAGGTACTAAAAAAGCGAGGTCGGACCTCGCTTTTTTAGTTATAAATTATATTCTTCCAATGGCTCTGGCAAAATTATTTTTAAGCCAGTTGCGGGGATTGCTTCCTTAACTCTTGCGCGAGTTTCGTCGTTAAATGCCCTTTTGAAATGAGATAAAGCCAAACATTTTACATTTTGCCTTTTTGCCATTTCAAACATGTCTACTGCTACAACGTGCCCAGGAAATTTTTTATCAAACATATAGCACTCATGCATTAGAATATCGGCATTTTTATATATTTTTTCTTTACTTTTGTCATCAATCGGACCATCGCCTGAATAGCAAACAACCTTTATTCCATCGTCAATTCTAATTGCCAAATTATAAGCTGTATGTCCAGTTCTTGCAAAACTTAATCTTAAGCCATTGAATTCTATCACCTTGTTATCCCCTGCCATTAAAAAATTTATTTCAAACCCATAGCTATTAATTCCAGAATAGGCATATTCTGTAATCTTTTCGATATCTAGCTTAACTTGTTCTGTACAAATTATTGTCAGAGGTTTTTTCCTTTCCTCTTCAAGCATTCTTCCTAAAAGCGCAGGCACCCCAAATAAATGATCAGAGTGCCTGTGGCTTATATATAATGCATCAATTAAAGAATGATCTTTTGTATATTTCCAAATTTGACGAACAGCTGAATCTCCACAATCTAGCATAATTGCAACTTTGTCGACCAAAACTAAATGCGCATGATTTGGATACCTCTCATCAAACGCCTCGCCGTTTCCCAGGAATATGACTTTCATATTATTGTAAAATTATTTTTAATATTTCTTCTTTACCTAGCAAATTTTTAAAAACATAATCTGCTCCAGCCTCTTTCAACTGCTCTTCCGTGTGAATGCCCGTTGTAACGCCAATACACTTGTAAGCTCCCGCCTCTCTACCGGCCTTCATGTCAGATGGCGCATCACCAATTGAATAAACATTACTGCCCTTCTTAAATCCGAAGTTTTCTTCCGCTCTTTTTATGGCAAGTTTTGCCAATTCTGTTCTCGAAACATGATCATTACCAAAGCCACCCAATTTAAAATAACCGTTTATGCCCGCCTTTTTAAGCTTTGCCCTGGCAATCCTTTCTATATTTCCTGTCACGCAGCCCATTAAAACACCTTCTCTATCTAGAGCCTCTAAAAAATCTATCGCGCCAGGCAATATTCTAACATCTACAATCTGCCCCTCAAAGTATTCTGCCATTGCATTCATAATTTCAGGCATTTTTGCTTTAATAATTGCCTCCTCTAAACCGGCAGCTTTCAAGCTTTCTATGATTATTTGCTGCTCGGTCCATCCCATGCCTCCAACCATCTTAAAGTCATTTAAACCAAAAACTTTTTTAATGGCGACCCCATAGGAATCTTTGTGTTCTTGAGGCCAGTCCATTATTGTGCCATCTATATCAAATAAAACTAACTTCATATTTTTATAATAATTAATAAATAATAAATTATTGAACCCGAAATAAAACCTACTAGAACGCCGGCCAGAATATCGCGGAACCAGTGGACACCACAGAAAACTCTGGCGATTCCAATAAAAAAAGAAAGGACAATAAATATCACAGCGAGATAAGTATTGTAGAAAACGAGCAAAAAAGCAAGGCCAAAGAAAAAAGATGAATGCCCGGATGGGAATGAAGAGTTTTTCGGCAAAGGTATTAATACCTTTGTCTGCTCTAAGCGCGCCGGCCGTTCTCTCGTATAAAACAATCTGACAAACTCATTCAACAATCTGGCAAGAACGCCAGATATAATGGCGTAAAAGAATAAATATAAATTTGATCTGTACGCAGAATAAAAAAACAAAAATACAACCATCAAATACGGCAAAAACCTTGCGCAGAAAATCGCAAAGCCGTCTAAGAGTTTTGACTTGCCGGCCAAACGATTAATATTTTTGAAAACTGAAAACATTACTTTGGCAAAGGAAATTTTTTGCAGAACTTAGCGATTTCTGCCCTGATTTTTTTCACAGAATTAGGATTTGAAATTACCTCGTTTATCCAGCCGGCTATTATTTTCATCTCTTTTTCTTTCATTCCCCTGGTTGTAATTGCCGGGGTCCCCATTCTTATACCAGACGGTTTAAACGGCGGAGCTGGATCAAAAGGAATTGTATTTTTGTTTATGGTAATTCCGGCGGCTTCCAGCAAATCTTGAGCTTCTGGCCCGGAAATATTTTTATTTCTTAAGTCAACTAAAATTAAATGGTTATCTGTACCCCCGGAAACCAAATTAAAACCCTTTCCCTTCAAAGCAGCGGCAAGCGCTCTGGCGTTTTTAACTATCTGGGCAGCGTATTTTATAAATGCCGGCGTTGAAGCTTCTTTTAAGCAAACTGCTATTGCAGCTATCTGATGCATGTGAGGTCCGCCCTGAAACCCTGGAAAAATTGCTTTATCAATTTTTTTGGGCAAATCAGGGTCTTTTTCAATTCCCTTTTGAGTGACCATTATCATGCCTCCTCTTGGCCCGCGTAAAGTTTTGTGCGTTGTTGTTGAAATAATGTGCACATATGGCGCGGGGCTTGGATGCGCGCCTCCGGCAACTAATCCTGCTATATGAGCAATATCAGACACCAAATAAGCCCCAACAGAATCTGCAATCTCGCCCAATCGTTTCCAATCAAAAATTCTTGGATAAGCTGTAGCTCCGACAAATATCAATTTGGGTTTGTTTTCTTTCACTAATTTTTCCATCCCTTCATAATCTAAAATTCCTGTCTTTTCATCAACTCCGTATTGAACAGAATTATAAAATTTCGCAGAAAAATTTACCTTCCAGCCGTGAGTTAAATGACCTCCCATTGGCAGAGCCATACCCATTATGGTGTCTCCAGGCTCGCAAACAGCCATGTAGACAGCCGCATTAGCCGGAGAACCAGAATATGGCTGAACATTAGCATGGACGACTTTAAACAACTTTTTAGCCCTGTCTCGGCATAAATCCTCTAAAATATCGTAATATTTTAACCCCGCATAATATCTTTTTCCCGGGTATCCTTCGGCATACTTGTCTGTCAAAATAGAGCCCAATGCTTCTCTAACGGCTGGCGAAGAATGATTCTCCGATGGAATCATTTCTAAAGAGGTTTTCTGCCTTTCGGTTTCCAAATCAATTAATTTTGCAATCTGCGGATCCTGTTTTTTTAATTTTGCCATGTTATTTTCTTATTATTTCTATTTTATCTTTTGTTAAGTCCATTATGACTGATGGTTTATTTTTTGGCAAATCACCTGCGTCAATTAATAAATCTGGTTTTACTTCACTGTCTTCGAATACTTTGATAACATCATTAATATTAACGGGGAATGGCTGGTCAGAGATATTAGCGGACGTTTGAGCTAATGGTTTTTCGAACTTATCTATTATCACGTTCAAGAGTTTGTAGTCGGGTACCCTTATTCCAATGGTGTCGTTTTTATATACTAAGGGCGATAAAAAACAGCCTTTTGCATTCAACACCGCCGTGACCTGACCCGGCCAGTTTTCGCTTAAAAATTTATCTTGATCTTCGTTAATGTTCGCAATTTCTTCCGCCCTCTCGATATTATTTACAAAAACTAAAAGCGTTTTTGATTTATCCCGTTTTTTAATTTTGAATATTTTTTCTACAGCTTTTTCATTTGTGGCGTCGCAAACCAAACCATAAACAGTGTCTGTGGGCAGGACTAAAACTGCCCCATTTTCTAGAGCAGCGACTATATCATTTATATTTAATTTACTTTCCTGAATTATTTTCATTCAAATATTTAGAAAATTTTTCCACATCTTCTGGTTTGCCAAAATCCATCCAAAAGTCGCTGATTCTTTTAATTTTAACTTTTTTCCCTTTAGCCAGCAAAGAAACCGCATCCGTAATTTCATATTCTCCGCGCGGAGATTTTTCTATTTGATAAATTTTTTCAAAAATTTCTGAGGTAAATTTATAAAGACTAATATTTACCAAGCTCCCAGCAGACCCTTGAGTTTTTTCTTTTATCTCTTTTAAAAACTCCCCTTCTTCGACTAATGCGCCGAAACTTCCCGAATTTATGCTTTCAGCACCAGCGACATAATTATAATCGTCATCAATATTCATGCCCCTTAAATCTTCCACAGAATAAAAGTTGTCTCCGCATAAATATATGAACTGCTCTTTTATATCTTTAACGCACATTAATGGACATGCGGTTCCATATATTTTTTCCTTCGGACCTAGAACCTCGAATTGGTTGATAACCTGTGCCTTATACCCATATTCCTTTAAAAACTGTTCAACCAGTCTGCCTTCATAGCCTACAACCAAATAAAAATTATCGTAATCGGCTTTTAACAAATTATCCAAGACATAAGACAAAAATGGCTTTCCGTTCACCTCAATCAGATGCTTTGATTTATCTTTTGTAAGCTGTGACATGCGAGTCCCCTGGCCTGCAGCAGCTATCACAACCTTTCTAATCATGCCCCAGTTTAAAAGCCCCTATGTTTAACTCCAAATATTTTTCAGGGATAACATTGTTTATCGCTCGTAAAACAGCTTCTTTTTTTAACGGTATTAATTTTTTGCCGACAGCATATCCTAAAAGGTAAATGCTTGAAACTACTTCTTTACCTAATTTTTCCTGGCAGGTTTTAGAAGCAGGCACCAATATTAATTTATCTTTAGGGAGTTTGTTCAGCTCGCTCAAAATTTCTTGTTCTTTTATAGAACCTATAAACGGCGAGAAAAATGTGTTTATCAGAAATTTTGTCTGCGCGCCGCCCAAATCGACTGATCTCAACCCTTCTAAAAGTTCCTGGCCAATTATTAAATCTGCCTGCCCTTTATAAACCAGAGGGGAATATATTTTTTTACCAAATTTTACGTGTGCCTCAACACTACCTTCTCTCTGCGAAAGTCCGTGCAATTCTGAAGATCGCACGTCAAAACCATCCAAAAATGCTGCGTGGTCGATAATGGCAACAAGTGTTACAATTCCCTGGCCGCCGACTCCTTTTATTATAATGTTAAAATTTTTAGTCATGGTCTATTTTTTGGCTTCTGCTTGCCTTCTGGCGAGCAACGCGCATATTAATTTACAAACTATAACCGAAACCTCGTCTTTTGCCAAATATTCTTTTATTGTTGCGTCCAGCTCCTGGATATTAGAGGGGTCTAATACTTTAACATTTTTTACCCCGCAAGCTTTGGCAATGTCCGCCACCTGTAATTCCTCAGAATCCTTGCCCATTAAAGTTTTTCCCATGCCAGGATTATTTTGATGCCCGGTCATTGCAGTAATTCTGTTGTCTAAAACAATAAGCAAGGGTTTTGATTTGTTATACACGGTATTAATAAGCGCCGGTATGCCCGCATGAAAAAAGGTGCCGTCGCCCATCAAAGTAATCACTTTTTGGTTGGTTGATTTAGAAACTCCGTGGCTTATGCCTAGTCCGGCTCCCATGGCAAATTCAAAATCCTGAGTGTTGTGCGGAGGATAACCAGCTATCATATAGCATCCTATATCTCCACCAAATATTGCATCCGGTGCAATTCTTTTAAGCGCCGCGATTGTATAAAGATGTGGGCACCCCTGGCACAATTTTGGATATCTTCTGGGAGGATTTTTTATCGAAGCGTCAACATTGCTAAGCTTGAACTTTTTGCCGGTTATTTTTGCCAAAGCCAACCCTATTTTCCCGCTATCTAACTCGCCAGTTGCAGGCAAAACGTCTTTGCCCAATATTTGAATCTTGGGATTCGCCTCTTTAGCAAAAGCTCTTACCTCTCTCTCTACATAGCCGTCTAACTCTTCAATTATTAAAACCTTTTTAAAACCTTTTATAAATTTTTTAATTTTTTGCTCTGGCAACGGAGAAAAAAAACCCAGCTTTAAAATTGGCACCTTCAAATCCATCTGCTCTAATATTTCCAACGCGTGCAAGTGCGCCACGCCGCTGGTTATAATGCCAAACTTAGCCAAAGCCGAACTGCCGGTTAATTTATTTATGGGTGAATTTTCAGCAAAATATTTTATTTTTTCTATTTTCTCCAATAATTCCTTTTTCATTTCTAAAACCCTTGGCGGCATTGTGCAAAATTGCTTCGGATTTTTTACAAACTCTCCTTTCTTAAATTGCTTATCTCCGGATTTTTCCGCTTCTTCAAAATCTACCAGCATTTTTTGATGATTAACCCTTGTCGTTGTTCTCAAAATTACTGGTGTATTAAACTTTTCCGATATTTCAAAAGCCAGCTTTGTAAAATCATAACATTCCTGCGGATCTGCCGGTTCTAGCATTGGTATGTGGCTCAAATAGGCGTACGCTCTGGAATCCTGCTCTGTTTGCGCGGAGCTCCAGCACGATGGGTCGTCGGCTACAACAATAACCATGCCAGCCCTCGTTCCAGTATAAGCAAGCGGCAACAAAGAATCAGAACAGACGTTAATTCCAAAACTTTTCATGTTAACCAGAGATTTCAAACCAGAAAAGCTGGCTCCGATAGAAGCCTCTAACGCGACTTTCTCGTTTGTTGACCATTCTGCGTAAACACCATTTTTCTCTGCAATTTTTCCAAATTCATCTCCAATTTCTGCCGCTGGGCACCCGGGGTACCCCGAAACAAAAGAAACCCCCGACACCAGAGCCGCCTTAATTATTGCGTCATTTCCTAATAAAATTTTCTTCATTGTTTTATTGCTATATAACTATACTAATTACTTTATTTGGTACAAAAACTATTTTTTTAATTTCGCTTTTTCCGATTACGGCTTTTATTTTTTCTGACTTTAAAACTAGTTTCTCCGCCTCTTTTTGCGTAAGGCCGGACTTAACGCCTATTTTATCTCTTACTTTACCATTTATTTGCACTATTAAAAGAACCCTCTCTTCTTCAATTAACTTCTCATCGTATTTTGGCCATTTTTGTTCGCAACATAATTCCTGAAATCCTGCATCCGCCCAAAGCTCTTCGGCCAAATGCGGGGCAAACGGAGACAAAATTTTTAAAAAATCTGACAGGTCCTTTTTATCTAAACCATTTTGAGAAACGTTCCACGCGTTAACAAATTCCATCATAGAACTCACCGATGTATTAAACTTCATCAACTCAATATCCTCTCCAACTTTCTTAATTGTTTTACTCAAGAGTTTTTTTAAGGGAACCTTATCCGCCGAAGCTTCGGCGGAGGCGGAACCTACTTTGCTTGCAAGCTTGTAAATTTTTTCAACAAACCTTCTGCATCCAACCACCCCTTTTGTATCCCATGGAATCATTTGTTCAAATGGCCCCATGAACATTTCGTAAAGACGCAATGTATCGGCTCCAAATTGTTTTACAATTGTATCTGGATTAATGACATTGCCCTTTGATTTTGACATCTTAATTCCGCCCTCGCCCAAAACCATACCGTGTGAGGTTCTTTTCTGGTATGGCTCCTGGCCTATGGCGGTCGGGAAAGCCTTAATATCCCATAAGAATTTAAAGACGAATCTGGAATATAAAAGATGCAGTGTTGTGTGCTCCATACCGCCGTTGTACCAGTCAACCGGCATCCAATATTTGGCCAATGATTCATCGACTAACTTTTTGCTGTTATTCGGGTCTATGTACCTCAAAAAATACCAATTTGACCCTGCCCAATTCGGCATGGTGTCGGTCTCCCTTTTTGCTTGGCCGCCACATTTTGGACACTCAACATCAACCCAATTTTTAATTAACGAAAGAGGCGACTCTCCTGTATCTGTTGGTTTATATTTTTTAACATTCGGCAGTTTAACCGGCAAATCTTTTTCGTCAACCGCTTGCCATCCGCATTTTTTGCAATAAATCATTGGTATAGGCTCTCCCCAATAGTGCTGGCGCGAAAAAACCCAATCCCTTAGTTTATAACTAATTTGTGGCTGAGCCAAACCTTTAGAAGCCAACCATACAATTATCTTTGGCCTTGCTTCAACAGATTTTAACCCATCAAATTGCATTGAATTATAAAGAGTTCCATCCCCTTCAAAGCATTCCTCTAGGTTTTTCACTTTTTGAGTTAACAATTCATTATCAGGTCTTATAGCAGTGCGTAAAGGTATGCCGTATTTTTTTCCAATTTTAAAGTCTCTTTTATCGTGCGCACTGCAAAAAACAGTACCGGTTCCATATTGCTCTAAAACGAAATCAGAAACCCATACCGGCATTTCTTCATTTGTAGCCGGACTCCTAACCGTAATTCCTTTCAGCTGGACGCCCGTAATCTCTTTATCTTGATTTGTCCTGTCCATGTCAGAAACATTTTTTGCATCCTCTCTGTATTTCAAAACCTCATCTATGTTTTCGATTTTACTTCTACATTTATCTATAAAGCTATGCCCAGGAGCTAAAACCAAAAACGTGGCAGCAAATATTGTATCTATTCTGGTTGTAAAAACATCAATATGCTCCTCAACCCCCTCAACGGGAAATTTTACCAATGCTCCATGGGATTCTCCTATCCAATCTCTTTGCTGTGTTTTAATTTTTTCTAAATAATCAACCGTATCTAAATCTCTAATCAATCTATCGGCATAATTGGTAATTTTAATCATCCACTGGTCTTTTTCTCTTTTTTCAACTTTTGTCCCGCATCTTTCACAGTTTCCAGCAACAACCTCTTCGTTTGCCAAACCAATTTTGCACGAAGGGCACCAGTTAATATTTATTTTTGCTTTATAAGCCAGTCCATTTTTAAATAACTGTACAAAAATCCATTGCGTCCATTTATAGTATTTTGGGTCTGTTGTATTAATTTCTCTTGACCAATCAAAAGACCACCCCAAACTCTTCATTTGGCGTCTAAAGTTATCTGTATTCTTTTTTGTGACCACAGATGGATGAACCCCTTTTTTAATTGCGTAGTTTTCAGTTGGCAAACCAAAAGCATCCCAACCCATTGGGTATAAAACATTATACCCTTGCATCCTTTTCTTACGGGCAACAACATCTAAGGCGGTGTAACTTCGGCAGTGACCCACATGAAGCCCATCTCCGGAAGGGTATGGAAACTCCACCAAAAGGTAAAATTTCTTCTTTTTAGAACCATTTTTGGCCTTAAAAACGCCGGAATTAAACCATTTCTCCTGCCATTTTGGCTCTATTTTTTTCGGGTTATACTTTGCCATGATTATCCTCCATAATAGCATAACCACACAAATTTTAAAGCCCCATTTCTTACACAACAAAAAACCGCATTTTCGCGGTTTTTTGTCAAATTTTGAATAGTTTTTGGGCGCTTTGGGTGGTAGCAGAGGCAACTTCGTCAAAAGTGACTCCTTTTAGGTCAGCTATTTTTTGGACAACGTGTTTTACAAAAGCTGGTTCGTTTCGAGTCCCCTTCGGTCCGGCTTGCGGAGCTGTTAAATATGGGCAATCTGTTTCAACTAGAATCTTGTCCAGCGCAGCTTTTTTAATAACCTCATCAATATTAAACTTAAAAATTATTCCATTAATTCCCAAATAAAATCCTAGATCCATATATTTTTGCGCTTCTTCCCAGTTTCCAGTAAAACAATGAATCGTACCCTTAACACCAGAATAGTCTCCCAAAATTTTTAAAACATCCTCGTGCGCCATACGACAATGAACAATAACAGGTAGATTTAATTCTTTTGCCAAATCCAGTTGTTGCACAAAAACTTTTCTCTGCAATTCTTTCCAGCCCGAGGCTGGTCCGCCTTGGGCGGAAAATTGCTCTACTGTGTTTTTTTTGGGTAAATAATAATAATCCAGCCCAATCTCGCCAATGGCCACAATTCTTCGACTTCGCTCAGAACCTTCGGCTTTTTTTCTATCTTCCAGAACTAATCTTTTATACTTTTCCTTATCATATTCTTCCCCCAGCGGCTCAAATGCGCCCTCCTCTTCGTCCATCTTTAATTTCATTAAATCTGTTTTAATGTGTATTGGGTGCATTCCAACGGCAGCAAAAATGTTCTCATTTTGCTCAGCCAATTCAATTGCGCGTTTTGATGTTTCATACTTTGTTCCCACATCAATACAAACAACGCCCTCTTTTTGAGTGCGTTTTATAACCTCATCTCTATCCTTGTCGTATGCCTTAAAATTTAAATGGCTATGCGTATCAACCAACATTTTATTTTACTACAATAATTTTAGGAAACAAATTTTCTGACTGCTTTGTTTCGACTGCGTTCTTAATTTTTTCTGCGGTTTGGGGCAGAAATGGCTCAAGCAAAATTCCTATTTCTTTTATCGCATAAAATAAATCGCTTATAACTTCTGGCTTTTTAGTCTCCCATAGTTTCTCTTCGTTTATATACTTGTCGCAAAACGCTATTATTTCCCACACTGCAAAAAGCGCGTCATTGAATTTAAATTCTTCTATCGCTTTTTTATAATCTTTTTTAACCTTTTCAATTGCTTTTTGAAGTTTATAATTTTTAGCATTGGTTGGGATTTCGGATTCGAGATTTGAAATTTTGCTAAATATGCCTATGGTTCTGGCCACTAAATTGCCTATACCGCCGGCTAAATCAGAATTATATCTTTGCTCAAATTTTTCATATGTAAAATCACTGTCTTCTGTTGGGTGAAGCTCTCTTAATAGATAATACCTTACGGCATCAGTGCCATATTTTTTGACCAAATCAAATGGGTTTATGACGTTTCCCAGGCTTTTAGACATTTTTTGCCCACCAGACATTACGTGGCCGTGTATAAAAACCTGCCTTGAATTTGGCAGCCCAGCTGACATTAACATTGCTTGCCACATTGAAGTTTGCTGGCGTAAATTATCCTTACCAGCAACCTGTAACCCCGGCCAAAAGTCTTTGAAATTCTTTTCATCTTCGGGCCAACCTAAACACGTAACATAGTTTGTTAAAGCATCAAACCAGACATACATTACTTGCTTGTCGTCGTTGGGAACCGGTACACCCCATGGCATTTTTTCCTTTAACCGAGAAATGCTAAAATCTTCCAGCCCCCTTTCTGTGAACATGGCAATTTCTTTCTGCTTTGATTCTGGCACAACAAACTCGGGGTACCCCCTGGGTCGTTTTTTGTATAAATCTAAGAGACTCTTTTGGTATTTTGAATACTTAAAAAAATAATTTTCCTCATCTATTATTTCTATTTCTAAATTTGGATGTATAGGACATTTACCGTCAACCAGCTCTGAATCGGTTTTTTCAAGCTCGCAACCAACGCAATATTTTATTTTATAGTTCTTCTTATATATATCTCCATTTTTGAAGCATCGGTTCCAAAACTCCTGGGCTGCTTTTATATGATGAGGGTCAGTTGTTCTTATAAAATTATTGTAGCTTAAATTAAGGGCTTGTTTTAAATCATCAAATTTTTTCGCATAAATATCACAGTATGCTTGAGGGTCTAAATTGCTTTCCTGCGCTTTGCGGAATATTTTTAAGCCGTGCTCGTCGACTCCGGTGTTAAAAAACACATCCTCGCCCAATGACTTATGATAACGGGCAACGACGTCTGCCTGGATTATTTCTAACGCAAAACCAATGTGCGGGTCTGCATTAACATACGGAAGCGTCGTGGTGATGTAGAATTTTCTATTTTTACCAAACATTGTATAATTACTAAATTATATCACTTTTATTATGATTTTACTTGTTCATATGTTATTCGGAGCTGCAATCGGTTCTGCGGTGGCAAATATTCCGCTAGCTATCATCTTAGCTTTTCTGGGCCATTATTTTTTAGATCTTTTTCCCCATGTTGAATATGATATACAAATTAAAAACAAAAAACAATGGAGAGAAAAGTTAATCAGCGTTTTTAAGATAGCTGCAGACTTTTTCTCTGGTCTTTTGCTAATCTTTTTATTTTCAAAAAATTACTCTACTATCTATGTTTGCGCCTTTTTTGCCATGCTGCCAGACGGCTTTACGGTTCTAAACAACCATTTGTCCAACAAAATTTTTAAAAACCATAACCAGTTTCACACGGGCTTAATACATTTTTTGAAAAACAAAAAAATCTCCAATTTTTGGAGAATTTTAAGCCAGGTTATGGTGGTTATAGTTTCTATAGTTATACTTAAAATTTATTCTATCTGAGTTGCTTCCTCTCTTCTTTTCTGTAAAAACTCTCTTATAAACTCATAAATAATACCAAAAACCGGGACTGCGAAAATAGCTCCCAAAAAACCGAAAAATTTAGCGCCAACCACCAAAGAGATAAGCACCAAAACTGGCGGTATATTTATCAGCCTTTTCATCAGTAACGGAGTTAAAATGAGGTTCTCGGTTATTTGCACAAGCGTTACCGCGATTAAAACATAAAGCACTGTAAGCCATGAACCGGATGAAACTATGATAAAAAGCGCAAGTATTAGTGCTGTAAAAAGCGGGCCTATGTAGGGAACAAAATTCAAAAACCCAGCGAATAGGGCAAGCATAAAGGCGTACTTTACGCCAAAGATATAAAACACGATAAAAGACCCGACCCCGATATAAAGACAGGCAAGAATTCTTGCGCCAAACCAGCCGGCAACTTTGCTCTGCGCCATCTCAAAAAAAGAAGATATTTGCCCTTCATATTTTTTAGGCGAGACAAGAGCCAAAAACTTTTCCAAGCCCCTGTCTTCCAAAGAAAGGAAAAAAGCTATAGCCAGAATAAAAGCAGTTGATGAGACTCCTCCAAAAAAAGCCATAACCGCATTTAAAACGCCCTTCGAACTTTCTTGAAGACCGCCCATCAAAAACTTGGTAAAACTTCCAAAACTTTCTGCCACATCAATGCCCAAGTTCTGCAGAAGAGGGCTTATTTGGCTGAAGTATCCTGGGAGATATTGTGAAAACTGCTTTAGTTCAATTATAAAGACAGGAGCTGTAATATAGATTAATAAGCCAAGAGCCCCAAATATGGAAAAATAAACTAATAATATTGCTATTATCTTTGGTATTTTCAATTTTCTAATAAAATTTATGGCCGGCTCCAATAAGACAGATATCGCCAATCCAAACAAAAACCACAGAACAATATCTTTGCCAAGATAAAGAAAATATAATACAAATATAGCTACAAATATTTTTATAATCGACTCCCACGAAATACTCAAGGTTTGATTTTGATCCATTTTTTAGATTTTTAATAATTGCCTTATTTTACCGGAATCTTTTTCTTCAACCGGACCTATAACAGCCAGGTTAAGTTTTTCTGGCAAAAATATATCTTCTGCTATCTTCTTTATATCATTTATAGAAACTTCGTCAATTTTTTTGAATTTTTCCTCGGGTGATAAAATGCGCTTTGCCAATGCTTCTTGCGAGGCATAAAAAGACGCTTGGTTATCTGAAGAATCCAGGGATAAGGATGTAACCCCTTTTAAATAATCTTTTGCTTTCTGAAGCTCTTTCTCTGTAATTTTTTTGTTTTTTAAATCTTTGTACTCCTCCAAAATCAACCCTATAGATTTTTCTAAATTTTTGTGGTCAATTCCGGCTTGCGTTACTAAATACCCTGTATCCGTGAATGTGTCCACCGAAGTATGTATAGAATATGCCAGTCCGTTCCTCTCTCGCACTTTGATAAAAAGCCGCGAACTCATGTTTCCGCCCAAAATAATAGACAGCAAAGACAAAGCGAACCTTCTTTCATCGAACATATCGTAAGCCCTAACCCCCAAGCAAAAATGCGTTTGGTCTGTTTTTTTGTAGTGTAGCAAAACCTGTGGTCCGGTTTGAGACTCCTTGACTCTAATCTTTTGCCCTTCCTGGACCTTTTCCATATTTTTAAAGTAAGTTTTTATCTTTTCTTCCATTTTTTTCTGGTCCATAGCCCCGGCAACGCATACCACAGTGTTTGAAGATGAATAATGGGATTTGTAGTACTCTAAAAGTTTTTCACGGTTATATCTTAAGATATGTTCTTTTTCACCTTCCACCCTCCAGCCGGCGGGCTGGTCGCCATACAAAAGTTTTTCCCAAAGTTCTCCTATATAAGCGGTTGGCGTATCGGCATACATGTTAACCTCCTCTATTACAACTCCCTTCTCCCGCTCTATTTCCTTCCCGTCGAACTTTGAATTCAAAAATATATCAGCTATCCAATCTAGTGCAATGTCAGAATGCTTCTTATCAACCTTGGCCCAAAAACCAGTAACTTCTTTTGAAGTAAAAGCATTGTATTCTCCGCCCACTGAATCTAGGGTTTCCGAAATTTTTAAAGTGCTGGGACGTTTTTTTGTTCCCTTAAAAAACATGTGCTCTAAAAAATGGGAAATGCCATTTATGTCTTTCGTTTCATATTTAGAGCCTGCGCCTATCAATATCAAAGCTGTAACGCTATTGGCGTTTTCCATGGGAATCGTAATAACTCTAAGCCCGTTAGTTAGTGTTGTCTTTTTGTATAAATTCATTTTTATTAAATAAAATTACTAATCTAATTTTTACTACCTGCCATATCATTTTTAAACGATTAGCCGAACCCACTAGAAGTCCCCATTTTTCTTCTTTGAGAAAATGAGTCAGCCGATTAAGCAAAATATACTTAACTTTAATATTATTAATCGAACAATAATGATTAAGGGTTGTTTCTACGGCAAAGCCCCTTATGTGCTTATCTGGTATTTTTTCTAGCAAATCTTTTTTAATAGCCCTTTCTCCTCCAAGTGCTAGCAAATGGTCGATTTTATATATGTTTTCCGGCATTCCCCAAAGACGACCCCTGATGCCCACGCACATTACGGCTTCTCCACTTACAACTGGCAACACCAAAGAACTAACGTGCTTTTCTGTCAGTCCGATTAAATCTGCATCGAAAAAAACTACTACCTCCGCATCTGTCGTCTTTAACCCTTCTTTCAGAGCATTGCCCTTACCGCTTCCGCCCTTCTTTGGCAGTTTAACAACCTTCGCACCCATGTCTTTACCTATGTCTGCGGTATCATCAACCGAGCCGTCATCAACTAAAATAACCTCATCTATATGCTTTGACACCAGAAGAACCTCCAAAACTTTTCTGATATTCTTTCCTTCATTCAACGCGGGCACAATGGCTGCGGTTTTCATTTTTTTTCTGTCCATTATTATCTAGTTTTAGTAATCACAAAAATACCACCGTATCTCATTTTAGACTTCAACAAAAACGGCGAAAAAAATGGCGTTGCAAATTGTATTTTAGCCAGTTCGCAATGACAACCCTCGTTTTCAGCCAAGGCCATAATATCATCCGGAAAGTAATCACGAAAATGCCCGGCAAAAATTATATTGTTTACGCCAAATAACTTTCGCAAAAACTGGCTGATTTCGAAAAACAATCTGCTTTCCGTCGTAGGAACCGATATTATGACTTTTTTCCTTGCGACCCTAATTAATTCGTGAAACACTTTTTTCCAATCGTTAATGTGTTCTAAAACGTCTAAACATAAAACAACATCAAAAGATCTGTCGGCAAAATTTAAACAGGAAATATCGCCCCTAATAATGCTGTTATGCCATGGGTTACCAATATCTACACCGGTTAAATCAAACTTTTTTGCCAGCTCCAAGAATATATAAGGGTGATTTTTGTCTCCGCATCCAGCGTCTAAAATTTTATCTTCTTTTTCCAAATACCCGGTTACGACATTCAGCTTTCTGTCACAGTATTTTTTGTATATTTTAGGGAATACCGGCATAAAAACACCGCCAATAGTTACTTGTTAAACTAATCTCTCTAAAATTATTCTGCCTAATTCAGAAATTTTTATCCTCTCCTGTTTCATTGTATCTCTGTCCCTCACTGTCACGTCATCTTTTTCCAAAGTATCAAAATCAATAGTCACACAAAACGGAGTTCCAATTTCATCCTGGCTGTAATAGCGCTTGCCAATGTTCCCTCTGTCGTCGAAAGCCACTGAAAATTCTTTTTTTAAAATATCATAGACTTCTCTTGCTTTCTTTACCAGCTCCGGTTTATTTTTCAAAAGAGGGAAAACCGCCACTTTATAGGGAGCCAATTTGGGTTTTAACTTCAAGACAACTCTTTCTTCTTCTTCTTTATAAGAGCTCAAAAGCACGGCTAAAACAGACCTATCAACTCCCAAAGACGGCTCTATAACATGAGGATAAAATTTTTCAGATTGGCCTTCCAAGTCCTCCTTCTCTTCATAGGGTGCTTCCTTAAAATGATTTTTCAAATCAAAATCTGTGCGGTAGGCCAAACCATAAAGTTCTTTCCTGCCGAATGGATAATCATATTCAAAATCAATTGTTTTTTTAGAATAATGAGCCCTTTCTCCGTCTGGAACATCCAATTCGTGGATATTTTTTTTATCCAGGCCAAGGTCCTCTGTCATCCAAGACCACATTTCTTTTCTCCACATTTCGAAAGCTTTCTTCCATTCTTCTTCCTTGATAAAATATTCTATTTCCATTTGTTCAAACTCTCTTGTACGAAAAATAAAATTTCCCGGGGTTATTTCGTTTCTAAATGCTTTTCCAATTTGAGCTATGCCAAAAGGAATCTTTCTTCGCGTGGTATCCAAAACATTTTTAAAATCAACAAACATTGCCTGAGCTGTTTCTGGCCTAAAATAAACTACACTCGTATCATCCTCAGTCGGGCCTAGATGTGTCTTAAGCATCAAGTTAAATTGTTTTGACTCAGTCAATTCTCCTCCGCAGTCAGGACATTTTGTGCCTTCCAAAGAATCCTTTTTAAATCTATGATGGCACTTTTTGCACTCAACTAATGGGTCTGTAAAATTTTTCAAATGCCCGGAAGATTCCCAGACTTTTGGGTTCATTATTAAGGCTGCATCAATGCCAACCATATCATCTCGCATATGGACGAATCGCTTCCACCAAATGTTCTTTATATTATTTTTTAATTCAACCCCAAGAGGCCCATAATCCCACGAATTAGCCAACCCGCCATAAATTTCAGATCCAGGGAAAATAAAACCCCTTCTCTTGCATAAAGATACAATTTTATCTATTAATTCTGGATTTTGTGCCATATTTAAATTATTTAAAACTTATTTCATATTACTCCTTAAAAAACTTAAATTCAAGGTGTTTTGAAGTAAAAAAAGAAGGGCTAACCAACAATGTCGGTCAACCCTATGTTTCCTGCAATCAGGCTTTCGGGCACAGCAGGAGTGCCCGGCCGCTCGCTCAGCCCCACGTGGCTGCGTCGATGATGTAGTGGGTGGCGATGGCGCCGGAAGAGGTGGCACATAGATTGGCTGCAGTCGCGCCGGTGTCGGTGGGCGAAATGAGCGTCGTCACAACTGTGCCCCCCGCGTTGGTGTTGTATGTCATCGCTGCGTCGCCGGTGAAGCTGGCAGTCGCGCCGTGACCGTGGCCGATGATCCCGTTGTCCAATTGAGTATAAATGGGATTCATGGCCGCTGGCGGCGAAGACGTTGCCAAGACCAGGCCGTCGGTGCCGTGCTCGATCGCCACGTAGAACACGTGTGTGGCGGTCGGTGGCATCAGGTTGTTGATCGTCGGCATCAGCTCGATCATTCCGGTCGGCTGGACCGCCGTGATCACGTCGTTGTGACTGGGGCCGGCCGTGGCAGTCGTCCTGAGCGTCGTATATACCGCGATAACCATGGTAACCGCAAGCAGACCGATCAGAATTCTCTTCATGGTTGAGACCTCCCTTGGTTTGCCTCGTTCTTTGACCTAACTTACCGCTTTCCGATTCTCTGCCGAACACAAACTATTTTGCTGTTCACCTCCTTTGTTGATTGTCCAAGGTGCTATTAATCCAGCTTATCACTTATTATAAATAGTGTCAATAATGCGCAATAAAACAAAAAACGAGCCGAGTGGCCCGTTTTTTTTAACTTTGAGATTATTGTACTATACCTCCGCCGGAGTTGGCAAAATCATCCGGCAAATTTGTACTTACCCCGGAGTCCTGAGATGTAATTGTGGTATTTGTAAATTGATTTTCTCCCGAAATCTGCACTTGTCCTATTAACGACGCTGTTGACCCTTTTTGCGAACTATCCGGAGTTAAAGAAACCTGAAAGGAAAGCATCACGGGGTCTCCGGTAACTCCCGTGCCAGCTTGAATGTCTCCCGAGGACCAAACAATTTCTCGGCTGGCTGAATCAAAAGAAAAATTTGATAATTGATCCTGCGGCATAATTCTGCCTGTCAGACTAATGTTCTTTGGCAAAACTGCTTTCACCTTAACGTTTTTTGCGTCGCTAAAATAATTTTTAATTTCCCAATTTATCGTATAGGTGGTTGCACTGCCTGCTTTTGGCGGAATAGGACCGGAATTTGAGATATCAGAACTTTGATAATATCCTTTTTGAGAAATTACTAATCCAGAATTTACTTTTATTGTAAACTTTTGAGTTATTTGCGAGATGTTAATCGAATCGTTTATTGTGGTACTGTTTTCATCGGTGATAGACGGGCTCCAATTGGTTTTTACTTTCACTGTAAAGTCAACTTCCCCCTGTTCTTGTACATCTAGGTGCCTTAACTGAGCAACCTGGCTCTGGTCCCAAACAACCATATTGTCATTGGGCTGTACCTGGCCCCCCATGCCAGCTTGTATAGTGGACATATCCAAGGCTGAGCTATCGAGCTTTGCCACCACAAATAAATTATCAAAAGGAGTAGATCCAATATTTCTGAAAAATACCTGATAATGCAAGGTTTCTCCTGGGGAGGCAACGTACGACGAGGAACCATTAATTTGTTGGGATATGAACAACAAGGGCTGTATAACCTGAACCGTTACGCTGGTTTGTTTTATCACGATAAAATCTCCGCCCTGCCACATTCCAAGCGAAGCCGAAAAAGTTAAATTCTGGCTGGTACTAGCCGAAACATTGCCAGCTATGCTAATTCTCCCTCCCTGCGCTTTATTCAAGGTCCGTAATTTCCACTCTAGATTATCCAAAGATGTTGGATCTGATGAAACAAAATTAAAACCGGGCGTAGAATCAATTTTTATACTAAGATTTTCCAATGGATAATCCACGTTAGAAAAATAATTGATCGAGTATTGCAGGCTCTTCCCTTGTTCTACTTTTGTCGGCAGGTCAAAGTCTAAAGTGATAGGCGTCGCATCAATTTTTGTTATAAACGTGGTATCTGATTCATAAGTAGCCGTTATATTTTTAGGCACATATGAAAGAGATGCCTTGGCGGTTTTCAAATCCCCATCTTTGCCCAAAAGCCGTGCCTTGAATTTTACAGATTCTTGGGCTCCCGGGTATATATCATCCAAATTTTGGGTTAACAGCGTTTTTGAATCCTCCGTCAGGGAGTTATCCGGCAATTCGAAAACTAACTTAGGTTGTTCTAAAACAAAATTGCCGTTATTTTTATAAACTACGGTGTATTCTATTTCTTCTCCAACTTTGGCAGTATCAGGACCTAGAATCTCAAGCTTCAAAATCTCCTTTGAAAACATGCCTGCTCTGTAAAATAAAAAAATAGCAAGCATTGCGACCACGATTAAAAATAAAATTAGAAGTATTTTTTTGTTCATAGTTGTTCTATCTTCCCATCATTACTTTTATTTCTGCGGCAATTTTTGCAATTGCGTCAGAAATAGATGCTAAAAATGGTTGATTTTGCGTGTCCAAACTCGAAAGATCCTGGCAATAAGCTACGGCACCACCATAGGGTGCAGTATCACAGGTTATAGGCTCACCACCCAGGTTGAAAGCAAGGAGACACGAATAATAACCCTTATCAATACACGCCTTTCTTCCTGTTTTATAATTTCCATCGGCGTAAGAACTGGTCCACGTTATTCGTTTACCAAGCACTGGCAAATCGGGGTTGCAGTAGGCCTCGCCGCCGCTAGAGGTCTGGCCAGCAACATAAGCCCATTCGTCACAGGACACAGGTATGCCATTTGGGTTGTAAGCGGTAAGACATGCATACCCAATCTTAGCGCATTCTGAGCTTCCTGTTGCATACATAGTGCTCCAATGTACTCTTATTGATAAATTAGCACTGCACGAGGCGGTTATACCTCCGTTTGAGCCGGCGCATGTCCAATTCCATGGACCAGAGCCAGAGACAGGAGAGGCTGTACCGATTGAACAACGATTTGTGGTCGGGACTGAGGCAACAGTTGCTCCGTTGGCTGTTCCGCAAACGCCGTTAGTTCCACTAACTGCGCGACTAGCCGAGCATGAGACGGTCGTGCCTCCATTCGAACCATTACATGTCCAGTTCCATGGACCAGAGCCAGAAACACTGGAAGCTGTACCAAAGGAACAAAGGTTTGTAGATGGAGTTGAGGAGACTGTTGTTCCATTAGATGAACCACAGGCGCCATTAACTGCAACGACTGCGAGACTGGCATTACAGTAATCTGTGTAACCTCCGTTTGAGCCGGCGCATGTCCAATTCCATGGGCCAGAGCCGGAGACAGAAGAGGCTGTACCGTATGTGCAAAGGTTGGTGGTTGGGGCTGAGGAAACTGTTGTTCCGTCGGCCCAACCACAAGATCCATTAACCGCGACAACTGCGAGGCTGGCATTACAGTAAGCCGTGTAACCTCCATTTGAGCCGGAGCATGTCCAGTTCCATGGACCAGAGCCAGAAACATAGGAAGCTGTGCCAGCTGAACAAAGGTTGGTAGACGGAGTTGAAGAGACTGTCGTCCCGTTAGACCATCCACAGACTCCGTTAGTTGCGACAACTGCGAGGCTGGCATTACAGTAAGCCGTGTAACCTCCATTTGAGCCGGAGCATGTCCAGTTCCATGGACCAGAGCCAGAAACACTGGAGGCTATACCAGATGAACAAAGGTTGGTTGTTGGGGCTGTGGTAACAGATGTCCCGTCGGCCCAACCACAAGACCCATTAACTGCGACAACTGCGAGACTGGCATTACAATAGTCTGTGTAACCTCCGTTTGAACCAGCGCATGTCCAGTTCCATGGACCGGAGCCGGAAACATAGGAAGCTGTCCCGGCTGAACAAAGATTGGTGGCTGGAATTGAGGAGACACTTGTTCCGTCAGCCCAACCGCAAACACCATTTACTGAGTTGGCAGAAACACATGTCCTGGCTACGGTGGTACAAAAAATATTCGCGCTCGATGGAGGCAGCCCGCAATTATTAAAGTCAGTTGCAACCTGTGATTGATAACCGTTTACACATGAGCCCCAACTACATGTCCACCTTGGGGTACAGATTGTTTGGGTCGAACATCCATACAATGCATTTAATTTTGCTCTAGTTGTTGATTCGGTGTAGCCGAAATAATAACTGGTTCTTGAAAACAATCCATACTGCAACTGAAACGCGCCAACTGCATTTCTTGTAGACGTTCCATATAGGTTTCCTGTGTCAGAAGAATAATTTATTCCTTCCTTATCTAAAGCTGTGTGCAGTTGACCAACTTCGGTTGATCCTGAATTAGAATAGCCAAGATTGTTATTAAAAGTGTAGCACCAAGAAGAGGTTCCTTGTTGCTGAGCTAACATCTGTTGCAATTGCGCAGTTAACTGGGCAATTTGTGCTTGAAGCTGGGCAATTAATGCCGAATTGTCCACAGCTTTAACAACACCGCCAGAGCACAAAATCGCTACTACCAAAACAGCCATGATAAAGAGATATTTTATCCTCATAATATTTTAATTTTTAATTTAATTTTTAAAATTATTATTTAATTATATCCCCTTAGCCTAACTATGCAAGGGAACCTCAAATGAATGACCGGACAAGATATATGAATAATAATTATCTGAAATTTTTTTAAACAACTCTTGGCTGGAAAGTTCAACTCTTAATTTCGACATAACCTGCCATTCCTTTTTAAAAATTAACCTTAGTATTTTTACAATGTCAGAATTTATCTTTTCAGCTGAAGCATCTTGTCCTAAACACTTTTTGCAGATAACTCCGCCCAGCTTGCCTGAAAAATAGACACCGCATGGGTTCAGTTTTTCTTGGCATATATTGCATTTTTGCACCTCGGGAAGATAACCAAGCAGGGAGAGTGTGTTCCATAAAAAATAATAATACACCATTTCGCATTTTTCACTTTTTATATTCCGGTCATTCAATTCATAAAATACTTCTCTCAACAAATTAAACATATCCCTGTCTTTCTCTTCTCCGTTTATAAAATTATCCAAAACTTCTCCTATCCTGTTGGCAATTTTAAACTTTTCTATATCTTGATAAACGCCGTCGAACTTTTCTATTTTATTTGCATCCGTAAGAGTTTTCCGGCTTTTGCCCTGTATAAACGCTATCTCCGACATGTAAAAAATACCTATCCCGCTTCTAAGTTTGGAAACTGTTTTCCTTATAGCCTTTGCAAAAATATCCAGCCGGCCGAAGTCTTCAGTAAAAACAGAAAAAACTCCGTCTGACTCGTTTCTGTCATTTTTTTTGAAAACGAAAGCGCGTGTTTTATAGTGTGTTGCCATACAAGGCTTTAACTTTTGATGCCTCCAATCTTTTTAAAAAATTTTATCTCCTTCCTAAGTTTTGCATGTTCCTTGATATCCTTTGTGCCGAGCATTTTTTTGTTAAGCTTATGAATACCCCATTTTAAGTCGGTTTTAGATATGTTTTTCCCGTAGGTCTGCGAGAAAACTTCTTTCACAAGTTTAGATCTCTCCGTTTGGCTCATCGTAAGTCCTACCTGCTTGGCTGCGTGCCAAATCTTAGGATCTTTCCGTAATTCCTGCTTTAATGTGATTCGAGAAACCTCCGACCTGCCCTTGAACATTGACTGGTCTTCATTTTGTGAAACATCAGCCATTTTTTTTGTTGGCATTGGTATTTTTTCCTCTAAACCTTCTGCATCTCCGGGCATGGCTGTATGCTCTGGGGAATGAGCATCAAACTTAAGCTTTGACAAACTGCCTGCTATATTTTTCTCGCCGATCTCTCTTTGGAGTTCTACTGCATCTTTTTTAATATCGGGCTTTTTAAGAGGTGTGCTGAAGTTTACTGGCAGGATACTATCTACAACTTTCTGCCCTGGCACGTTTCTGACATCTTTGTCGTCCCGCGATAAACGCAAGGACTCTTCCCCATTTCTTTGGTCAAACTTGGGCTTTTGCACTTCCACATTAAACGTCCGCATTATCAATTTTTTGATTATTCTTATAACCTCTGATGTGGCAATAAAAATAATTACAAGAATAATAAGAGCTGCAACTAAAAAAATAAACAAAAATAATATATTATCCCTGTTTGTAAAATCAATATTTTTAATTAGAGATAAATCCATAGCCACAAGATTGCTCTGCTATTTTTTAATTCCCAGCGATATTTTTTGCTCGCCCAGCATAATTTCTTTTTCCAGGTCAAATTTTTCTTCCGCGTTTTTTTCTGTAAAAATTTTCCTAGCTTTTATCTCTTTCTGTACAGCCTGCTTATTTTTCAGCAAAATTTTTATTATGAACTCCGATCCGGAAAAACAAACTGCTACCTCGTCGGAAGGCTTTAATCCGGCCTCTTTTCTTGCCCCCTGCACAAACCTTATTATTTCCCTAACCAGTCCCTCTTCTTTTAATTCATCTGTTATGTTTATGTCCAATTCAACCTCTCCGTTTATTTTTTCATCAAATATAACTTCCTTAATATTCACCTCGTCTTTTATCAATTCTAAAACATTTTTATCATCTCTAATTCCTAATTTATCATTTTTTACTTTAAGCGAAGAAAGAACCTGTTTCACCTTAATTCCTTTTACAATTCTTTCCGACAAGGCCAAATTGACAACATTCCTGGTCCAGTCCATTTTGTCCTCAAGGCCTTTATTAATTTTTTTCTTATCAACTTTTGGCCAGCTGCAAAGGTGGACTGATTCTGGAGCTTTGGCGTCTTTTACATCTTGATAAATTATTTCAGCAAAAAATGGCATAACCGGAGCAAGAACCAAAGCTGTTTGATTCAAAACATAGCGCAAAGTTGCCAATGCATCTGATTTGTCGGGGTACCCTTTGGGTCCCTCCTCTTTAAAGCGTTCCCTGCTTCTTCTTAAATACCAAACTGAAAAATCATCAATAAAATTAGTAATCGGCCTGACAGCAACATCTATTTTATAGCTTTCATATCCTTCTGTGGAGGAGCTTATTAATTGATTTAGGCGAGACAAAATCCACTGGTCTAAAATGTTTTTACTGTTGCTTCTAGCTGGAGTCCCATCCTGATAAAGCTGATAAAAGGCGAGCACGTTGTAAAGCCTGCTGATGTTTTTCTTTAAAATTTCATCAACTCCTTTTTCAGAAAAAGAAAAATTGTCGGCCTGAACCACCTGGGAATTCAACATATAAAACCGCATTGCATCGGCTCCGTATTTGTTTATTACATCAACCGGGTCTGGATAATTTTTGAGCTTTTTTGACATTTTCTTTCCGTCTTCAGCCAATACAATTCCTGTGACTATGCAGTTTTTGAAAGCCGGTTTGTTGAATAAAGCCCCAATCAAAACATGCTGGTAGTAAAACCAGGCCCTTGTTTGATCCTGGGCTTCACCAATAAAATCTGCCGGAATAGGCCTTTTTGTTGCGAAAGGCACAGACCCGGAATCAAACCAAGTATCAAGCACGTCTGGGACGCGGGAAAACTTTCCGCCGCATTTGCAATCAAAAATTACTTCGTCAACAATGTCTTTGTGTAAATCTTTTACTTCTGTACCGCTTGCGTCTTTCAGCTCTTTAGCAGAGCCAAAAACAATTTCTTTTTTGCAATTATTGCATCTCCAAACAGGAATTGTATTGGCCCAAAATCTTTGCCGCGAAATAGACCAGTCTCGAGCTCCCAAAAGCCACTGCCCAAATCTTCCTTCTTTTATGTGCTCTGGAGACCAATATATTTTCTTTGCAGTTTTTAAAAGTTTTGGTTTTATTTTTTCAACTGCCACAAACCATGAGCTGGTTGCATAGTTTAATAAAGCAGTGTCGCATCTCCAGCAGTGCGGATAGCTGTGCTCGTATTTTTCATGTTTGAACAGCAACCCTTTCTCTTCCAGCTTCCTGACAATCAAAAGATCTGCTTCTCTTATTTCTTCCGGTTTGTCTTTTGCACGCGGCTTTACATCCAACCCGGCGAACTCGCCAGTTTTTTCAGTAAAAGTTCCGTCTATTTTGACGTGCTGGACAAATGGAAGATTTTCTTTTTTTCCAAGTTCCAAATCATCAGCGCCGTACACAACAGCAGTGTGTACAATACCGGTGCCGTCTTGTGTGTTCACAAAATCGGCCGCGTAAACTTTCCAGCCGTTTTCTCTGTTTTTTAAGCTTGCGTCTTTAACAAAAAAATCAAACAGTGGTTCATATTCCATGCCCACCAAATCGCTTCCAGCCATTTCTTTTTCTACTTTATATTCTTTACCGATCATGACGGCCTCTACCCTGTCTTTGGCTAAAATATATTTTTCTTCTCCAACTTTAACTCTCACATAATTTATTTTTCTACCAACTGCTAAAGCTACATTTCCCACCAATGTCCACGGCGTTGTTGTCCAGGCGAGAAAATACGTAGGTATTTTCTCGTCCTGAGCCTGTCGAAGGACTACTTTAAATTTTACAACAGCAGACAGGTCTTTTATATCTTTATATCCTTCGGCAACTTCACCCTGGCTTAAAGTGGTTTCACACCTTGGGCAAATGTGCATTGATCTATATGCTTCATATATCAATCCTTTCTTATATAGCTCTTTAAAGGCCCACCACTCTGCCTGCATATATTCAAAATCCATTGTGCGGTATGGGTGAGCCATGTCTGCCCATCGGCCGAATCGCGGAATTATTCTTTCCCACTCATGTATAAAAGTAAACAATCTTTCTCTACAAAGGTCGTTAAACTTTTTGACCCCCATTGCATAAATCTCTTTTTTTGTTTTTGTGCCCAGCTCTTTTTCTACAATATTTTCAATGGGTAGTCCGTGACAATCCCAGCCCCACTGTCTTTCAACGTAAAACCCCTGCATTGTTTTATACCTTGGAATTACATCTTTTATGGCGCTCTGAAGCAAGTGGCCATAATGAGGCGTCCCTGTTGCAAATGGCGGACCATCATAAAACACAAAAGCTTTGTGAGATTTTGTTTGCTCAAGCGATTTTTCAAAAATTTTATTATCCTGCCAAAATTTCAGTATTTCTTCTTCTTTTTTAGGAAAATCAAACATTTTTTTAATTTAATTCTCTTAATTGTCCTCTGCGGAGCATTCTTTCCGCCGGAAATTCCCTGATAACCTTTAACAAGGATAATCCATCTACATAACCCTCCAAAATAAAAAGTGGCAATTGATGACTTACTATCAAAATATTTTTATTTTTATATTTTCTATCTATTTCTTTTAAAAAACCTGCTACCCTTTTTGAAACATCCAAATAGCTTTCTCCGCCCGGCGTCCCTTTTTTAATTCTTTGTTCCCGATTTTCAAAATATTTTACAAAATGCTCTACCGAGCCGCCGTTAAGAGTTCCAAATTGTATTTCTCTTAATTTTTTATCTTGCTGGGGTTTAACATTCAAAATTTTTCCAACAATATCAGCCGTCTCCTGCGTTCGCAACAAATCTGAATTGAAAATAAGGTCTATTTTTATTCCTTTAAGTTCTCCTACTGATTTTTTCACCATTTCTCTGCCCTTTCTCGTAAGAGGATTTTCAAATTTTTCTGGCCAGCTGGAAACAATTTCTTTTACGTTGGACAACGCCTCGCCATGGCGCATTATATAATATTTGTTGTTCAGCTTCATGTAGTTACATCTTTTCTAGCGAATTAATTCCCAACATCCACATTCCATTTTTCATAATTGTAGCAAAAGCATTTGTGACGGCAATTTTATAAGGAGAAAATTCATCTTTTTTATCTACAATTTTATTCTTTGCATAATAACCGTTAAATAACCCGGCTAAATCTGTAAGATACAAAACTAGATGATTGGGCTGGCAATCTTTTCCTGTTTGCAAAACTATATCGGGAAAATTACACATTGCTTTTTCCAACTCAGAAATATCTTCCGGCGATTTCCTCAACGACGCTTTAACCTTTTCCACCTTGGCCTTTCGCAAAACAGATTCCGCTCTTGTGTAAGAATACTGCAAATAGGGCCCCGAGTCGCCCTCAAAGGAAATTGATCTATCAAAATCGTAAATAATGTCAGACCCAATTGACTGCTTTAAAATTGAATATCTTATGGCCCCAATTGCAACGCTTTGTATGATTCCGGCTTTTTCTTTTTCTGATAATTCTCTGTCTTTTACTTTGTCTTTCACTAATTCTTCAACTTTTTCAATTAACGACTCTCCTGTTATAACCTTGCCGGTTCGAGAAGACATTTTTCCTTCGGGCAAACGCAACATTCCGTGGCCAATATGCTTTGTTCTCTTTGCAAGCCTTGGATTAATCTGGCTCATTGCACAAAGCATCACCTTAAAATATTCGTTTATTTCGTTTGCAGCAACGACAAATGACATATCATACGGAAATTTCTCATATTTTACTTCTGCCAGCCCCAAATCCTTTGCCTCGTAGGTTGGCAAGCCTTCGGAGTTGATAAAAACCCTGGTATGCAAACCATATTTTTCACCTTTGAATATAACTGCTCCGTTATCTCCCTGCCTACCGGCAGGCAGGCCCTTTTCAAAAATGCCGTCCTTTAACCCCTTCTCTACAATTTTTTTTCCTAAATCAACAACCTGGCTTTCAAAAATAAAATAATCAAACTTTGTGTCAAGTTTTTTATAAATCTCATCAAAACGTTTCAGGCTTTCTTGTTTTCCTTGGTCATATAGTTTATTTATATTTTTGTCGCTTCTCTCATATACTTTTTTATTCAGTTCTATGATTTCCTTTTTAGCAGTTTCGTCCTCATCATACATTTGCGTCCCATATGCATAGGCCATGCCCCAACTTAAATTTTTAGCTCCATTTATTTTTCCCCAGATTGCTTTTGCAACATGTATTCCTACGTCGCCTTGATAGCAAACTCTTTTAACTTTTGCTCCCTGAAATTCAAAAATACGAGACAAAGATTCACCAACTGCGTTAGTCATCAAATGGCCAATGTGGAACTCTTTAAAAGGGTTAGGGTCTGTATAATCAATAATTATTTTTTTATTTTTAAGCTCTGCCCCTTTGCCAAAATCTTTATCAATTTTTTTTAAATTATCAACAAAAACCTTATTTTTAATAAAAAAATTAATGAACCCAGGTCCTGCAATCTCTATCTTGCTGAACAAGCCTGACTTAGTTTTGGCTTTAATTGATTCTGCAACTTCTCTTGGATTCTTCCCCAGCTTCTTCGCTAAAATTAAAGCAATATTGGTTGAATAATCGCCGTGAGTTTTATCGTCTGGAACTTCAACGCTAAAATCACAAGAGCTATCCTGAATTGCTGATTGAATTATTTTTTTTATTTCTTGTTTCACTGGATTGTTGAACCAATAAACGGTTTATTATTTAAAAAATCCTCAAGGCGATCTAAATTTTTACCATTTATCATAATAACTTTTAGCTTGAGCCGCGAGGCCAGCTTTGAAGCTTTTGGATCAAATGGAGCCGACAATCCAGGTAACCACTTATCTCCCACAATTCGCTCGAGAGTTTTCCAGTCAATTTCTTTCAACGGCTTTGCATCAGGAAACTGGCTTGGGTTTTTGTCATAAACATAATCAATGTTGGTTAAATTGATTATTGTTTTGGCTCCATGATTTTTTGCTATTAAAACAGCATCGTAATCTGTTGACCAGCCGGGTTTCCAGCCAGCACCGACAACAATGTCTTTGTTGCTTTTAATTTTTATATTCGGGTCTATTACAACTTTTTGGTACGCATTTCCTGCAAACATTTGCCTTATAACCTCGGCGTTCAATCTTGTGATATTAATTCCCATCCAATCTCGATCTTTGGCTTTTGCTCCAAACTCCAAAAGAGCTTTTTGATAAATTCTTGCCACCTTTCCGCCTCCGACTATAATAAAAAACTTATGTGAACCCAAATACTTGGCCAAAGAATGCTTAAAACTCTTCAAAAACCCTAAATCGATCTCCGCCGGTGCCACCAACGACCCGCCCAATGAAATTATAATAGTTTCTTTATTCATGTTATTTTAGAATTTTATCATAAAACCACACGAAAATAAAGCTTTTTATGCAAAAAAAGAACCGTTTAAGAAAGCGCCGAGCACTTTCAAAAACGGCATAAGAATCGAGATCATCATCAACCCTGGTCATTGATCTTTGGTCGACAGTCCGCAAGAAATTGGACTTGAAGAGGAGCGAATTGGCTGAGCAACCTGCAGAGCGCCTCGTGGTCCTTGGTTTCGGACTTCCCGTCAGGTGGCATCCTGACGAGCCGGACGAACCGTCGGACATCATTATTGTCCAGCAGACTCGCCGGCCTATTTTCGAATTCGCTGATTACGATCTCCCGCTGGATTCTTGCGGGAAGGTAGTGTTTGATCTTCTCCTCCAATCCAGCCATGAAAACGACGAACTCTCCACTTGGGAATGATCCATGAATTTCGATTACTATCAGCATTTCCCGTCTCCTTCTAATATTACGTGATGATGTGCTATCACGTTGTTAAGGTGCCTCGCAAAAACGAGATCACAACAGGTTGTTGCAATACTTGACCATACACCTTACGTTGATTTATGTCAATGGTTGTGATAACATCAAGCAACTGATAAAATTAGTTTATGAAGATCTATTCGGAAAATAAGAAAGGGACGTTTGATTATGAGGTTATTGAGCGCTTTGAGGCGGGGCTGGTTTTGTTTGGCCAAGAGGTAAAATCCATAAAAACAGGGCATATAAATTTATCTGGGTCTTATGTTACAATTAGAGCAGGAGAGCCATTCTTAGTTGGGGTGAAAGTGCCTCCCTACCAGCCCAATAACGCCGGAGCTGACTATGACCAAGAAAGGCAAAAAAAGCTTCTTTTAAATAAAAAAGAGATAAATTATCTCATAGGAAAGACAAAAGTAAAGGGATTTTCCTTGATACCCTTGAAAATTTATGATAATAGTGGTAGGATAAAGCTCGAATTCGGATTAGCCAAAGGCAAGAAAAAATACAACAAAAAAGAGAAAATCAAGAAGAGAGACGTGGAGAGAGAGGTTAATCGCGAATTGTCGGAATAGCATGGGGATGCTTGTTTCGATGAATGGTTCTTTTAAACAAGGCAAGCTGAGCTTCCTTAAGGCTCATTAATCTTTTAAGGAAAAACATAATTGCTAATTTATTTAACTTTAATAAGCAACCAGCGTTAGCTTTTGCTTAATGCTGCATCCTTACCGTTGACTCCTAATAAACGGACCAAGGGTGTTATATTATTAGGATAGGTAGCTTATTTCTCCGAGAGGCTATTGAAACTAAGGAGATAAGGCGTTAAAAATTTTGTTAGTTATTTATTTAACGCTCGAACATCAAAACTGACTAAACTTGTAGAATTGTTTTTAAAAGCTTTTCAGACGGGATTTCAATATCCCCATCTCCACATAATATTAATAAAACACATTGGACAAAGTATTAATCAACAATTTCATAAGGGCAAAAGAGGTTAGAGTTATTTCAGAAACCGGCGAACAGCTTGGGGTTATGAATATTTTCCAGGCAATTGATTTGGCAAAATCAAAAGATTTGGATTTAATCCAGGTTACAGAAAAAGTTGAACCCCCAGTATGCAGAATTGCCAATCATGGAAAATATCTTTACCAGCAACAAAAAAAAGAAAAGAAAATGCAAAAACCCCGTGGTGGAGAATTAAAAGAAATAAGATTAACTTTTAATATTTCGCCTCATGACATGGAAACCAGGGCAAAGCAGGCCAAAAAATTTTTGGACGAAGGCGACAAAGTAAAAATAAACATGTCGCTAAGGGGCAGAGAAAAAGCAATGGGTCAGTTTGCCACAGATAAAGTCAAATTATTTTTAGGAAACTTAAATTCGTTAATACCAATTAAAACTGAAAGAGAGTTGAAGCGTGAGCCCAGAGGCTTCACAATGATAGTCTCTAAACAGTAAAACAAAAAAATGAACAAGACAAAAAAAGCTTTAGTAAAAAGATTTAGAGTAACAAAAAACGGCAAAATTTTACGAAGAGCAACAGGCCAAAACCACTATAGATCTAAAAAAACAGGCGAAAAAAAGAGAAAAGGTCGCAAATGGGTTACACTCTCAAAAAAAGAGTCGCAAAGAATAAAAAAGTTTTTAACAAAGTAATATGTCACGAGTAAAAAGAGCCGTACAAGCTAGAAAACACAGGAAAAACATCATAAAACATGCCAAGGGTTTTAGCTACGGAAGAAAATCACACTTTAAATTAGCAAAAGATGCATTAAGGCATGCATGGTCTTACGCATACAGAGACAGAAAGGCAAAAAAGAGAACATTCAGAAATTTGTGGAATATTCAGATAAATGCATTGGCGCGACAAAATGGAATAACATATAGCAGATTAATCGACGGCTTAAAGAAAAATAAAATAGAATTAGACAGAAAGGTTTTATCAGAACTGGCGAACCAATATCCTGAAGTGTTTATAAAAATTGTAGAAGAAGTTAAAAAATAATCTCTTAAAACAAAAAGCCGCCCAGGAAGGGCGGTTTTTTGTTACTACTTTATAGATTTAATAAAATCATCGGCTTCTTTCAACAACTTTTTTGAATTTTTAAACGTCGTTTTTTTGATTGCTTCATCAATGGGCAGCCAAATAAACCCCTTGTGCTCGGAAGAAATTTTTACTTCTTTAGTTTTGGTTTCTGCTATAAAAAACGCAACTAGTTTGAAAACCCACGGCGTTTTTCCCTTCTTCCGGTCTTCCTCAGAAACTTTTTCTTTGTACTGCCTGAAAAAATATTTAATATATTTTTTAAATCCCGGCGCAATAATAATATCTTGTATCCCTGTTTCTTCTGCCACCTCTCTTTTCAGTGTCTCTTCCTCACTCTCTTTTCCTTCAATGTGCCCTTTCGGAAACTCCCAATGGCCAGAGGGATAATGCAAAAGTAAAAAATATATTTTATATTTTTTACCCTGAGCCGTGTCGAAGGGCTCTTTTCTATATATTATAGCACCGGCTGATTTTTCTCTTGGCAAGGTCGTGTGAGCGAGGCGAACACGATTTCTTCGGAAATTAGACCCTATTATATCTTATACCTTGGGTGGTCTAATTTACGCTGAACTCATTGTCCCCCATCCTTAATTAATTTAGTTTATTATACCAATTGCCAAAAACAAAACCAGCCCAATTACAAGGCTGGTTTGTTAATTATTTACTTATTCAACATTGCTTGTATTTCTGCAAGTATTTTTGCAAGAGCAGCAGAAATGCTTGCCAACTGATCTTCCGAGCCGATAGAACCAACCGTCGGCGCGACAATGCTGAAATTAGCATTGCTTTCGTCGTAGATAGTAGCGTCTAAATATTTGCTGACCCTTATCTTGTAATCAGTACCTACGGCTAAATCAGTTGGGAACGTCCAATTTTGGTTGCCGTCGTTTGATGCAGAAATAAAAATATTACGTAAAGGACTTCCGGCTTTGTAGAGGTCGACTCTGACGTTACGTAATTCTTCTCCTGTTGTTGTCCATGTGAGATTATGAGTTGACCCTTGTGCCCATGTCTCACCGCCGTTAGGCGAGGTGACGTTGATGGCGATGGCGATGGCGATGGAAGGTTGGGTAGAGGCGATTGAAGCTGAACACGAAGCTGTCGTGCCCGCATTTAAACCTACACATGACCAAGACCAAGGACCCGTACCTGAAACAATTGATGCTGTACCGGTTAAGCAAAGATTAGTGGTTGGAGCTGTAGCGGTTGCTACTCCGCTGACCGAACCGCAAGCACCGTTTACTACCGCGACCGTTGGCGCAATAATACTGAAATTGGCGTTGCTTTCGTCGTAGATGTCGGCGTTCAAATACTTGCTCACTCTTATCTTGTAGTCATTCCCTACGGCTAAGTCGGTTGGCACCGTCCAATTTTGATTTCCATCGTTTGTGGAGTAAGTCCAAATATTACGTAAGAGGCTTCCCGCCTTGTACAAATCGACTCTTACTGAGTTGAATTCTTCTGTTAGAGTTGTGGTCCAGGTGATAGCATGGGTTGTTCCTGTTTGCCATGTTTCCCCTCCGTTTGGCGAGGTGACGGTGACTGTAGGTGTGGCAGAAGTTGGCAAATTATAAATCTTTATATATGAATCGCTTGCGTCCATTGCTAACTGGTCATTGATATATGTCTTAATTTCTAAAACAAAAGTGTACGGATAGGCTGGATTAACACCGTTAAAAGTAGGAAAAACAACACTTTCGTTCCCATCGTTTAGTACATCCGTTGCCAAATTATATTCTTGACCGCTAGAAATTTCCCTCAATCTAATAACATTAACAACACTTGAAGAGGGCATATTTACAGAGCTCCATGTCACATTGACAGTTTGACCCGGTATATAATATTCTCCACCGTTTGGCGAGGTGACGGTGATGGTAGGTGTTAGCGTAAGCACAACAATGCTGAAGTTAGCATTGCTTTCATCATAGATGTCAGCATTCAAATACTTGCTTACTCTTATCTTGTAATCATTACCTGCGGCTAAAGTAGCTGGCAATGTCCAGCTCTGA
>Ga0247841_10002006_pt1 | contig 42523 bp, 32 predicted proteins | sample LaCruzMarch2015__2_FD_192410 | JGI IMG/M metagenome (GOLD analysis project Ga0247841, IMG submission 192410) | Freshwater microbial communities from meromictic Lake La Cruz, Castile-La Mancha, Spain - LaCruzMarch2015_18m | ecosystem: Environmental > Aquatic > Freshwater > Lake | place: Spain...
AGCTGATCTTCCACCCTGCCTTCATCTACGGGCTGGTCCTGGCCTGCAGCATCATCGGGAGGCTGAGCGTATCCTTCCTGGGAGAGAGGATCGAGGCGCGCTACCTGATAGCCATTGCCGGCTTCTCACTGCTGGTAGGAGGGGTCCTGTTCACGGTCGCCTCAAGGGACAACCTGTGGGCCGCTTATCTTTTCCCCCTGCTGGCCGGCTTCGGCTTCGGGGCCACCTACGTGGCGACGCCGCTCATCGTGGGCAATTACTTCGGGGCGGCTTCGTTCCCCAGCATCAGCAGGATCACCAACCCGGTCAACTCGGTCTTCCAGTTCGCAGCGCCGGCCTTCGCCGGGTTTATGTTCGATATCAACGGCAGCTACGTGACAGCCATGGTCATCGCCTGCACGGGCGCACTGATCGGCGTGGTGCTGATACTCTTCTGCAAACCACCGAGGCCACGCACGGAAGGCCCCTAACGAAAAATATTGATTAAGGAGATAGAAATGCAGTTTCAGACAGTTTCCCACATTGAGAAAGACGGTATCCTTCACGTAAAACTGAACAGGCCGGAGAAGAGGAACGCCCTTAACTGGCAGATCATCGGGGAGGTCAGGCAGTGCTTTGCAGACGTGGCCACCCAACCCTCCGTAGAGGTCGTCCTGCTTTCGGGCGAGGGCAAGTGTTTCTCGGCCGGCACCGACCTCAACGCCTTCCAGGGGGCCATGGGCCAGCAGGACCTGCGCCGCACCATACGCCGGCAATTCCAGGCCCTGTTCAACGAGATAGAGCTGCTGGAGAAGCCGGTCATCGCGCTGATCCACAATTATTGCTTCGGCGGCGCGCTGGAACTGGCGCTGGCCTGCGACCTGAGGATATGCACCGCGGACGCCACCTTCAACATCCCCGAGGTCAACATGGGCATGGTGCCGGACGGCGGCGGCAGCCAGAGGCTCCCGCGCGTGATAGGAGTTGGCCGGGCCAAGGAACTGATCCTGACCGGAAAGACCATCAACGCTGAAAAGGCCGAGAGGTGGGGCCTGGTCAACGAGATCGTCAAGTCTGAGGACCTGGAGAAAACGGGCGTGGCCTGGGCAAAGGAGATCATGGGCAACGGCATGATCAGCGTGGGCCTGGCCAAACGCAACATCGACATGAGCATGAACATGAGCATCCACGACGGCCTGGAGTGCGCCGGCCTGGCACAGAGCGCGGCTTTCTCCGACCCCAACTTCCTCAAGCGGATCGAGCAGCGCTTCATGGACAAGGTAAAAGGCAAAAAGGCCTGAATCGGCTATAATCTGTGCATAATAATTAACAGGGGGATAATGTTATGCACTTTGAGACTCTTGCCTGCACGGAAAAAGACGGCATACTGCACGTAAAATTAAACAGGCCCGAGAAAAGGAACGCCATCAACCCCCAGATGTTCCTGGATATAGATAAGTGCTTCACTGAAGTGGCCACCCAGCCGGGCGTCCAGGTCGTGCTGCTCTCGGGTGAAGGCAAGGGGTTTTCGGCCGGGACCGACCTCACCACCTTCCAGGCCGGCAACAGCCAGCAGGATGTACGCAGGTTCGTCAGGCTGGCGCAGAGGGCCTATAACGAGATCGAGTACCTTGAGAAGGCTGTCATCGCGCTGGTCCACAACTTCTGCTTCGGCATCGCCTGCGAGATGGTGCTGGCCTGCGACATGAGGCTGTGCAGTCCCGAAGCCACCTTCAACATACCGGAGGTTGCCATGGGGCTTGTGCCCGATGACGGCGCCAGCCAGCGCCTGCCGCGCATAGTGGGGGTGGGCAGGGCCAAGGAGCTGATATTGACGGGTAAGACCATCAATGCCCAAAAGGCTGAAAGCTGGGGCATGGTAAACGAGGTGGTCAAACTTGAGGACCTGGAGAAAACGGGTATGGCCTGGGCGAAGGAGATCATGGGCAACGGGCCCATCGGAGTGGGCCTGGCCAAGCGCAACATCGACATGAGCATGAATATGAGCGTGGCCGACGGGCTGGAATGCGCCGGCATGGCGCAGAGCCTGGGCTTCTCGGACCCCGGCTTCCTCAAGAGGATGGAGCAGCGGCTGATCGAGAAGACCAAGGGCAAGAAGCCCTGACGAAGTCCAAAGCATTAACCTGATGAAAGTGGTGCTGCATATCTGTTGCGGCGTCTGCGCGGCGGGCGCCGCCGCCGTTCTCTTGAGCGAGGGGCACGGGGTCACCGGCTACTTCTATAACCCCAACATATACCCCCGGGACGAGTACGACCGCCGCCTGGCTGCCGCCAGCGCGGCTGCCCGGGAGCTGGGATTTGAGATGAACGCGGGACTTTATGACACCGCCGCCTGGCAGCTTGCCACGGCGGGCATGGAAAGTGAGCCGGAAGGCGGCCTGCGCTGCACGGCCTGTTACCGGGTGCGCCTGCAAGAGTCATACAACCACATGCTGGAGAGCGGCGCCGACGCATTCACATCCACCCTGACTATCAGCCCGCATAAAAATGCCGCCGTTATAAATGCTATCGGCAGTGAGATTGGTGGTGACAGGTTTATGGCCAGGGATTTTAAGAAAAAGGACGGCTTTAAAAAGGCTGTGGAATCGGCCAGGGCCTGGCAGATCTACCGCCAGGGCTATTGCGGCTGCGCCAACAGCATCCCACCGGGGAAACATGACGGTAAGGACAGGTAAGCACATCCTTAACCCGCGGGTTTTAAGCGCCGTGGCGCTGGCAGTGGCAGCCCTGTGCCTTTTTATCCCGTCCTGCCAGGGCAATACGCGCCAGCTGCCCTACAACGGCACGTACGGGTTCAGGGTTGTGCTGGAGAACAACCCGGACGCCGTGGACCCGACCTGGGACCAGGTGGTGGCCTTCCTCAAGGCAGACAGGACGGACGAGATGGAGTACGTCGCCGCCGATTTCATGTGCGGGTCGTTTGCCCAGGAGGTGCATAACAATGCTGAGAAGGCGGGCATCCGTGCCGCATGGGTGGGCATCGACCTGGCGGGGAAGCAGGTCGGCCATGCCGTCAACGCGTTTAATACCACCGACCGCGGCCTGGTTTACACCGACTCTACGGGCCAAACTGCCCAGGCGTACGACATGGCCCTTCTCAGACCGGAAGCTGAGGGTGGCAGCGGTGACCCCACCCCCGGCGGGGACCGCGTGGCTTATGTCGACCCGGGCAGGGAACTGGGGTTCATCAGCTTAAGCGCCAACCCCTCTCCTGAATACGCCTTTTACGAGGATTACCGGGCGAACAGCCTTGACTACGAGGCGAAGTTGAAGGGCTACAATGATAAAGTGACTGCCTACAATGCCGATGTGCAGGAATTTAACCGGTGGGTGGGTGGGACGTCATTTACAGCGGGCAGCAGCGAGGCCAGGCGCGCCGCAGAGTGGAAAAGGCAACTCCAGGCGTCGCTGCGCCTGCTGAAATCGGACGAGGCCGGCCTTGACAGCGAAAAAGCGGCCCTGGGGCCGATCTGGAAACCAATGGGCACCGTTTCCGGCATCAACGTGTCCTGGTGAGGGGCAGCGGCTCAACCGCCCTTCTTGCGGCAGACCGAGATGAACTTTTCAACAGACCTGTCGTATGACCGCTCGGCCTCCGGGGGGAAGTAACAGGCCGGCAGTTCACCCGCCTGCCTGTGGTACACCAGGCACTCGCAGCATATCCCCTTCCTCGGGCAGGGCTCATAAGTGCAGTTGCAGATTTCCCTGTTATCGTCTAATTTACACTGGCGCATTGCATTGGCCCAACCTCTATTGTGATTTCCTCAGTCAAGGGGCTCGATCTGAAAAGGAGGCCTGGGCCGCAGGTCGAACCCTATGCCCGCCTCTTTAAACAGTTCCTCGAAAGCGTCATCGGCGTACTTGCCGTAGGTCACAAAGCGCCTGATGCGGGCGTTGGACAGCATCTTGGCGCAGAGTATGCAGGGGGAGTGGGTGCAGTATATTGTCGCGCCCTCGAGGCTGACACCGTGCAGCGAAGCCTGGATAATGGCGTTCTGCTCGGCGTGTATGCCCCTGCAGACTTCATGCCTGGTGCCCGAGGGGATTTTCAGCTCGTCCCGCAGGCATCCCAGTTCAAGGCAATCCCTGACGCCCGCCGCCGCGCCGTTGTAGCCGGTAGACAGTATGTGCTTGTCCCTGACCGCCACCGCGCCGACATGGTGGCGGCGGCAGGTGGCCCGCTCGGCCACCACCGAGGCGATCTTGAGGAAATATTCGTCCAGCGACGGCCTTGCGATCCCGCTCATCCTATTGCCCTCACAATATTACCGGCCTGCCTGGTCAGGCCGTCCAGCGTGGAGTCGTTGCTGATGGTGTAGTCGGCCATGGCTATGGGCCCGCCCTTGTTGACGTTCTCTATCTCGGCATAGTCCCGCTCCCTGGCCTGCACGGCGCCGAGGGGCCTTACCGTCCTGGTACTCAGCCTGGCGTAACGTGCACCGGGCGGGGACCAGACCGCCACTACATGCAGCCTGCTGCCCAGCCTTTCTTTAAGGTACTTGTACTCCTCCCAGGAGTAAAGCCCGTCTATCACCACGTTGGACTTCTGCAGGGCGGCCTCAATGCGGGGCAGGTTGAGTATGGCGTAGGCAGCCATGCCGTGCTCCCTCCTCAGGCCCTCCCTGACCAGCCTCTCATTCCCCTCATCCAGCTTAAGGCCGAGCCTCTTCACCTCCTCATCCGTGATGTCACCGAACCTGACACTGGCATAGCCGTGCTTTTGAAAGACACGGGCCACTTCTGATTTGCCCGAGCCGGGCATTCCGACCAGTGCAGCTACTTTCATTTATACTCACCTGGCGCGTAGCCGCAGGATAACCGCTACAAGTATCGCCAGCAGGATAATCAGTGAACCTACTATAATTATGAGGGTATCACGGTCCGGACCGGGCTCCGCGGCAGTGCGGCAAACCGGCGCATCCATCTCAAAAAGCCCGCCAATATTGACACGGTAGCTGGCCGATTCACCACTTGGCACTGACCATGAGACACAACTTTTTGCGTGGGGCGACAGAGTCATTTTCCTGGGTTCCTTTAACACGCCGGCAGACAACAGCTTTAAAACCAGGTCCTGGGATTCTCCCGTAGTATTTTGCAGGCAGACTTGAACATTATCCGATTTATCCTGTGTTTCCACGCATATCTTGGTCACCACAAAATTGGGCAACGCTATGGGAGGCGCGGGCGGCAAGGCGCGCCCGGTCGCCGTTGTAGTTGTAACGGATGAACCGTGCGGCGTAACCCCGAGATAAACAGGTGCAGGGGCTTGTGGAGAATATGGTGGCGGTGGCGGCGGAGCAGGGGCCGGTATTGCGATAATATCAGTCGGCCCTGATATTGTCCCATTATCGCTCGGGCCGGATGATTTTATCGAGGTCTGCTCACTGGTTACTATACCAATATTTGAAATTGTGACGGCTGATGCCAGGTCAGCATTTATTCTCACTTTGAAGCTGATATGTACCACGTCGCCGGTATTCATGGTGCCCACGTTTACTATCAGGGGATTGCCCGATTCGTTCACCGTGCCGCGGTCAGTCCAAAGTGAGCCGGGCACATAGGAAGTATTGGCCGGTATCAGGTCCGTGTATGTTGCTCCGCTAACCGGTATGCCCGTATTTGTCATTACTATGTTATAGGTCAGTGTATCTCCCGCATACACAGGGCTGCCGTTGTCGTCGGTTACCGTTTTTAGCGCGTGAATGGTCGTCCTGGTGATGGTCGAGATCGTGCTTTCGCTCTCTGAACGGTAATCATTGATACCACCGGCACCGGTGCGCTTCTCAGGATTATCGCCATAATACGAGTTATAGGTCAGGATATTGCGGTTGACCAGGTCGACCCCTATGGGCGCCGTGTCAGCAACCCTGCAGCGGTAGGTAAAAGTAGTCTCGGTATCGGCCAGCGTCAGGGCCGGTATATTAAACACCAGCGTGCCGGGCAAACCGCTGACATCCACCTGGGAGGCCGGCAGAGAACACGACCCGGCCACATAGGAGAGGTGAGTGGGTAGATTATCCACGATCCGCAAATCGTAAGCATCTGCCGTGCTGTTATCGCTGTGCCTGACCCTGACCGTGAAAGTGCACTGGTTGCCCAGCGTGACTTCGTTGATATCCGATACCTTGCTGATGGTCAGGTTGGGCTCGATAATGCTGATGTTGAGCGTGTTGGTGGCCTGCCCCCCCAAAGGTCCACCATTCCAGGATACATAGCCAGTGTTAGGCAATGAGGTCCCATCCTGGTTGCCGGCAACATTCAAAACTGTGGCATAAATCCTGGCCCTGAAATAGTCATCCGCGAGTGAACCATTGGCCGGGTTTGTGACGTTGTCCCAAGTAAAAGTAACCTGCTGTCCGCTGACAGATGGGTTGATACGAGAGGGTGGTGAGTAGGAGATCCCGGCATTGCCCGACAGCAATTCCGCCCGCTGGAAGGCAAGGCCTGCGGGTAGCGTGTCTGAGATGACAATATCATTGACCGTACCCTGCGCCATATCCACCTGTACGGCAAAAATCACCGTCTCACCGATGGCGAATTTCTTGGACGGCAGCGAGGCACAGAGCCGTTTTGTGACGTTAACCTTGGAGTCCACCCTGAACTCTACGCTCGCCTCTACTGGCGGCATTATCTTCTTTCCTTCGCCGCGGGCCGTTGCATAGCTTGCCTTAGCCGTATTATTTATCGGCCTTGATTCACTTACAGTATCGGTAAGCCGCGCTCTGAAACCCAGGGTAACGGTCTGGCCTGGTGGCAGGTCAAAGGGACCCATGCTTATACTGTTATTACCGACATTTACCGTAGCCACAGGGGTGGGGGAGACAGTTGAAGTAGTAGTAGTAATTGTTATAGTGTCAAGATCTGTCGATATATTATCGGTAAATACAATATCATATGCTGTGGTCTGCCCGATGTTTCCAAAAACCACCTGGTATGTTACATTCTCGTTTGCACCCAGTTCGGCAGTATTGGAAGTTATGCTCTTACCCAGCGTCAGTTCAGGCAGGCCCACCGTGATGCTGGTCGTTTTGGTATCCAGCAGTTCCTCGCCGTGTGTAGGATCAATGTAATAAAGCACAGCTGAGTTGCCGAGGATAGTGCCGCTATGATTTGCCGTTATATTGTCCACCCTGGCCTGGTAAGTAATGTTAATACTGGCTGCCGAATTTGCCGTTACGCTTCCGAAGCGGAAATCCAGCCTCTCGGGGTCAGTGCCGCTTGCCGGTGTCCTGGTAAAGAAAGGTGCCGCCTCTACCGGTGCGTTGCCCGTAGATACATCCGCCGGCACGTTAACAAACAGGCTGCCCGGAACATAGGACAACCCGGGTGTAAGGTTATCCGCAACCCTGAGCCCGCTGGTGGTACCGGCAGGGACGCTCACCGTGACCTGGTGGGTAACCGTCTCACCTATGGAATACCGCGGCACGGCGCCGACAATTGTTTTATCCATGGAAGGTATCATCACACGCACCTCAGCTGTAGCCGATTGGCGCAGGTCATTGATTCCGCCTGTCCCCGTCCTTTTACCGGTAGCCATTCCCGGGTCGCCGGGGGTCGCATTGCCGGTGCCGTGGTCTCCCGGTACGGTGCTGCCTGTCAGCAAGACGGAGTTGGATATCGTGCCGTCATAAGGAATATTAGTAACCAGGTCGGCTGTATAAGTGATATCCAGGTATTCACCGGGGTCCAGCCTGTCGATATCCACGTTCAATTGCGTGGAGGTCGAATTGTTAGTTGCATTGATGCCCGGGCCATACGGGACCATGGAAACGACAATTATGTTGTGATAACTGGCGTTGAGCGGGTCGCTCACGTTAATATTGAAGAGAGGCGCGGACCTGGTTACATTCTGGTTCTCCGCCCTTACAGTGAATGTGACACGCTGTCCACCCTGCACGGTGACCGGGTTGGAAATCTTGGTCACAACCGGCGCCGGTACGTTGACAAACTGATTAATATAAACTGAAGCCACCGTTATCCTGTTACCAATGCCATTGGTAAATGTAATCTGGCCCCGGTTGGGTATCTGTGTGCCCCGCTGTACCGTGGCGATGTTTTTTACCACGGCACGCAGGCGGATCGTTATCGTCTCCTTGGTTCCCGTGGCCGTATCCATATTGGTGACACGGCCGAGATTAAAAGTCAGGGGACTGGATAACGATGGGGTGATCGCCGCAAACACATTGGGTGCCGGCAGAGAAAAACCACTGGCCGTCAGGTTCTCGCTGTTGCGGCTGATCTCGGCTGAACCCGGTATATACTCGACATAGGTCGAAAGCACATCCACCAGTGACACATTATCTGTGATGCCCACCGGGAAATCGAACTTCAATTCATAGGTCAGCACCTCTCCTATGACTACGTCGTTTCCCGATGATATGTCTGCAGGTTCGGACGTGCTCAGCAGTAATTTGGTTGCAGCGGCCTGCCTGGCCTGGAGGTTGGTTGTCACCGAAGCGGCATATGTCCTGTCCCAGGGATCAGTGCCCGGCAGCGATGTATAGTTTTCAGTGGCCGTATTGGGGTAGTTGGTCCCGGCAACTATATCCGGCCGCACCAGGGCCCTGAAGGTGAAAACCTTGGTCTGGGTCGGCACTATTATTCCTCCCCCGTTGTAGGTTACCGTGGGGGAAACATAGTCATAGGTAAAGCCGGCCGGTGTGCTCAATGGAGTGACAGAGGCCAGGTCAAATGCAGAGCTGTTCAAAGGATCACTTACAACAACATTGAAAGCGTTCGATGTGCCATTATTCGTAACCCGCAATGTGACTGTAACGGGATTACCACCATCGACCGGGTTGGGCGAAATAGACTTGGTTATAGTGAGGCGCGGCTCGACTATAAACACCTGCAGCGCGCTTTGTATCGCCGCACCGGGGTTGCCATCCCAGGTAAGGGAGGAATTATTAGTTTTGGCCGTCGCTGAGGGGTAGCCTGAATTGGAAGCCTCATTCAAAACCCTGGCTATTAAATATATATCAAAGCTGCGTTGTGCAGTATTATTGTCTGAATCAACCGCAGTGAGGCCGGCGAACCTGAATATAACATTCCCGCCCGAACCGCCGGGCTCTGTAACTGTAAGGGTGCCTTGGTGAACTGCCGAACCGCTTGATCCCACTATACCGCTGCCTGTTATGTAACCAAGGCCAGCCGGCAACGTATCAGTTATTGTGAGGTTCTGCAGCTGGGATGCGGGCAGAGTAACTGCAAGCTTGAAGGTCACGTTCTCACCTATAGTCAGATTGGGAGAGGTTGTGCTGTTTTCAGAGGTGCTGAATATGGACTTGGTCATCGCCGGGTCGGCAATGGTGACGCGCGCCTTGTCCTGGTACTTGGCGGGGTCCTGCACAAAGTTCTGACCGCCCGCCATGGACTGGTACCAGGCTACCCGCGCAGTATTCTCAAATTGCTGCCTCGGTGCAGTAGCATTGCTCACCCGAAAAGAGATAGTGATAAGTGCCGTATCGGTTGAGTACGGTGGCCCGACTGTGCCATTATTGGCTGCCAGCGGATCGGTAAGATGTAATCCCCCGGCAAACAGGTCGCCCGTGTATGCCAATGCTGTCCCATTACCATTTACCACGCTCAGCACAGAAGCGCTCATCAGGCCAACCGGCACATCCTCTGTTACAGTGATATTATCGGCCGGCCAGCTCCCCTGGTTCTCCACCGTTATCACGTAGGTCACCATGTCCCCGCCGTTTGCTCCCGTAAGATCACCTGTAACAGGTTGTATGGCGGGAGAGGGGTTGATCGTCCCGCCGCCGTCAGTGGAGAAAACACCCTTGCTGATGACGAGGCGGGGTTCCTGGGTCACGATGTGAGTTAGGGAAGCCTGCGCCGCCGAATCGAGCATGCTGTTGTGATAGGTCATATTAACCAGGTTCGCCAGGAAGAGGGCGTCGGCCATGGGATTGGACTGCGCGGTCACTGTGAACAGTATGTGTATCACCTTCTGCCAGTGCCCGGGAGGGGGAGGAGGAGGTTCATCAAAAGTGCCATACTCGAATTTAATGGTGTTCTCAGTGCCGTCAGTTGAGATGACAGGCGCGACATATCCACGGCCGGCCAAAAAGGACGTCATAGTATCGTCACTGGCCACCCGCCAGTGGCCGGCAGGCGGTGGTTCATCACCCTGCGGATCAGGGAAGGTCAGTTCCGTCGAACTCAGGAAGGGTATCGGCAGGTAATCGGTCAGGGTCAGGTTCTCGGTATCAGCGGTTGGCACGGTCACTCTGATAGAATACGTGACAGTTTGTCCCGGCCCTACCAGCCGCAGCGGGTTGGTGGTTGCGTAGTTTGTATCTCCGTTTATGGCGTATAATGCCTTGCTCAGGCTTGGCCTGACTACCTCGACCGACGCGACGCTGGATTCCGCGACTATTGCCGGTTTGCCCGTCAGTTTAGCCGCGGTCACCACGTTGTTGCCCGTGCTGTCGCCCGCCACTATAGCCGGATCGCCGGAGGGAAAATTGTCCGGGTTTTCGTAGGCGTCATCTATCACAGTCTGGAATACTATGCTTCCCGTGGTCGCTCCCACATTGACAGTGCGGTTATCAGACAGGCCTCCCTTGAGAATTCCGCTGCTACCCATATCAATCAGCTGTTGGGAAACGCGGAAGTCGATCGTGGTTATGCCGGCCAGGGGACCGGTCGTATTATCAAACGCTACCCAAGGGTAATTGGCAGTGGTGAAATTATCAGCTACGGTTACACCACCTCGGGTCACCGACAGGGTAGGAATAAAGGATATATCAAGAGCCTGTCCATCGGTTACATTATCGGTAACCGTCATATTATCCATAGAGAAATAATCCGATACCTGGAAATTTACCGTATAGCGCAGGGTATCTGCCGGGGAGATTCCGTTGCCCTGCGGGTCGATCCAGAGTTCGACGCTCTTCTGTATGGCCAGGGACCTGAGGTTAAGCGTATGGTTATCGCTCGATCCCACGGTTAAACCCGTATAAGTGCCGGAAGCATTGGCCAGGTCTTTGGCAGTCGTGCTGGCGCCGCTTTCAGGATCAAGGACGTCGCCGCCCAAGTCGTTTTTCTCAGGTGCGTAAACCCGGTATTGTATCACCCTGTCCGCACCTACCACGCCCGTCACCGAACTGAACAGGACTGATAGCGTTCCGCCCGGTGTGATAGTGGAGGGTGCACTTGTCACGCTGCCGCCTGCTGCGTCAACCACATTGAGAAATTGCAGGTTGCCAGGGATAATATCACTTACTGTAATGTTGGTTAAAGTGCAGTTATCGGCTATATCTAAGGTCAGCGTGTAGGTGACCGGGAAATTGGGGCCGGTGCTGACCTCAATCTCATGGATAGGCGTGCTCTTGGTTAACCTGATAACGGTGGGTGTCACGACAGTTGTCGCCGGGTCGCCGTGTATGGGCGGGTCGGTCACCGGGTTATCTACAGCGTCTTTGCCGAACCTGAATATGGGATTGGCCTGGATGGTAAAGGGGAGGCCCAGCGTAGCATTATCGGTCAGCTTGCAGCTTGCCACGACAGCAGCGGCAGGCTGGTCTTGCGTAAAGCTGCCAAGCGGATACTCCAGTATAAACAACCTGCTGCCCGCTGCGCCGCTGACTATCTCGCTGGTCAACGGGTTCAGGAGTATGCCGCCGGCCGGGAATATACCCACATTAATGGAGTTTACGGCAAGGCCCAGGTAAGTAGCGCCGTTGAAATTAGCCTGGGGAGGCATGATAAGCTCTACGATAGGTCCAAACCCCGTAGCGTCACCGCTATTGCTGAAACTCAACCCCAGCGAAAACCCCTCATTCAGGAAAACAGCGGCGGGTGATGACAATGTTAACGCCGGCCCCGGATCGGCAGATACGGGAGACTGTGGCAAGCTTAGAATTAAACTTACTGCTAAGAGCAGACCTATGACCAAAGTAATATGACGGCGCACGGTGCCCTCCATTACGAATTAACATAAATAATATCACGGTATATAAACCAGTTACAATCGTAAATACAATAAACATTCAGCCTATTTCTCCATTTTCGGTAGAAGTCCCTTTGCCACGGAGAAAGACCACCAATATAATAAACAACCGGGCCAACCGTCGGGTGCCGAAAAAACTTTTTACGACAGTCGCCTGTATGAATTTTCAGGATATTTTCGGCATTTTTACGATCACACTATAGAGATTTTGCCTTTTGTAGCTGTTTTAAGGCTGCCACCCACTTGACAAGCTTCAAACAATCCTCTATGCTAAATTCAAATACATAGGAGGTACATTGATGGAAGCTTATTGCATGAAGTGCAGGGCCAAGAGGGAAATGAAAAATGCCAAGGCCATTAAGATGAAGAATGGCAAGCCGGCAACCCAGGGTGTCTGCGCCAAATGCGGCACGAAGATGTTCCGCATCGGCAAAGCCTAACAATCACATAAGCTGACATTCGCGAACCATAGGCAGCTTTTCTGGCTGCCTATGGTTCATTTATTTTTTGAACCGCTATCGGGCATCAGTCCCTTCCTGACATAGGCCCTGTGCACCATGCCCTTGACCGACGAGAACTTGCGGGCGAATACCAGGGCCCCGGCCAGGATACAGCAGCCCCCTATGAGAAGCGTATACGGTGCGCCGATAATATTGGCCAATCCGCCGAAGAGCAGGCTGCCGAAGGGGGCCAGTCCCATAAATGACATTACGAATAAGCTCATGACGCGCCCGCGCTTGTCGTCATCGGCAATTGTCTGGAGGATGGTATTGCTGGCAGCCAGCTGCACAACCATGCCGAAGCCGGTCAGCGCCATGAAAAGCATGGAGAGCACCATTACCCTGGACAGCGAAAAAGCTATCAGGCCGACGCCGAAGCTGAGGGCAGATACGGTGATTATCTTGTCCAGCCCGAATACGTTCTTACGTGATGCCAGGTAAATGGCCCCGGCCAGGGCGCCCACACCCGCGCCCGCCATCAGGAAACCCAGCGTGTTGGCCCCGCCCTGCAGCACTTCCCTGGCAAAGACCGGCATGAGCACGGGGTAAGGCATGGCAACCAGGCTGGAGAAGGCCAGCAACAGGATGATGTATTTTATGGGAGGGAAGCCAAAAGCGTAATCCGCACCATCTTTCATTCCCCGGAAGAAATCTTCCTGTTTGCCCCTGGGCGGTGCCGGCGTTATCTTCATGGCCAGCAGGCAGGCGATGACGGCTATAAAGCTGATACCGTTTATGAGGAAGCAGAGCCCCTCGCCCACCGTAGCCACCAGCACGCCCGCTATGGAGGGGCCGATCAACCTGGCGCCGTTGAAGAGTGAGGAGTTGAGGGCGATGGCATTGCCCAGGTCCTCACGGTTGGTGACCATGTCCAGTACGAATGACTGGCGGGTGGGCATGTCGAAGGCATTGATGAGTCCCAGCGCTATGCTCAGCAGGACCAGGTTCCAGACCGCCGCCGTGCCGGTCAGCACCACTGCCGCCAGGGTTAAAGCCTGCAGCATTGCCAGTGTCTGGGTAATGACCAGGATACGGTGCCGGTCCCACCGGTCCACCAGCACGCCGGCAAAGGGTGTCAGCAGGAAGGTGCTTATCAGGCCGGAAAATGCCACCACACCCAGCAGGAAGGCGGAATTGGTCAGGCTGTAAACGAGCCAGCTCATGGCCACCTGCTGCATCCATGTCCCGATCAGCGATATGCCCTGCCCTATGAAAAAAAGGCGGTAGTTGCGGTAACGCAGGGCACGGAAGATACGCGCCATCCCGGTGGGATCGTTGGATACGGCTTCAGGAGATGAGTGGTTTATCGCAGGCACAATACATTTATTGTAACACCAACCCGGTTAGCGATATCATATACCGTCAGGTCTCAACGATAAATATTCAGGAGGCTGAAGTCATGGATGTTCTGGACGCCATTAACAAGAGACACTCAGTGCGGGCATTTAAACCCGACCCCGTCCCGCAGGACATTTTGAAGAAGATCGTCGGGGGGGCCCTGCGCGCACCCTCCGCCTCCAACAGCCAGCCGTGGGAATTCGCCATCGTAAGCGGTGCAAAACTGGAGGAACTGAAGCAGGCCTACATAGACAATTCCACCCAGATGCCAAACCTGGACGTGCCCATACCGTTCCAGTACCCTGAGCCCTGGATATCGCGCCGCGCGGCAGTGATGGCCGGAGTGCTGGAGAAACTGGGTTTTGCGCGCGAAGACAAGCAGAAGCGCACGGAGTGGGGCCAGTTCGGCTTCAGGCTCTGGGGGGCGCCGAGTTGCATCTATGTCATGATCGACAGTGCCTTCCACCATGCCGACAACGGCACCAACATGTGGAACCTTTTTGACTGCGGCCTTATAGCGCAAAACATCATGCTGCTGGCCACCGCGCAAGGACTGGGCAGCATACCCGCCATCATACCTGTACTCTACCCAGACATACAGCGCAGGGTGCTGGGTTTGCCGGCCTCCAAGCTGATGGTGCTGGGTATCCCCATCGGCTACACCGATGACAGCAACCCGGCCAACCTGTTCCGCAGCAGCAGGGAACCCCTCGACAACGTGGCCAAATTTTACTAGTAATCTTAACCTGCGGCAGGTTGCCGGACAGCATCCGGGCAATTGCACACGGCTGATCAACATTTAATTAAATACTTAAGGAGGTTGAAGTGTCCAAAAAAGGTGGCAAGAGCAAAACCGGCAAGATAGTCCTTTTCGCAATCCTGGCCCTGGTGGTACTGCTGTTGGGCGGGGGCTTAATCTACTATTCATCCATCATAAACGGCCCGCAGCCTAAAATCGACGGTGACGTGCAGGCAAAGGGGCTGCAGGCCGGCTTGGAGATCATCCGCGACGGGCAGGGCATACCGCATATATATGCTAAAAATATGCATGACCTGTATTTTGCGCAGGGCTACGCGCAGGCGCAGGACCGCTGGTGGCAGATGGAGTTCTACCGCAAGACATGCGGCGGCCGCATCGAGGAGCTTACAGGCAAGAAAGCCAGCCTGGTAAACACGGATATCTACCTCCGCTCGCTCGGCCTCTACGAAGTATGCAGGAAGGAATATGAGATGTATACACCTGAGGAGCGCGCCTTCCTCGACGCGTTTAGCGAGGGCGTAAACGCCTACATTTCCGGGCGCTCGCCGGGTCAGCTGTCGGTAAACTACAGCATTCTCGGCCTGACCGGCGCTAAAGCAAAGGTGGAGCCATGGACCCCGCTGGACACTCTGGCCATGGCAAAGCTGATGGCCTGGGACCTCGGGCTGAGCCGCGACCCGGAGATAACGCGCACCAAGCTCTACAAAACGCTTGGCGCTGAGACAGCTGAGCAGTGGCTCGTCCCACAATGGCCGCTGGGGCAAAAACCCACCATCATGCTTGATGAGGACGTACAGGTGCTGATCAATCCTGGCCCGGCAGTTACACCCCAGGACGTCCCAGCCGCTGCTGCACCCACCGCTCCACAGGTATTCATGGATACTACATTACCTATCGATGAGACGTCCGCCGATCTCAGGCAATTGCTTGGCGACCAGGCCGGGGCGGGCAGCAACAGCTGGGTGGCCTCAGGCAACATGACGGCCGGCGGCAAGGCGCTGCTGGCCAATGACCCGCATCTCGGCATCGGCATGCCCTCGATCTGGTACGAGGCCGACCTCCATGCCCCCGATGACGGCACGGGCAAGCCGTTTGACGTCGCAGGCTTCACCTTTGCCTCCTTTCCAGGGATAGTGGCAGGGCATAATAACCACATCGCCTGGGGCGTTACCAACGTTTACCCGGACGTCAACGACCAGTACATGATCAAGGTGAACCCCGACAACCCCCTGCAGTATGAGTGGGACGGCAAGTGGCGCGATATGACCGTGAGAGAGGAGAAAATCGCCTTCGGTGATGGGAAGCCGCCTGTTACAATCAAGGTCAGGGAGACCCACCTCGGCCCCATCACCAATGATAATAAATATGACCCTAAGACCGGCGAGCTAAGCGGCTTCAACAACAAGGACCCGTTGGCCCTGCACTGGACTGCCCTCGAACCCGGGCGCACCATACTGACTTTGCCTTCAATGGCCAAGGCCAGTAACTGGGACGAGTTCCGCAGCGCCCTGAAAACCTGGGATGTTCCCTCGCAAAGCATTGTTTACGCTGATGACCAGGGAAACATAGGCTACCAGATGCCCGGCAAGATACCGATCCGCCCGGCCAACTACGCCGGCCAGGTGCCCGCGCCCGGGTGGACCAGCGAGTACGAGTGGAAGGGCTATGTACCATACGACCTGATGCCGCGCTCTTACAACCCGGAACGCGGCTATATAGTGGCCGCCAATCAGGAAGCAGCGCCCCCGCAATATTACGAGTACCTGGACAAGGTGCTGGGCCCGGGCGTCAACGCCAATTTCGGCAGCAAATACAACAAGTGGGTCTACGGTTACCGCAGCCAGCGCATCTACGAACTCATCAAACAGCTGGCGCCCAACACGGTGGCCACCTACCAGGCCATACAGGGCGACAACAAGTACCTGCCAGCGGGTGACGTGCTGCCCTACCTCAAAGACCTGACTTTCGACGATCCCGCGGTATCTGACGCCCGCGACTGGCTCCTCAAGTGGGACCTAGTCTGCAACGAGGACAGCGCGGAGGCAGCATTGTATAACGAGTTCTGGATGAAGCTGGTCAAGAACACCTTCCAGGACCAGCTGGGCGACGCGGCCAAGGCTGAAGGCCTGGACAAGGAGATGTGGGCCATCAACCTGATGCTGCAGGACCCGGGCGACACCTGGTGGGACGACGTCTCGACCGGTGACAAGAAAGAGATGCGCGACGACATACTGACGAAGTCGTTCAACGAAGGTTATGCCGCCACGGTGGCAGACCTGGGCAAGGACCGCAGCAAGTGGCAATGGGGCAAGCTGCATACGGCTACCTTTGTGAGCAACCCGCTGGGGGCCAGCGGCATAGCCCCGATCGAATCCGTGGTAAACAAGGGACCGGTGCCGGTAGGGGGAAACAGCGAGTGCGTCAACAGCCAGATCTGGTATGCCAGCAAGGGCAATTTCGGAATCGGCATGATCCCGTCAATGCGCATGATAATCGACCTGACTGACCCGGGTAAAAGCATCAGCATGAACTCCACTGGCCAGAGCGGCAACCCGGGCAACCCCTGGTACGGCAACATGATACTGCCCTGGAGCAAGGTGCAATATCACCCCATGCTCTGGACGCGCCAGCAGGTAGATGCAGGCGCGGCGAACAAGCTGACACTTAACCCCTAAAGGCAATTTTGGGCGCACCTGCCGGCGACTTCCCGCCTCGTTGACGGCAGGTGCGTTTAAGAGTACTATCTTGCAGGTGCAGGGACAGGCACCGCAAGCTTCGTCCCCGAAGCAGAATATTAGTGGAAGGAGGATACCTTGACTGACAAAGCAAAAGAAGCAACAACCCCCACCAAAGATGCCCCAGCCAAGAAAAAGAAAAAAGGCGGTAGATCAGCTCTTATCGCCATATTAACCATATTTGCCATCATAGTCATCCTGTGTGCAGGCGGTATCGGCTATTTCAGTTACCTTAATAACGCGCCGCTGCCCAAAATAGACGGGACTGTCAAGGCTACAGGGCTGTATGACAAGGTCGAGGTAATCCGCGATGCCAACGGCATTCCCAACATCTATGCCAACAATATGCACGACCTGAATTTTGCCCAGGGCTACGTCCAGGCCCAGGACCGCTGGTGGCAGATGGATTTCTTCCGGCATGTCTGCGGGGGCCGGGTGGAAGAGTTGACAGGCAAGAAGTCCAGCCTGGTGTCCTCGGATATATACCTGCGCACCATGGGCTGGTACGACGTGGCCAAAAAGGAGTACGACAGCTATACACCGGAGCAGCGGGCCACCCTCGATGCCTTCGCAGCCGGGGTCAACGCCTATATCAACGGCAAGAGCCCGCAGGACCTTTCCGTGAATTACAGCATCCTGGGGTTGACCGGCGTTAAATTCAAGATCGACCCCTGGACCCCCATCGACACGCTGGCGTTTTCCAAGCTGATGGCCTGGGACCTGGGCTACAGCGGTGACGAGGAGGTCCAGCGTGCCAAGCTTTACAGCGTGCTGGGCCAGGAGATGGCCGACAAGTGGCAGACACCTCCCTGGGCATACGGGGAAAAGCCAACTATTATCCGGGAAACAGATATCCTGGAAATGGACAAGTCTGCTGCCCCGGCAGCGCCGGCAGCCGAAGCCCCGCCCGTAACCGGTCAACCCGTTTCTTCCGGGCAGTTCTATAACGATACGAGGCCGGACCTGAGCTGGCTGATGGGCGACCCTGCAGGCATCGGCAGCAACAACTGGGTGGTCTCCGGCAACCTGACACAGAGCGGCAAGCCGCTGATGGCCAACGACCCGCACCTTGGCATCCAGATGCCTTCCATCTGGTACGAGGTCGGGCTGCACAGCACCGATGACGGATCAGGCCGGCCTTTTGATGTCACCGGGTTCGCCTTTGCACCCAGCCCGGGAGTGATCATCGGCCACAACAACGATATCTCCTGGGGAGTGACCAACGTCTACCCCGACGTTCACGATCACTACCAGATCAAGGTCAACCCCGACAACCCGCTGCAGTACGAGTGGAAGGGCACGTGGCGCGATATGACCGTCCGCGATGAGACCATCAATTTCGGCGACGGCGCAGCCCCCATAAAAGTGAAGGTCAGGGAGACGCACCTCGGACCCATCATCAACGACAACAATTATGACGCCAAGACCGGCCAGTTCTTCGGCTTCAACAACAATGACCCCCTGGCCCTGCGCTGGACGGCCCTCGAACCGGGAAACGTCATGGCTGCCATACAGGGTATAAATACGGCCAAGAACTGGGACGACTTCCGCAACGCGCTCAAGAACTGGGACTGCCCGTCCCAGAACTTTGTCTACGCCGACAAGCAGGGCAACATCGGCTACCAGATGCCGAGCAAGGTGCCCATACGCGCGAAAAACCACAACGGACTGCTGCCCGTGCCGGGCTGGACCGACGAGTACGAGTGGAAGGGCTTCATCCCCTTTGACCTGCTCCCTCGCGCCTATAACCCCGAGCGCGGTTACCTTATCACGGCCAACCAGGCCGTGGTGCCACCGGCATACTACGACTTCCTTAAAAAGCAGCTCGGCCCCGACAATAACTACAACCTCGGCTACGAGTGGAACTTCGGCTACCGCGCACAGCGCATCGACCAGCTTATCAATGAACTGGCGCCACACAGCATACAGACCTTCCAGAAGATACAGGGCGACAACAAGGTGCTGAGCGTGGGCGAGGTGATGCCTTACCTGGCCAATATCAAGTTCCAAGACCCGGCCCTGGCGGACGCGAAGGACTGGCTGGTGCACTGGGACCAGACATTCGATGCGGACAGCCCACAGGCCGCCCTCTACGCAAACTTCTGGGTGAGGCTGGTTAAAAACACCTTCCAGGACCAGCTGGGCGATATCATCAAATCGGAAGGCGATGACAGGGACATGTGGGCCATTGCCCAACTGCTCAAGAACCCCAACGACCCGTGGTGGGATGATATCTCGACCAAGGACAGTGTTGAGACGCGAGATGAGCTGCTGGCCAGGTCCTTCAAGGAAGGCTACGACGCGACCGTGGCGGCCCTGGGGTCCGACCGCAACCTCTGGAAATGGGGCGCCCTTCATACCGCCACCTTCGTCAGCAACCCGCTCGGCGCCAGCGGCGTAGCACCCATAGAATCGCTCGTCAACAAGGGGCCGTACCCGGTCGGTGGCAGTACCGACGCGGTGAACGCCAACCGCTGGACCATCGACAAGGGCGATTTCCAGGTGCGCACCATGCCCTCCATGCGCATGATCATCGACTGGAGCGACGTGGGCAACAGCGTCAGCATGAATGCCACGGGACAGAGCGGCAACCCGGCCAGCAAATGGTACGGCGACATGATCAACTCCTGGCTCAACATCAAGTACCACCCGATGCCCTGGACCAAAGACCAGGTCAACAACAGCTCTGCACACACGCTCACGCTGACACCCTGATACCTGTAACTTATTGAACAGAAACTTTTCCCCGCTGCAGGTTGGACCGAAGGAAGAACCTGCGGTGGGGATGCATGGCTACGGAGGCAGGAAGATAGAGACTGTCAACATACTTGGGTTTGCCGGCAGCCTGCGGAAAGGCTCCTATAACAAGGCTTTGTTGCGGGCGGCGGGTGAATTGCTGCCTGCCGGTGCATCAATCGAACTGTTTGACCTGGATGGCATCGCCCCGTTCAACCAGGACCTGGAGGGCAACCCGCCCGAGAAGGTGAAAGAATTCAAAGCCAGGATCAAATCAGCCTCTGCCATCCTGATTGCTACCCCAGAGTACAACTACTCTGTACCCGGCGTGCTTAAAAATGCCCTGGACTGGGCTTCCAGGCCGTACGGTGATAGCGCCTGGACGGGCAAACCCCTGGCACTGATGAGCGTTTCCACGGGCATGCTGGGCGGGTCCCGGGCACAGTACCACCTGAGACAGACCCTGCTCTTCCTCGATGTGAGGGCAGTGTCCAAACCCGAGGTCTTTGTGACCTTCGCCGGGCAGAAATTCGATGATAAGGGCAGGCTGACTGATGAGGCCACCAGGGGTGTGGTGGCCGACCTGCTTAAAGCGCTGGTCAACCTGGCTTCCGGGGCCGTAACCTGAGGGGGCTTCTATTTAGAACGCACGCGAGGAGGCCTGCATGAAATATATCGGGAAAGACAGCAAGGAAAAGATCGTCGGGCGTTTTGCCGGTTACGTTTCTTCAGGCAAGGCTGAGACGTTCAAATCCTACGGCATGGAGTTCGTATTCGGCAGGCGCGAAGGCCCCTATGTCTGGGACGCCACCAGCGGCAAGCGCCTGATCAACTGCCACTGCAACGGCGGAGTTTTTAACCTCGGCCACCGCAACCCGCTGGTCATCAAAGCCCTGCAGGGCAGCCTCAGGGAACTGGACATCGGCAACCACCACCTGGTCAGCGAACAACGCGCGCTGCTAGCGGAGAAGCTGGCCGGCCTGATGCCCGGCGACATCTCCTGCACGGTTTTCGGTGTGGGTGGCGGAGAGGCTGTCGATGTGGCCATCAAGCTGGCCCGGGGCTATACCGGCAAGTACAAGGTTGTTTCGGCCATAGGCGGCTACCACGGTCATACCGGCTTCGCCCTGGCCACCGGGGACGAGCAGTACCGTGCCCCCTTCGGGCCCAACCTTCCCGGCTTCCTGCAGGTCCCTTTCGACGATGTAGAAGCGCTGGAAAAGGCCGTGGACGATGCCACGGCCGCCGTCATCTTCGAGACGGTACCCGCTACGCTTGGGATGCCGGTCCCCGGCAGGGACTTTTTCAAGCAGGCCCGCCGGATATGTTCCAGCAAAGGCGCACTGCTCATAATCGACGAGGTGCAGACCGGCCTGGGCCGCACCGGAAAATTGTGGGGCATCGAGCATTTCGACACTGTTCCGGACGTCGTCGTGATTGGCAAAGGACTGTCAGGCGGTATTTACCCGATGAGTGCAACCTGCTACCGCAAGGAGTTCTCCAGCTTCTTCCATAACAACCCATTCATCCATGTCTCCACCTTCGGGGGGGCCGAGGTGGGCTGCCCTGTGGCCTCGGCCGTGCTGGATGAATCGTCAAGGCCGGGATTTTTAGAGAACGTCAACAGGCTGGCCACCGTTTTTAAGGACGGTTTCGTTGAACTGAAAAAGAAGCACCCCGGGATACTCACCGGGTTGCGTCAGCTGGGCCTGATGATGGGGATCGAGATGGTCAACGACTCCTGCGGCCCGATACTGACCAGGTCCTGCTACGACCACGGCATACTGGCCATCTACGCCAACAATGATAAAAGGGTCTGCCAGCTTTTGCCCCCCCTGATCATAGATAGCAAGACCGCACACCAGATACTGGAAGGCGTGGACGGGGCCCTGGGCGATACGGCAGCCTTCCTGGGGTTGAAATAATTTAAAGAGGAGGCCGTTGTGCAGGTAGATATCGAGCTGCTGAAAGAATTTGAAAGGGGGCTGGACCCGGCCCAACCCGAAAGAAGTAAGGTCCCCGCGCGGGTGCTGGGCTATGGCGAGATCAGCACCATTTTTGAGATACAGTCGGAGACAACCAGGAACCTGGCCTGCAAGCGCATGCCCATCTTCAAAACGAAGGACGAGGTCGCGGAATACGAAGCACTCTACAAGGACTACAACGGGGTGCTGGAAAAAGATATCGGCATCAATATCCCCGAGTGGGGCTTCGCATGGTTTGTCTCGGACGCAGGCAATTTCATAGCCTTTGACATCCAGCGCAAGCTGACCCCGGAGTCCATCGGCAACCGCGCCATCCAGTTTTTAGACACCGATGGTATCCGCACGCTATTTTTACTCGTGCTACGCGAGCTCATGAAAGTCTGGCAGTTTAACCTGGCCAACCCCGGACGCGCCGTGGGAATAGACGGCCAGATCTCCAACTGGTCCATCGTGGATTTTGACGCTGCCAATCCACAGTTAAGTCCACGGACGGGATTTCTCTACATCGACACCAGCACGCCCCTTATGAAGAAAGACGGGGTGGAGCGGCTGGACCCGGAGCTTTTCCTGCGCAGTGCCCCCTCGTTCCTGGTGTGGCTGATCCGCTGGCTCTTCCTGGAGGGCGTGATGACGCGCTACTACGATGCCCGCCTGGTAGCCACCGACCTGGTAGCCAACTTCTACAAGGAACAACGGCCCGAACTTGTGCCCGGCCTGGTGCAGGCCGCCAACGAATTTTTCGCTGCCGAGGGGGCGGCCCTGGGCGTCAAGCCGCTCACGGAAAAGGAGATCAAGGCTTACTACAAGGAGGATGCCCTCATCTGGGTCCTCTTCCTGGCCTTCCGCCGCTTCGACCGCTGGCTGCACAAATATATCCTGCGCAAGCCCTATATTTACATCCTGCCCGGGCATATTAAAAGATAGGACGGCTTATCGTATAACCGGTGCCCCGGCGGCCCTTTTGACCGCCCCCGCCAGATTACACCCAGGAGGTATTTACCATGTCCCAGATGACCGGCAAGCAGTACAGGGAGAGTTTAAAGACACTCAAGCCAGTGGTCCACTACATGGGGGAGAGGATAGAAGATATAACCACGCACCCGGCTTTTATACCGCACGTCAACGCCGCCGCCCTGACTTACGAGATGGCCCTGGCGCCCGGGTTCGAGGAACTGTGCTCTGCCAGGTCTCACCTCACCGGAGAGAAGATCAACCGCTTCACGCACATCCACCAGGGACACGATGACCTGATCAATAAGGTCAAGATGCTGCGCGCCATCGGGCAGCAGACGGGGAGCTGCTTCCAGCGGTGCGTGGGCCTGGACGGCATGAACGCCACATATTCAATAACCTATGATATCGACAAAAAAACTGGCACAGGCTACCACGGGCGTTTCAGGGCATTCATGAAGATGGTGCAGGAAAAGGACCTGATGCCTTCCGGTGCCATGACCGACCCCAAGGGGGACCGCAGCCTGTCCCCCAGCCAGCAGAAGGACCCTGACCTCTACGTCCACGTGGTTGAGAGGAAGAATGACGGCATCGTGGTCAGCGGCGCCAAGGCCCACATCACCGGCGCGGTCAATTCCCACGGACACCTGGTCATGCCCACCTCGGCCATGCGTGCTGAGGACAGGGACTACGCCGTCTGCTTCTACATCCCCATCGATGCCCCGGGCCTCATGCACATCTTCGGCCGGCAATCCAACGACACGCGCAAGTGCGAGTGCTCCATGGACCAGGGCAACACAGAGTACGGCTGCGTGGGTGGTGAGGCCCTCATCGTCTTTGACAGGGTCTTTGTCCCCAACGAACATGTTTTCATGTGCGGGGAACACGAGTTTGCGGGGGAACTGGTCGAGCGCTTCGCCACCTTCCACCGCCAGAACTACGGGGGCTGCAAGGGCGGCCTGGCCGACGTGCTGGTCGGGGCAGTTTACGCCCTCACCCAGGCGCAGGGCACGAATAAAGCTTCGCACGTGAGGGATAAGCTGGCCGAGATGATACACCTGGCAGAGACCATCTACTGCTGCTCCATCGCCTGCTCCTGCCAGGGCTTCCAGCAGCCGGCAGGATGCTACCAGGCCGACCCCCTATTGGCCAATATTACCAAGCTGAATGTCACGCGCCACGCCTACGAGATCGCCCGCCTGGCGCATGATATAACCGGAGGCCTGCTGGCAACCATGCCGTCCGAGTTCGACCTGCACGACCCTGCTACCGGCAAATGGGTAGACAAGTATATGAAAGGGGTTTCCGGCGTGCCGGCCGAGACCAGGATACGGCTGATCCGGCTGATCGATGCCATGACCTGCGGCACAGCGCTGGCCGAGTCCATGCACGGCGCCGGCTCACCTCAGGCACAGAAGATAATGATAGAGCGGCGCAGCAACCTTGAGCGCAAGAAGAAACTGGCGGAAAAGCTGGCCAGGATAGGCGAACAGCCTTTCCTGGTCTGCTGAAGGTTTCCCGGTAGGGCGGTCAGCAGGCAGTATGCATCTGACCATCGGCAGCATTAGAAGTCCCTACCTGCTGCACTTTTCCTCCCTGTCCATCTCCCCGTCCTTTATCCATAAGACACGGTCCATATATTGCCTGTGCTCCGGCTCATGCGTGACCATGACAATCGTCTGTTTCCTCTCGTCGCATAACTGGCGCAGAAGGTTCATGACAATCCCGGAGTTTTTAGTGTCCAGGTTGGCGCAGGGCTCATCCGCGAACAGGATCTTGGATTTATTAACCAGCGCACGGGCTATGGCCACGCGCTGCTGCTCCCCTCCCGACATCTGGCTGACCAGGTGCCTGGCGCGCTTGCCCAGCCCTACCGTCTCCATCATCTCCAGCGCCACCCTGCGGTATTCCCTGGCCGGAGCGCCCAGCATCATGAGCGGCAGGCAGACGTTCTCCAGCGCATTCAGCTCGGGCAGCAGGGCATACTCCTGGAAGACGTAGCCCAGCTTGTTAAGGCGGAAGCTGGTCTTCTGCATCGATGAAAGCGCCGCTGTGTCAGTGCCGTCTACCGTTATCTTCCCCGAGGTTGGCTCGTCCAGCAGGGCCAGCATGTGCAACAGGGTGGATTTGCCCGAGCCGCTGGGGCCCATTATACCCACGAATTCTCCCTCGCTTATCTGCAGGTCAACATCCTTAAGTGCTTCCACCGGCACTTCCCCGCCAAATGTTTTGCTCAATCCTGTTGCCTGTATAATGACCACTGTCTTAACCCCAGATAGCCTTGATGATATTTTGCCTGGTCACCATCCACGAAGGTATAAAACCCGAAACCATGCTTACCAATATCATGCTTACAATGCCAAAAATCATATCCTGCCTGACCAGCACCAGGCTGACCATGCCGATGGGCATGGGGAGGGGATATTGAATAAAGTACGGTATCAGGAAAGCCTGGATTATTATCTCCCCCGCGATAATGCCCAGCGAGGCATAGAATGCGGCCTGGAAGATGTAGGACATTACTATAATGCGCTCTTTCATACCGATGGCCTTGAGGATACCTATCTGCCTGCGGCGGTTGATGGTAGCGATAAAGATAACGATGAAAATGGTAATGCCGGCTACCAGCAGGCCTATCGTGGTAACTATGCCTTTTATGATATCGAATGTCTGCGTCAAGCCGCTGATATAGCCTATGAAATCCATCCAGACATTGATCTGCTCTTTCTCGATGCCCATCATCCTCAGGCGGTCGATATAGACACGCTCGGGCACCGAGCCGTCCGTCTTGATCAGGACTTCCGAAGCCCTGTTGTGGATGCCCAGCACGGATTCCATCTCCTTTTCCGTCACAAAGACGCTCAGGTCAGCCAGTGGAAAATAAGTGTTGTAGATGCCCTTTATTTTATAGTCACGCTGGACCCCGTTGCCGTAGGCTACGGTCACCTCATCACCTACCCGGGCGCCTTTGAGGGAGGATATCTGGAAACTGGCCCCGTAGCCACCTGATATCTCCTTGCCCATGATGAGCTGGTCGCGGTCGCCTTCCTCCAGGTACCTGCCTGACACCATAAAATTCTGCAGGCTGGTCACCTTGACCTCTTCGGTAGGGTTCATGGACTTGATATTCCAGGCTTTCTCCCGCACATCCAGGTTATCCTTACCCGGGTCGTACCTTATCATCCCGGACTGGGCATAGCGCGAACTGCTGCTCACCACCCCGGGAAGCGTATTGATCTTGGTTTTCAACTGCTGGACCTGGTTGACATATTTATCGTCCACAACGGGCAGTATCACGATGTTGGAAACATAATTTTCCTGCGCCTGCTGGTAGGCCTTGCTGATGGCCCCGTTCATTATGGATGAGGTGAAAATGATATTGATAAATGCCAGGGTGGTGACGAGTATGGTGAGCACCAGGGTGTACTTGTTGCCGCGCGTGATTGCTTTGAAGACCAGGAAAAAGGCGACCCTCAGGTCGTTGGCAAGGTCTGCTAATTTAAATCTGGTGCCGGGGGTAAACTTCAATTCGATCAGCTCCGTTCGTGGTAATGATAATTAGACACCTTCAACAAGTCAATTTGCACAATCTCGTAGCCCCGGTGCAGATTATTGACCCAACGTAGTGGACATGGCTATAGCCATCTACTACAATGAGCCGTAAAGTCCATACGTGTTAACGTCAGTTGAGGCAAGCACAGGAGGCATCCCATGAACGGCTCACCTTCAGAGGACCAGGCCGCAATCTATACCCGCCCGGCCGAGATACTCAAGCACCTGATCCGCCACAATACGGTCAACCCGCCGGGAAACGAGGCTGCCTGCATCAACTATATCAAGGGGCTGCTGGACTGGGCGGGCGTGCAGAACACCATCGTGGCGGGGGAGCCGTCCCGCCCCAACCTGGTGGCACGTATAGCGGGGCAGGGTTCCGCACCGCCGCTACTGATGTACGGTCACATAGACGTTGTGACCACGGCCAACCAGAAATGGAGGCTCAACCCTTTTGTCGGTGAGGAACTGGACGGGTACGTATGGGGCCGCGGCGCGCTGGACATGAAGGGGGGCATAGCCATGATGCTGGCAGCCATGATGCGTGCCAGGACCGATGGCCTGCTACCGGCCGGCGACGTACTGCTGGCCGTGCTCAGTGACGAGGAGAACCGCAGCACCTACGGGGCGGAATACCTTGTCACCAGCCAGGCACAGCTCTTCCAGGGCGTCAAATACGCCATAGGTGAATTCGGCGGTTACACCTCGCACATACTGAGGCACCGCTTTTACCCCATTATGGTCTCGGAAAAACAGGGCTGCGGCGTAATAGCCACCCTGCGAGGCAAGGGCGGCCACGGGGCCTGGCCCGAGCGGGGCGGCATCATGGCACGCCTGGGGCGTTTCCTGCAGAGCCTGGACCGCCGCCTGCCGGTGCATTTAACACCCGTTGCCAGGGAACAGGTCCGCTGCACCGCCGAGGGCCTACCCAGCCCGCTCAAACAGACCTTCATGCAGCTGCTTATACCCGCACTGACCAATTCAATCCTCGATACACTGGGTCAGCAGGTGCGCATGTTCGACCCCATCCTGCACAATACCGTCGCGGCCACCACCATACAAGGTGGTGAAAGTTTCAACCAGGTACCCGGCCAGGTTTCCATCGGGCTGGACTGCCGGTTGCTGCCGGGGTTCTCGCCGGACGATATGGTCGCTGAGCTCAAGGGTCTAGCCGGCAGCGATGTGGAATACGAGGTATCTCATTTCGGCGGAGGCATGCCGGAGCCCGATATGGGCCTTTACGACACGCTGGCGGAGATACTGCGCGAGGGCGACCCGGGCAGTACCCCCACACCGATGCTATTCCCGGCCGTTACGGATGCACGGCTGTTCGCCAGGCTGGGCATACAGACCTACGGCTTCACTCCGCTCAAGCTGCCCACGGACATCAACTTCGAACAGCTCTTCCACGCGGCTGACGAGCGAGTGCCTGTCAAGGCACTTGCGTTCGGTACCGATGCCATTTACAAGCTGCTTGAGCGCTTCGGCGAATAAGGTGGAAAGGTAAATAAACTCTGGAGGGGCGAGATGGAAAAGGCTGCGGCCAGGATCAAACGCAAGATAGTTAAGATCGACGAGGACAAGTGCGACGGGTGCGGACTGTGCATCATGTCGTGCGCCGAGGGGGCCCTGCAGATAATCGACGGCAAGGCCAGGCTGGTCTCCGACAAATACTGCGACAGCCTGGGCGCCTGCATTTCAGAGTGCCCGCAGGACGCTATCAGCATCGAGGAACGGCAGGCAGAGCCCTACGACGAGGAAGCGGTTAAGAAGCACCTGGCAGTGCAGCCGCCGCCCGTGCCCGGCCAGTCCTGCGGCTTCCTGTCGGGGGTGCACAAGCATTTCGAGGTAAACGATGCCCTGCCCTGCGGTTGCCCATCCTCCACCATAGCACAATTCAAACCGATCTCAAAAGTACCGGGGGACGCGCAGACAGGTGACCTGCCTTCGCTGCTTGCCCACTGGCCGGTCCAGCTTACCCTCGTCCCTGCCAAAGCGCCCTTCCTGCAGGGTGCCGACGTTCTGCTGGCCGCCGATTGCACGGCATTCGCTTACGGCGGATTTCACACCGGTTTTTTAAGGGACCATGCCCTGCTGGTAGCCTGCCCCAAGCTGGACAATTACGAGGCTCACTTAGCCAAACTGACGGAGATATTGCGCCAGTCCGATATTAAAAGCCTGACCGTCCTGCGTATGGAAGTGCCCTGCTGCGCCGGGTTGACCCGCATGGCCATGCAGGCTATTGTATCGAGTGACAAGGACATCCCGTTCAAGGAAACCATCATCGGGACCCGGGGCGAAATAAAAAGTTAAGCGGAGGTTGGCATGGAAGGGGACCGCATCTCGTACCACAGATCGGTACGTACTGTCTACGAACGTATCAAGAAGGATGGCTTAACCAATATCTGGGACCGCTACGAGGCCCAGGGCCTGGGCAGCAGTCCCGACCAGCGCTGCTCTTTCTGCCAGGAGGGGAAACGCTGCGACCTCTGCTCCAACGGGCCCTGCCGCGCCGATGCATCAAAGGACAAGCGGGGTGTATGCGGCATTACGGCCGACGGCATGGCCATGCGTATGATGCTGCTGCGCAACGTGATGGGGGCATCCACCTACCACTACCACACCGAGCAAACTATTAAGACATTGCAGGCCACGGCCAGGGGACAAACCCCCTTCAGGATCACGGAGGGGAGCAAGCTGAAGGTGTTTGCCAAACGGTTTGGCCTGAGCACAGCCGGATCGAATAAACGCATTGCCCTCAGGTTGTGTAAATTCGCTGAGGAGGACTTCAACCGTAAATACGACCAGCCCAGCCGCATCGTCGAAGCGCTGGCACCCACCGAGCGCAGCGAGACCTGGCACAGGCTGGGCATCTTCCCGGGCGGCATCTACGGCGAGATGATGTTCTCCACCAGCTCCTGCCTGACCAACGTGGACGGCTATTACCAGAGCCTAGCGCTCAAGGCCATGCGGCTGGGCATTGCCATGGCTTACCAGAGCCAGGTAATCAACGAATACTGCCAGGACATCCTGTTCGGCATCCCGCGGCCCCATAAAATGCGCGTGGACCTGGGCGTGCTGGACCAGGATTTCGTCAATGCCCTGCCTAATGGCCACGAGCCCTTCCTGGGCTTCGCCATGGTGCAACTCGCACGCACACGGGAGTGGCAGGATAAAGCCAGGGCGGTTGGAGCTAAAGGTCTGCGCGTCATCGCCAATATCGAGGCCGGCCAGGAGATGCTACAGCGCTGGGAGATGGACGATGCCTTCTGGGGCTTCACCGGCAACTGGATATCGCAGGAGGCCGTGCTGGCCTCGGGCTGCGTTGACCTCTTTGCCTGCGACATGAATTGCTCTATGCCGGTCGACCCCGCCTATGCCGAGAAGTATAAATTCAAGCTGTTGCCCGTAAGCGACCTCGTTGCTTTTGAAGGCGTTACAGACCGCATTAACTACCAGCCCGAAAAGGCCGGCAAACAGGCTGCCGAGCTGCTGGATATGGCCATAGCCAACTATAAAGAGCGCAGAAAAACGGTCGAAGCTGTCAGCGGCCTGCCCGTGACCGAGGCGGTGGTCGGGTTTTCCACCGAGAGCATCCTGGAGGCGTTGGGCGGCACACTTACGCCGCTGCTGGACGCCATCAAGAAGGGGACTATCCGCGGGATGGCCGGGCTGGTGTCCTGTACAACCCTGCGTGACCATGGCAACGACGCCCACAGCGTGGCTGTGGCCAAAGAGCTTGTCAAGCGGGATATACTCGTCCTTTCCATGGGCTGCGGCAGCGCTGGCATGCAGTTGGCCGGGCTGTGCTCCCTCCAGGCCGGGGAACTGGCCGGGCCGGGCCTGAAGGGGCTGTGCAAGGCGCTGGGGATACCGCCGGTATTAAGCTACGGGACCTGTACCGACACGGGCAGGCTGGCCGACCTGCTGGCCGCCATCTCCAGGGACCTGGGCAACGTGCCCGTCACCGATTTGCCGGTTGCGGCAGTGGCCCCCGAATACATGGAGCAGAAGGCCACCATAGATGCCGTATTCGCGCTGGCCTTCGGCCTCTATACCTACGTAAACCCGGTGCCAACCGTAACGGGAGGCCCAAGCCTGGTCAAGCTGCTCACACAGGACCTGACGGGCGTTACGGGCGGCCTGCTCAGCGTGGAAAAGGATGCTATCAAGGCCGTGGACGGCATCGCGGCAGCCATCGAGGAGAGGCGGAAGAGGCTGGGTATTTGATATTGGTCGTATGTACCTTGACAGGGTAACCTTCTGAAATAGTATAATACTGCCTGAAAACTTAGAGCAGGCGGCACTTATTAGAGCGCAGCCGGGCTTAAGCAGCGGGAAATAAAAAGCCCCGTGGGACTAAGTGACCCACGGGGCTTTTTTTATACCCGGAATTGACCGGGGGTTAAATACACTATCGTGCGAAACATTGTACCGATGATCCTGAACCTGCCGGATTACGATTACTGAATGGAGAAATAAGTGAGCAACAACTTCGATTTAAGCAACCTTGAGGGCATCAAAGGCCTGTCTGCCAGCGAGGTAAGTGAACGCTTGGCCCGGGAAGGCCACAACGAAATCCCGGCCAGCGGTAAAAGGAATTTCCTGAAGATCACCCTGGATATAGTCCGTGAGCCGATGCTCATACTGCTGATAATCAGCGGCATCATCTATATGTTGCTGGGCGATGTCCAGGAAGCTCTCATGCTGCTGGGATTTGTCTTCGTCATTATCGGCATCACCATCTACCAGGAACAGAAGACGGAACGGGCGCTGGAAGCTTTACGGGACCTTTCCAGCCCGCGCGCCCTGGTGATACGCGACGGCGCCGCGGTCAGAATTGCGGGGCGGGAAGTGGTGCGGGGCGATATCATGGTCCTTACGGAAGGGGACCGCGTCCCTGCCGACGGCATAGTGCTTTCCAGCAATAACCTTTCCCTGGAAGAGTCGCTGCTGACAGGTGAGTCCGTGCCGGTCCACAAATCTGAATCGGAAGGCACGGCTTCGATGGACCGCCCGGGTGGCGACGATACCCCCTTTGTTTATTCGGGGACCCTGGTGGTCAGCGGACTGGGGATCGCCAGGGTTGAAGCAACAGGGATACATACCGAGTTCGGCAAGATAGGCAAATCGCTTCAGGCGATCAAGCTGGAAGACACCCTGCTCCAGGTGGAGACAAGGAAGATCGTGCGCAACCTGGCCATCATAGGCGGTTGCCTCTGCGCGATCATGGCCCTCGTCTACGGCCTTTCCACCAGCCAGTGGCTTGAGGGGTTCCTGGCGAGCATCACCCTGGCCATGGCCATCCTGCCCGAGGAGTTCCCCGTGGTCCTGACCATCTTCCTGGCGCTGGGAGCCTGGCGCATATCCCGAAACAGGGTTCTCACGCGCCGTATGAACGCCATCGAAACATTAGGCTCGACTACGGTGCTGTGCGTTGATAAAACCGGCACGCTGACCATGAACCGCATGTCGGTGGAAAAAATATATGCCGGAGACGAATTCTGCCGTCTCAGTTCTGATATAACAGACACCCCACCGGAGAAATTCCACCAGCTGGTTGAGTACGGAATCCTGGCCGGCCAGACCAACCCTTTTGACCCCATGGAAAAGGCCTTGCGGGATTTGGGCAGCCGTTACCCCGACCTTCGCGAGCACGTGCATGACAACTGGGTGCTGCAGAGGGAGTACCCCCTGTCTAAAAACCTGCTTGCGCTGTCCCGCGTGTGGAAATCCTCAGAGAGCGGGAACTTTGTCATAGCCTCGAAGGGCGCCCCTGAAGCAATCATGGACCTGTGCCACATGGACGACGATGCCAAAATACAGGTTGCGGAAAAAATCGCGGTCATGGCGGGCGACGGCTTAAGGGTGCTCGGCGTGGCACGGTCCAGGTTGAGTCCATCTTCGCTTCCCTCTGACCAGCACGATTTCCAGTTCGAATTCATCGGCCTGGTAGGGTTTGCCGATCCCATACGTCCCACCGTCCCAGCCGCCATAGCCCAGTGCTACACCGCCGGCATACGCGTGGTGATGATAACGGGCGATTACCCGGTGACAGCCCAGAATATCGCCCGCCAGATAGGGCTTAAGCATGCCGGTGAGGTAATAACCGGCATGGAAATGGAGGCCATGCCAGACGCGGAACTGAGAGAACGCATCAGGTCCGTCAATATATTTGCGCGGGTCATCCCCGAGCAGAAGCTGAAACTGGTCAACGCATTCAAGGAGAATGGCGAGGTGGTGGCTATGACAGGCGACGGGGTAAACGACGCGCCGGCGCTCAAGTCGGCGAATATCGGTGTGGCCATGGGCGGACGTGGTACGGATGTCGCCAGGGAGGCCGGGGCGCTGGTGATACTGGACGACGACTTCTCCTCGATAGTCACGGCCGTAAAGATGGGGAGGCGCATTTTCGACAACCTGCGCAAGGCCATGGCATATATCCTGTCCATCCACGTGCCGATCGCAGGCCTTTCCCTCATACCCGTTCTGCTGAAATGGCCGATGGTCCTCCTCCCCGCGCACGTCGTCTTCCTCGAATTGATCATAGATCCGGCCTGCTCAATTGTTTTTGAGGCTGAAAAAGAGGAGGCCAACATAATGCGGCGGCCGCCGCGCAACCAGCAGGAGCCGCTATTCAGCCGCAATACTATTATCCTGAGTATAGCGCAGGGAATGCTGGTACTGATGTTAACACTGGCAATCTACGGCTTCAGCCTTTACCAGGGACGCCCTGAGGCAGAAGCCCGCACCCTCACCTTCACCACCCTTGTGCTGGCCAACATGGGACTGATACTGACCAACCGGTTCCTCACCAGGAACGTCCTTACCAGCCTGCGGGTTAAAAACAGGTCTCTCTGGTGGATACTGGGGTCTGCCACAGTACTGCTGGGACTGGTGATTTACGTCCCCTTCCTGAGCGAACTCTTCCGCTTCAGCCCCCTCAGCCTTCCCGACATCGGCCTCTGCCTCGCTGCAGGTGTTTTCAGCATCGCCGGCTGCGACCTGATCAAATACCTGGTCCAGCTCAAGCTGGGTAATAAATAGGGGACTAAAAAGTGGCACGGGAAGAAGACCCTGCTATAGCAGGAGCCTAAGGTTCGGCTATGGACTTGCGCAGAGCCAGGATCATCTCCGGCACGTCGATCTTCATGGGGCAGCGCACTTTGCACCTTCCGCAGGTAAGGCAGGTATAGGCCATGGAGGAGGCCTTCTCCATGTTCTTCGTGACCTCCTTGGCCCACACGGCGCCTATGCCCGCGAAGTACTTGTCGCCGAAATAACCCGCCGTGAGCCCGAAGACCGGGCATTCATACAGGCAGCCGCCGCAGCGTAAACAGGAAAGGGCCTGCCGCAATACAGGGTCCCTGGCAAGGCGGGTCCTGCCGTCGTCCAGGAAGATAACATGGAATTCTTTGGGGCCATGGACACCGTAAGTGGTCACCTTTTCTATATCCCCTGTCTTGCTGGGGCCTGAAATCATGCTGACATAGGATGGCACAGTGTAATTAGCATAGCGCCAGGTGACCTCAGAGACCTTAAAGGCATCTTCAAGGGTAGGGACCAATTTTTCCATACCTACCAGGGCTATATGCATGGGCGGGGCACCCGTGGCCAGCCGGATATTACCCTCGTTCTCAATCAAAAAGAGCGTGCCGGTATCGGCAGCAACCACGTTGGCACTGCTGATGCCCACATCCGCCTTGAAGAATTTCTCCCTCAGCAACTCCCGCGCCGTGGCAACCAGCGTATCGATATCAGGCGGCAGTTTCTGGCCTGTCAACTGCGAGAACAGCACGGCCACATCTTCCCTCGGCACGTGTATGGCAGGCGACAGTATGTGCATGGGTCGCTGCCCCAGTTTCTGTATGATAAATTCGCCAAGGTCGGTCTCGTATACCTCGTTTCCCGCCTCTTCGAGGTGCTCACGCAACAGTATCTCCTCGGACGTCATGCTCTTGGCCTTGACCACCAGCCTGCCCGCTCCAACCAGTCCACCAATTATGTTCAGGGCCTCCCTGGCCGTCTTCGCGATGTAGTATTTACCGTTGTTTTCCTCAATGTTCTGCCCCGCCGTTTTGGCCAGCTCTGCCATATGCTGGATGGAAGCCTCCTTGATCAGCTTTACCTCTTCAGCCAGTTTCACCGTATGAGGGAACTTCTTCAGAGCATTATTTGTGTTCACCCGGTAGCTCTTGATGGCCCTCGACAGTGCAAGCCGGATGCGCTCGCTGCCGGCTGCGTCTTTAAGCTCTTTCCTGTAATCCTTCGATATGGACATTCAGTTAACCCCCGTCATTGCGAGGCGCAAAGTGCCGTGGCAATCTCCGACAACGGCCGGATTGCTTCTCTGACGCTCGCAATGACGTGCTTCTTTTGTGTTCATTTCTGCACAATGGACCTGGCCAGCAGGGTGGCGAGGTCGACGGCCTCAATTTTATCTTTTTTCAGCGCTTTCAGCCCGCTTTTCAGCTGCATCAGGCAGCCGGGGCACTGGGTGGCCACTACATCGGCACCGGTACCGGCCAGTTCCCTTACCCTGCCCTCAGCCAGCGTCTGGCTCATGCCGGGAAATATAACCTCGAAACCGCCGCCGCCGCCGCAACAGGTCGACCATTCGCCCGACGTCCATTCGGGCTCAACCATCTCGACATTTTCTACTGCCTGCATCACCCGGCGGGGCTGGTCGATGAGCCCCATGTACCGGCCCAGCTGGCAGGGGTCGTGGTAGGCTACTTTTATATTGCGGGGGTAGCGGAATTGTCCCGGCCTGATCCTTTTGTCTACCTCCTCGATAAAGTGGCTGACCTCGATATCGTAACCGGTCAGCACTTTGGCAAAGAGAGTGCGCAGGGCATAGGTACACGAGGGGACTATCCCGATTATTTTCCTCACGCCCAGTGACCTGAACCTGGCGGCGGCCTTTTCGGCGTTAGCGGTGAACTCCCTGCGCAGTCCCGTGTGGTAAAGCGGTGCACCGCAACAGGGTTCGTCCACACCCAGGTACGCCATATCGACGCCCGTGTATTTAAGCACGCTCACGGCATCGCGCAGCACCCCGCTGTCACTGCCATCATCGCGCGCCATCACCTTGGTGTACATTCCCGCCACATCCACGCCCATTTTCCTGGGTATCCCCGCAAGGACCACGGGAAGGTCCGGGTTAATCGACATGCGGTCGGCGGTCCTGACCAGATCTACCAGCGGCTCGAGCATCGAGGAGTACTGGTAGCCGCACCCGGCGAAAAAGATGGTCGACCTGTCGCCGGAGAACTCCAGCCCCTGGGCCCATTTAGCCCTGGCTTCGACCGGCAGGCCGAGTATATTATCGCGGTCCCCGATGTTGTCAGCTATGTAGGACAGCCCGGGCGGGACAAGCTTGCGCTCATTTTTTTTCATTATGAGTATTCTCCCGGAGTCACCCGGCACAGCTTATTGTAGCAGGAATACCCTTCCCGGCTTTAGCGGTTGACTACCTGCTGCACGACCAGTAGCAAGCCTGCCAGGAAAAGCAGTGCGTAGATCAGCACCTTGAAAACCAGGGCCCTGAAGGTCATGCGGCTGCCGAAAATAATACCCAGTATAAGCCCCGGCAGCACGATGCCCGTTGTCGCCAGCGTATTTACGTTGATCTGGCCGATGGTATAGAGGTTGACGATCAGGATGACAGCAAGTATGAGCCACAGCATGGATATCGTGGCGCGGAACTCAGCCGGCTCCTTAATCTCGCGGCTGGAATAGTAAATAATGAGCGGGCTGCCGCTGGCAAAGATACCATGAAAAATGCCTCCCACTATCAGTATCGGCCATCCCAGGTACCAGGGCAGGCTCCCCCCGGCCGCCCGCGTCTTATATATGAGCACAATCTCCATCAGCGAAACTGCCATGACAAAGACGCCCAGCAATATAAGCAACTGCGTATAATTGCCTACCAGCGTCCTGTAGGAGATGCCTATGGCCATACCGATGGTTGCCGCAGGGAGGATACTCAGGAGCAGCACGCGCCACCGTATGTATTTAAACCAGCGCACCACCAGCCACAGGCTCTGCAGGAAGCCCAGGATAACCAGGACGGGCAAAATGGTCTCCAGTGGAAATATAAAGATGCCGAGGGCCAGCGCAATAATGGTTGCACCGAAGCCGAGCACGGTTTCAACCGTGTGCGCAAATATGAGTACGATTACCAGCAGGAAGACGCGTATTAAAAGGGGGTCCATATGGCTCCCGCACTGACAGCCTCACGATCAACGGTGGCTGCCAGGGCTCAGGGATTTTAGCACGCCGGGGCGGCGCTGTCATGCGCGGCCCGGTGGCCTAACAGCCCGTGATCAGCAGCTATTTTTTAGCGGGACCCAGGCCCTTTCTTTCCAGCCAGGAATCTTCGGCGTGCAGGTAACCGAGGAGGACCTTCTCCCCCACGAACCGTATCGGCTCAGGCGGCCATTTGAAGACCTTGCGGTTGACGGGGAAACACTCGGTCCACTCGGATTTACGCTCGAGCAGCAGGTCTGCCATGACCTCGCCATTCAGGTGGGTCAGCGAAACGCCGTGCCCCATGCATCCCAGGCTGTAAACCGCACGCTTGTCACCCAGGAAGCCCAGGGCGGGAACCATGTCCATGGGCACAGATACGGGACCTCCCCAGCGGTGGGTTGTTTTGATCCCTTTCAGGCAGGGGTAGAAGTCGACGATATCCTGTTCAAGCTGGCCGAATATTTTGGGGTTCATATCGTTATCCATACTTGACCCATATTTCAACGAGATGTCACGGCCGCCCATCAGCAGGCGGTTGTCCGGGGTGAGGCGGTAATAGTGCACCATGTTGCGGTAATCCTCTATCCCCTCGCGGCCCTGCCAGCCCATTTCATCGAGCTGGGATTTGCTCAACGGCTCTGTGAGGACTATATAGGTCCACACCGGCTGCTGCATGGCCCTCAATTCTGGTATGGCCAGTGAATAGGCATTGGTCGCAAGTACAATCTTCTCAGCGCTGACCGTGGCCCTGGGAGTTTTAACCGTGAAACCCTGTGGCGAGCGTTTTATCTCGGTCACCGGTGTGCGTTCATAAACCTCGGCGCCGTACTTCACCGCCACGCGCTTCATCTCGCGCGCCAGCTTTGCCGGGTTTACCAGCGCGCAGCGCGGCTCCCACCAGGCACCCAGGTACAGCGGTGACTTCACACGCTTCCGCACCTCGTCCGCCTCGATCCAGTCAACACCTGTCAAACCCAGTTCCTTTACCAGGTGCACCTCTTCCTTGATACGCTTGGCGTAAGCGGGTGTGGTGGCGATGCGCAGAAAGCCCGGCCGTTCGTAGTCGCACTCAAGCTTGTGCTCGGCCACCAGCTCACCCACGATGTCGACCGCCCTCTCCATGTAGCGGTGGGATTGCCTGGTCTTGTCGGCACCGAAAAGCATCTTGGTGATGGACATCATGAGTCCGAAGGTCGTCATGGCAAAGCCGGCGTTACGGCCGGACGCCCCCCACCCGATGACCCAGCCCTCAAGCACGGCGACCTTCAGCGAAGGTTGGACCTTTTTCAGGTAGTACGCGGTCGCAATGCCGGCAAATCCGCCCCCCACAACTGCCACATCGCATTTTAGATCTACTGTCAGCGGCGGGCTTTCCTGGTAAACCCCGGAGTTGCCCAGCCAGAAACTTTTCTCCGCATAATCTTCAACCATCTCGCCTCCTTAAAACCGCACTGCCTGTGCGCATACCTGCAAACCGGTGAATAATATACAACAGGGACAGGCAGTTATCAACAAGGCTGACAGGTTCTTATACCTGTTTTGACAACGGCCTGACGGCCGGCGCCAGCTGCGCGGGGGTCAGATTCTGCATGAACCAGGCCACGGAATCGAAGATCGATTCGTGCACTGAACGCGGTCTATAGCCGAGTTCCACCCGGGCTTTTTCCGAGGTCACCCTGGAATTGCTGCGCAGCACGTCAACCGAGTAATCGGTGAAAAGCGGCTTACTCTTGATAACACGGTAATAAATGGGGGCCAGCTTGCCGGCGGTGTGGGCCAGCCAGGCGGGCACCTTGAACTTCGGGGCCAGGACTCCGCTGGCTTCCTCCAGCACATCCATAATCTGCTTGATGCTGACCCTCTCACCCGAGAGGATGTAGCTTTCACCAGCGCGGCCCTTGCTGCAGGCCAGTGCCAGCCCGTGAGCTACGTCACGCACATCGGCGAAGTCGTAAGCCCCGTCCAGGTACGCCTTCAACTTTCCCCTGATGAAATCCAGCATGAGCTGCCCCATCTCCGATATCCTGAAGTCAAAGGGGCCGATTACACCGGTGGGATGCACAATGACCGCATTCAATCCGCGCTCGATCGCCTTCCTAACCTCCAGGGTCGCCTGTGCCTTGCTCCTGGCATATGGGCCCAGCACGTGGTCGGGGTCCACGGGGAAGGTTTCGTTGATAACGATGCCCTCGGGCGGCTCCTGTATGGCGTGGATGGAGCTGGTATAAACCAGGCGGCCGACCCCGGCATCCAGGCAGGCATCAACAACGTTGTGCGTCCCTTCGACATTTACCTTGTGCAGCAGTTTTTCCTTACCCGGCGTTATCGCGATGATACCTGCCAGGTGGTAAACGGCGTCGGCGCCCTTAAAAGCTGAAGCCAATGAGGCTGTGTCGCAAACATCAGCCGGCATTATATCGACATCGAGGCCGCGGATGGGCAGGTCGTTCTCAAACGGGGGCACCAGTGCCCTGACCTTTTCTCCTGCAGCCAGCAGTTCACGGACCAGCACGTTGCCGATATGACCGGTTGCCCCGGTTACTACTACGTTCATTTTATCTCCTTAACGGCGCTCCCGCCTGACAGCGAAGCCAGCGCCTCATCAAGTTTTCCTAACTGCTGCTCGCTTAATCCCTGCAACAATTGCCGGGCGCGCTGGCGGCCGGAACTGTAAAGGTTGTCCGTAAGCTGATGCCCTTTGGCCGATAAACGGCAGACCACCACCCTCCTGTCCTCGCGGCTGTTCTCCCTCTCCACAATATCCCTGTCCACCAGGCGGTCGATTATGCCTGTGGCCGTGGCCAGCGTTACGCCCAGGGATGAGGCAAGTTCGCTCATACGTGCCGCGCTGTTCAGATAGAGCAGGAGCACCACTTTTAATTGCGAAGTGGTCAGATCCAGGTCGAGCAGTTCCTGGTGCGCCATGGGGAGCAGCTCCCGGAAAGCACCTTCAACCTGCCCTAAAATACGGTCGATAATCTCATTTTTCCCGGGCATTTTCATCTCGTCCAAATAACAATGCTTCTTTAATTAGTATAATATAAATAGTTTGTGCTATGCAAACTTTCATACTTGGGATGGCAGTGGACAGAATGGCGGGGCGGTGATTAAAGCCCGAGCAGGCAATTTATTGCGCGCGGCACATCCGCCAGCGGGCCGCTGAAATCGGCGGGCGGGATGCCCTCAAGGTCATTGCCGATGACCTGTTTGCTGATCTCCAGCGATGCCCCCGAGTGAGATCGGCTGTCGGTGGCCTGGTAGGTCTTCATGCCGACTTTGGCCGCTACCATGTCATTGGCCGGGTCATCGCCGACCATCAGGCATTCCCCGGGCTGCACATTTATCAACTGGCATATTTGCCTGAAGTATCCCAGTTGCGGTTTGCAGTAGTTCATATTGTCGATGTGGGTGATGAGGTCGATGGAGATATTTCCCAGGCCGGCCCAGTCCACCCTTTTTTGTTGCACGCTGAGCGGCCAGATGGGGTTGGTGGCCACAACTATCTTCAGTCCCATGCTCTGCACGTTCCTGAAAACTTCCTCTGCCCCGGGTGCCGCCGTGACCGCGTCCCTGAATATATCAAAATCCAGGCTGAAAAATTTCTCGAAACGGGACCATATTTCCTCCCGGTTCACTTCAAGCCCGGCGCAAAAAGTCCCCAGGAAAAGCTCGCGGTTGCTCCGGCTGCCGTCGTTGTTGCGCAGTTCGACTGTGGCCTTCATAAGCCTTTCCGCGAATTTCCCGTCAGGAAAAATATCCTTAAACCTGGCTACCAGCACGGGATAATAGCCGTTGAGGAACTTAACCTCCTCGAAGAGGATGAGTGTATTGTCGAGATCGAATAATACCGCTTTGAGCATGGCAACAGGACCGCCTGTCAATTTTACGTTTTTAACATGGTGCGGACAAATTTTCAGCGTATGTGCGCCATTTCCTGCACAAATATGAATAAGCCCGGCATTAAGTTCGATGCGACTTGTCTGCCGTGGCCTGCAGGCGCATAATATTGGTAAAAATGGGGGAGGTTATAATGAAGCAGAAAGAGGGTGATTTCAAAGGCACAGCCAACTTCAAACTCTACTGGAAAAGCTGGCTGCCCGACGGGCAGGTCAAGGCAGTGATACTGGTCGCCCATGGCCTGGGCGAGCACATAAACCGCTACACCAACCTTGTCAGCAACGTGGTACCACTTGGCTACGCAGTATACGGCGTCGACCACCAGGGCCACGGCAAGTCCGAGGGCACAAGGGTGTTTGTCGACCGCTTCCAGACTTATATTAACGACTTCAAGACCTTCACCGACATGGTGCGTAAAGAGAACGCGGGTAAAAAGACCGTGCTCTACGGCCACAGCATGGGCGGCCTGATCGCCGTATGTTATGCACTGCAGTACCAGTCGGACCTGGACGGGTTGATAATCTCCGCCCCGGCCATCAAGGCGGGCGAGAGCATTACCGGCGCCACCATCGTCATGGCCAAAGTGCTGTCTGCCATCTCGCCCAAAATGGGCGTGCAGCAACTTCCCTCAGATACCCTCAGTCACGATAAAGCGGTAGTAGAAGCTTATGACAACGACCCGCTGGTTTACCGGGGAAAGGTAACAGCGCGCCTCGGAGCCGAAATGCTCTCCCTGATGTCCAAGGTTGAAGTACAACTCCCGTCCATCACTCTCCCGATGCTTATCCTGCAGGGGTCCGATGACAGGCTGGTCAACCAGGCGGGCGCCAGGATACTGTACGAAAAAGCAGGCTCGAAGGACAAGACCCTCAAGATATACGAGGGCTTCTACCACGAGGTGCATAACGAGCCGGGCAACGCCCGGGTTTTCGCCGATATGGAGGCATGGCTGGCAACTCACACCTGACGCCTGCCGGGTGAATCTCCTACAGTAATCGATAATAAGTGGAATCCGGCACTAAGCCGACTTTTTACCTGTCAGGTCATCGATCACTATTTTGATTATCAGGACCTTGTCGACTGCGGCGGGATCAAACTGGTATTCACCGGAGGAATAGTGTCTCATAATCAGGCGCAGGGCCTCGGTTTTTTCGTCCTGGCTCTCCAGAATATTGGCTTCGCCGGCGCCCATCACGCTAGTGTATTTCATTGACCAATTGCAGGCAACTGCGGATTCCCTGATGCTTTCATCTACGTAAATACTGAAGCTGACCCGATTATTGCCGCGCAGGATTTCTATTTTCCTTCCACTCTTTGCAGAGTGAATATACAAACACCCGTCAGAGTAAGCGTAATTAACCGGTACCACATAGGGAGTCCCGTTGTCACAAAGTCCCAGGTGGCACACGCGGCCGCGCTCCAGGATATCCTCGATTTCCGGCCTGCTCGTGATCTCTTTATCAGCCCTGCGCATAGCTCATTCCCTGCAATTGCCTGTCTTCGTCCGCCACGGTATTTTAACGTAACTGCAGACCGGGCGCCATTAAGACCATGCGCCACCCATTTATTTTGAAGCAGTTTCCAATACGATGCTATAATTAGTCATCAGCCGCATGAACATCCTTCATCAGCCATGACCCCACTGTATATATCCATGATCATGAGAGGCACTTTTAAATGAAGCCTGTAAACACCGCTAAGGTGACCGCAAAATAATCCTATGGATATACTGGCAGGGTTGAACACGGCCCAGAAGGAAGCCGTCCAGCACATCGAGGGGCCGCTTCTGATAATAGCGGGGCCGGGCAGCGGCAAGACGCGCGTCATCACCCACCGTATCGCCTACCTCGTTAAAA
>Ga0247841_10002010_pt1 | contig 42455 bp, 38 predicted proteins | sample LaCruzMarch2015__2_FD_192410 | JGI IMG/M metagenome (GOLD analysis project Ga0247841, IMG submission 192410) | Freshwater microbial communities from meromictic Lake La Cruz, Castile-La Mancha, Spain - LaCruzMarch2015_18m | ecosystem: Environmental > Aquatic > Freshwater > Lake | place: Spain...
CCTCCACCGCATCCGCCGCCGCAACCATCGTCGCCGCAACCGCCCCCGCATCCACCGCCGCAACCATCATCGCCGCAGCCTCCACCGCATCCGCCGCCATTACCATCGTCGCCGCAACCGCCACCGCATCCGCCGCCATTACCATCGTCGCCGCCGGAGCCGCCTCCCGAGCCATCATCGCCTCCGGAGCCTCCGCCTGCGCCGCCGTCGTCGCCGTTTCCGCCCCCGCCTCCTCCACAGCCGCCGCCGTTGCCCCCTCCGCCGCCGCACGGATCGCGACCGGGAATGTAGAGTTCAAGATTGATTGCCGCTCGGACAACCGGTCTGCCGTCGTCGGTCGTTACTCGCCCGGTGATTGCGCCATTATCGGCGGCGATCAGAGGAGTGACCAACCAGAGCAACGCTGCTGCGATCAGAGTAAATTTGCGCATGGCGCGCCTCTCGTTACGAGATTAACGGAAAAGCCTCGACTCAACGACAAGAAACAGTTTATAGATTTCCTGCATAGTAAGTAATATAACAGATAATTTAGCTGTGTCAAGTGTTTTGAGTTGTCTCGGATAAAATAATTCAGGCGATTTGAGGCTCATCAGCGGGTTTGACAGGGAGGACTATGCACTCCGCCATTTCGAGTAGGTAGTTGCACAAAAGCAAAGGCGCGAAGAGTGCTAATTCTCCGCGCCTTTCTTTCTGACTTTCCGACTTTCCGACTTACCTCACCAACGCCATCCGCTCGGTCAGCGTTCCTTCCGGGCCGACGACCTTTACGAAATAGACGCCCGCGCCTGCCGAGGCTGCGTTCCAGACGACTTCGTGACGCCCGACGGGAAGCTCGCCCTGCATGACTGTAGCAATCCGGCGGCCGGTCAGGTCGAAGACGCCGACGTCGATCAAACCCGCCTTGACGAGGTCGAACGAGATGACCGTTGTCGCGTTGAACGGGTTGGGATAGACGCCTTCAATCCGGAAGTTCTGCGGCGCTGTGGTATTCTCGTCAACTACAGCGAGTCCGCCGAGATTGTGATAAGTGAAGTCGTTCCGGGGGAAGCGGAGGCCGTCTGCATCGGGGATGTCGGCGACCGCGACTCGCTGGTAGATCACTTTTGATGTAAAGGGCGGATCTTCCGCGTCCCCGCCGACAAGCTCGGACTGAAGCGTGTAAGTGATGTGGATATAATCGTCCACTTTCGCGGCAATTGAGGGATAACGCTCGTCCACAAACTCAGGATCGCCCGCCGCATTGACAGGATGTGTGTCGGTCAGGTTGATCGGCTCTGTCCAAGATTCGCCGCCATCCGCCGAAACCGAGAGATAGATATCGCCGTGGCAGTCGCCTTCGCGATCCTGATCGTCTTCGGTAGTCTTGCGGAAGATGCAGTAGAGGTTTCCTTCTGCGTCGGCGCCGAGAGAAGGTCTCGATACATTGGCGTCCCATGGGCCGGAGTCGCCGTTGTTATCATACCATCCGTCGGCGACAAGAGTGAGCGTGTCTGATTCGCTGTCCCAATGCCAGATAAAGGATTCGTCCTCGCTGATCCACTCGACAGGAGGGCTGATCTGATCGAACGGATCAGGACGGAAACCGTGCGCGGTGAATACTACATGAAGCACGTCGTCCACATAGATCGCGTCGAGATCGCTGAATGGACGGAGCGTGTCACCGTATATGAGCGTCCCTTCGCGATTCTGATCGGGTGCAACAGTGCGAGTAATGTTGATCCGATTGCCGAGATCCCAATCTACGCCGTTCTCGGATTCGAGGACGTGGATATCCGCGTTCATCGTGTATTCAGTGCGGCCTTCCCAACCTTGAGGAGCGGGCACGCCGACGAGATTGTGGTGCCAGACGACAGCGGTCTTTTCTGACGCTTGCGATGCGACAGTAAGGTGCGAGAGGTAAGTTAGCGTATCGAGAATCGCCGGTTCGCCTACGCGCCAGTTATCGCCGTTGGCGGTCAAACCGACGAGCACTATCGGGAAGCCCGCGGAACCGTCCATAAAATGCGTTCCGGCGAGAATCTGCGCACGACCTTGAGGTCCGACTGCTCCTTTGACCGAGATCGGATTGAGACCGTTCGGCATCGAGACGCGCACCTGCGAGAAGGCTCCCCAGCCGCGGCTGAAATCGAAACTCATGCAGGCGCGACCAACTTGCCCCATCGAACCGCCATGATAGAACAGCGCAGCGGCTTGTTCGCCTTCGCGAGGCGCAAGGGCCATAGAAGTATATCCAGCGCGAGCCTCAGCGTCGCCGAGGTGACTGTTCGCTTCCAACTGAGCCGCTACGTCGTTATCGTCGCCACAGAAGTTATAGAAGGCGTGGCGATCATTAGCGGCGATGTCAGCGGTCTTGGTCCAGGCGAAATGGACGCCGCCGGAGTCGTCGCGGGCGATCATCTTGCCGACGGTGTTGGTTTGCTGGACATACCACCACGTTTCACCGACATTGAAAGCACTGCCGAGCGCGACTTCCTGAGCGGTTGCGCCAACACTGCCGAGAGTGATTGTGAGGAGGATTAAAACGATACGAACAAGTTTCATTTTCGACCTTGAGATTATATGGAAATGAGTTCAATTCGAGAAAGGGGTCATAGTGTCAAGTTAAGTAAGTAAGCGAAATGGATGAGCCGTCATTCCCACGAAGGTGGGAATCCAAGCAAGCCATTTCCATTCAGTAAGTTGTCTGGATTCCCACCTTCGTGGGAATGACAGCTTGCATGTAATGCTTACTGATTCTATTACATATCTGTCAGGAGGATGGGCGTCCCTGCCCGTCCGTCTCATAAGGAATCAACTAAATAGACGGGCAGGGACGCCCATCCTCCTGATCTACTACCGGCGCTCTCACCTCACCAGCGCAACCTTCAACCCGGCGGCGTGAGTCTCGCCCTCCAGCCTGATTAAATATACTCCTGATGGAACGCTCGCCGCGTCCCAAACCACGCGGTTTTCTCCACTTGAGCCTTTTCCCGCAAATAGGATCGCCACAGTTCGACCCTGCAAATCTCTTGCCTCAAGGCGAACGGATTGCTCGCAGTCGAGATTAAAACTGACTCGGGTTTTGTTGTTGAAAGGATTGGGATAAGCGTTCAACATTGCGAAACCAGAAGGAGAGGCAAGTTCTTCCATCACGAGGAGAGCTTCCCGGTTGTGGTATTGGAAGTCGTCCCGGGGCAGTTCGAGCCTGCCAAAGTCGGGAAGGTCAGCTACCGGAACACGGTGATAGACGACTTCCATCTCGCGCCGATTTTCTTCCGGATCATCGCCTCCTGTCCAGCCTTTCAAGTAGGAGATGTGCAGCGCGTCATCCACTTTCTCAGCGAGCGAGGGATTGATTTCATTCCAGGGAGCGATCTGGTCGCCATCCGGGTGTGAGTCGGTGAGGTCTATCGACGAGCTCCATTCTATGCCGTCAGAAGATCTCGCGACCATGATATCGCCCGCGCAGTATTCCCCCCAATGGTCTTCGGGAAAGGTCTGTCGGAAAACGCAATAGAGAATTCCGTCTGAATCTGCTCCGAGCGACGGTTTTGAGACATTACCGGAGTTATACCCGCTGATGAAGTCATTTTCATACCATCCATCAGCGACGAGTGTCAGAGTATCCGATTCGCTGTCCCAGTGCCAGATGAAGGTTTCCGCCGCGCTGATCCGCTCCACCGGCGGCTCTCCCCGACCATCTGGGTCAGCCCAGAAGCCTCGCGCCGTAAAGACAACATGCAACACATCGTCAACCCAGATCGCGTCAAGATCGGGGTATGGGCGTAGAGTATCGCCATACGCGCCTTCACCAACCAAGATCGGACGCGGGAAAATCGTTTTTGTGATGTTGACGGCGTTTTCAAAGTCCCAATTGCCGCTATCCGATATGACGGCGACATAAATATCGTTGTTCATTTGGACGGCTCCTCCGAAGTTCTCCCAGCGTTCGGGAACCGGGAAACCGACCAGATTCTTGTGCCAAATCAGCGCCGTTCGATCAAACTCCTTCGATGAAGTCATCAACTGGCTCGGTATTGTGACGGTATCAAAGACAACGGGAGCGCCAACCTCCCAATCTTCAAAAGCCCGTCGTAAGGCGAACCAGACAACGCCTGCAAAGCACGGAAAGTCATTCTCAAGTCCTACCATCCCGGAGAGGTAGATGTTCCCAACGCTATCGACGCATCCTTTCGGTTCAAACACAAACATTGAAGAGTCAGGAGGCCAATGGAAGGAAATCGCTTCAAAGGCACCCCATCCATATTCGAAGTCGTAACTGGCAGCGGCCCTGTAAGGCGCTGAATAAAACGCGATTGCGACGTTATCTGGGCGAAGCGCGAGGGATGGGAAAAAAGAGCGGTTGTCGTTGTCGATGATAATGGCTTCGTCCTGTTGCGCAATCCACTCGTCGTTCTGCGCCAAAGTTGTACACAACGTGACGTGTGGAGCCGGGCCACTCTTTCGTGTAGGTGAGCTGTACGCCACCTCGAGCGTCACGGGCAATCATCTTGCCGGTGGTTGAGTTGTGCTGTTGGGCGAGCATCGTCATCCCAACGGGAGTGGTTTCGCCAAAAGGCGGCTGAGCGACGGCTGGAACGTTAAACAGAAGCGTAACCAGCCCGATGTAAAACCAGCGATGCATAGCAGCCTCCAGTAAGAATAGTACAACAGACTTTACAAACAGTCTGAGAATGCGTGATTAGCGTAAAACACCCCTACTGCCAACCCGCCGCGGTTGGCAGATATTGCGCATATACAATAGCTTATACTGTCAACCGCGGCGGGTTGACAGTAGGGGTGGAAGCTATTTCTCTATTCTCGGACAGACTCTTTAGTCTGTCACAAAAGAAGCAACAACAAGACAGGCTGAAGCCCGTAGTACCGACCGCATTGGGCGATGGTTCCTTACCTAACCAGCGCAGTTTTCAAGTATGAAACGCCTCTCTCGGCCTCCAATCGGATCAGATATACTCCCGATGGAACGCCTGCCGCGTCCCAAATCACTCGATTCTCCCCTCTTGCGCCTCTACCTGCAAACAGAGTAGTTACCACTCTTCCCTGCAAGTCTCTGACTTCAAGTCGGATTATTTGTTCCCGGTCGAGGTTAAAGCTGATGTGCGTCTCATTGTTGAAGGGATTAGGGGAAGCAGTCAGCCCCGCGAAGGCAGTTGGCGTTCGCAGCTCATCTCCCGGCGCGGCGTCGGGCGGGACGACATTCACATTCCAAACGAGGGTGTCTCCATCGGCGCCAGCGGTCACCATTGCAGTAATCTGATGTTCGCCGAGGCTGTCTAACTGAAAAAAAGCTTCGGAGCCGTCGCTGGGAACTGGCTCGCCGTCGAAGAGCCAGCGATACTCGACGACCATAGAATCAGGAGCGACCGCTTGGACGCCAAAGTTTTGACCAGCGCCCTGAATCACTGTTAATTCGAGATCCTCAGGCCAATAATTCACCACCATAGACCGCACCGTCAGTTCCCAAACCACCCGGTCGGAAATGGCTCCGCGCCATGCAAGCCCTTCGAGCGCGAATCTTCCCGCCCGTGGCAAGGGGATCAGAGCCGCGGAATCGACCGCTACAACTTCGCTGGTAAAGTTGTCCAAATCTGTCAATGTCCACTGGAAGTTAACCGGAGCGCCTTCGACCGCCGCCGTCATCAGCGAACAGGGAAGCGCCGTCCCTCGACGAAACTCAAGATTAAGCTCGTTGGGCGCGTAATCACGGATGAATAATTGCTCGACCGAGACATGCCAGCGAATTGCGATAGTGAAGCCCTCTGCGTTGGCGAGGCACTCGATCAGCTCCTGCCTAAGACTATCGAACACGACCGCTACGGCAGTATCGCGCGCAAACAGGCTGTCGTTGCGAAACCATGTATAACCGAGCGAATCGGGATGGTGGAAATCGGCGCGCACGAGGAAGTTGACGGTGTCGTATTGCAACACGGTGAGCATTGTATCGTGAGGTTCCCAATAGAGCCACTGTGGATCGAGAAACAGCGGTTCGAGCTTCATCAACATACCGTCGCGATTGGGATTATTGTTCACTGGCATCGCATACCCGCCGCCAATAAGCTCGGAGTTGGGCGTCCATACAACGCTGCTTAAACCGTTTCCGATCATTTCAAAACCATTTGCTGGACGGAATTCCTCAGAATAGACTCTCGACCAATCGGCGCTGCGGTTTTCGTTCACCACCAGCACAAAAGGAGTCTGATACTGTTGACTACTGTAACTCATCCCAACCAAAGCTGTCTTACCATGCGGGAGGCGGACCAGCGCGCTTGGATAGTCGTTCCCATTGACGTCGATCCGTTCGTAACCGTCTAGATTACCGTTGGGTGTGATATCGATGATTCCGGTATCTTCATCCTGTCTCCCGTCGCCCGTCCAGAATCGCCCTGCGATTCTGAAACCATTGGGGGTTGACACTATGCCGTGAAACATCTGGCATGGCTCCGGAGTGATAGTTCGCGACCAGATCTCATCCCCATTTTCATCGACTTTTAACACCCAGCCCCGCCAGTGCGGCGCAAAATCCTCAAAATAGGCATAGCCGCAAACCACGTAGCCGCCTTCGGTTTCGCGCAGACCGGTCAGATAGTGTGAACGCGCCGCAATGCTATAAGTATGCTGCCAATTCACATCGCCCTGATTATTAATGCAGAGCAAGTATCCCTGACGTTCGCTCTTTCCGCAAAAGAGAAACAGCCCGCTCTTCAGCTCAATCACCGCGGTCAACTCTCCATTCCGCCCGTAGGAGCGCGACCAGATGAGTTCGCCGTCGTCCGAGATTCGGACGGCGCGAGTGTCTGCTCCTGCACTGCCTCCGATGATGAAATCTGAAGAGTCCGATTCGATCAGAGTATTGGCGTAGTCCGCAACACCCACGGAGCCGAAATTTCGCGACCAGATTTCCTCGCCGTCGGGAGCGATGCGAGCCATCCACATATCCTGCGTAGTGTCCGGATACACCCACCTGTCTTTAGAATAACCGCATGCGGCGAAATCGCCGTTAGCCGCGAGGAAGACGTCGGTGAATATTTCCTGTCGCTCGGCGTCGTAGGTCTGAATCCACTGGAGACCGGGTTGGGCAAGGAGTGTTAGGGGGAAGAGAAGCGAAAAGACAAAACAGAACTTCGTCACAGTTTCATACCTCCAAATCCTAAGATTGGACTGGTCTTCTCGAAAATCTTATCAGGAGAAAAAGACGGGAAGGATTATCGTTAAAATATAAATGGGCTTTGTAAAAAAAACAAATCGGGGCGAGAAGCGAGAGGCATAGAAAAAGCGGTAACCTGAAGCGATCAACCAGAGCAAACTGAATAGCCTATCTGAGAACAAAGTGTTGTTGTCATTGCGAGCCTTTCGCCCATCTTGACGCTTTCCAGACTTTCATTATCAAACAGGCGAAAGGCGAAGCAATCTATTATAATATCAGGTGTTTGAAGTGTAAGATTGCCGCACCCATTCTCGCATACTTCAATCCGATAGGAGTCGAATAGGGCGAGAATGGGTTCGCAATGACTTTCTCGGACAGGCTGTGAAGTTTGAATTCTAAACTCCAGACAGACACGCTAAACGGACTGTCTGAGAATACGTAATTAGCGCAAAACACCCCTACTGCCAACCCGCCGTGGTTGGCAGCTATTGTGCATATACAATAGCTTATACTGTCAACCGCGGCGGGTTGACAGTAGGGGCGGAAGCTAGCTCTCTATTATCGGATGGCCTGTAAAGCTGTGAACTCTTTATCCATTTATTGCGAAGAATCCCACTTACCGCAAGGCGTCTGAGCGGAATCACCCTAACTTCGCGCGTGTTTGTTCCGTCGCCGACGGGGCGGCGACGGTGGTGGCTATGTGGGCTGCGTCAGAGGCTGCAATTCTGCGGTGTGAAATTTGCACGCTCATTAAACGTCGATTGAAATATACCACCCACTTGTGAATATTATAGCTAACTTTTCTCTCAATTTTGCTTGACTTGACGCTCAGGAAACTCTAAGTTTAATATGCTTTGAGAAGACGCGGAAAATTTGCCGTCTTTCAAATATATAACACCCCCGTCCGGCCCCGTCGGCGGGCTATCGAAAGGAACGAGATAATGGCAAGGTTGCAGGAACTCTTTGCAAGCCAGCTCCCAGCGCTTCGCAAAGAAATCAAATCACTCGCAAAGGATCATGGCGACAAGAAGATCTCAGAAGTCACCATCGAGCAGGCAATCGGCGGAATGCGCGGCGTTAAGGGATTGGTTTGCGACACGTCTGTAGTCGAACCAGATTCCGGACTTATCATCCGCGGATATCCGCTCCTGACCATCAAAGATCTTTGGCCGGAAGAGATTTTCTATCTGTTGCTGACCGGCGTCAAGCCCGACAAAGAAGCGCTCGCCGCACTCCAGATGGATCTCGCCGCCCGCGCGCATGTCCCTGAGTACGTTTGGGACGTTCTGAATGCGATGCCGGAAGACTCGCACCCGATGGCGATGTTGAACACCGCTATCCTCGTAATGGAACGCGAATCGACCTTCCGCGCCTGGTACGACAAGGGCATGAAGAAGGAAGATTACTGGATTCCGATGATGGACGACGCGCTCCGTATTCTCGGCGTCATCCCGGTCATCGCCGCGGGCATCTATCGCCTTCGCTACGGCAAGGGCGAGCCGATTCCTTATCTGCCGACCATGGACTGGGGCGCCAACTACGCCCGTATGCTCGGACTGCCCGATCCGACCGGTGACTTCGCCAAGCTTATGCGCCTCTACCTCAACTTCCACAGCGATCACGAAGGCGGCAACGTCTCGGCGTTCTCGTGCCACACCATTGGTTCGGCGCTTTCCGATGCGTTCTACGCCGTTTCCGGCGGTTTGAACGGTCTCGCTGGTCCGCTGCACGGCCTCGCTAATCAGGAATGCCTCGGCTGGATTCTCGACACCATGAACAAGTTCGGCGGCGTCCCGACTGAGAAGGACCTCCACGACTACGCGCTCAACACACTAATGAGCGGTCGCGTTGTCCCGGGCTACGGACATGCAGTTCTGCGCGTCTGCGATCCTCGCTTCACCGGTTTCATGGAGTTTGGCAAGGAATACATCGCCAACGACCCAGTTTACCAGACCGTCGCGTTGACCTTCAAAGTCGTGCCGGAAATCCTCGCCAAGGAATTCCTTATGCCCGACGGCAAGCCGAAGGTTAAGGATCCGTGGCCGAACGTGGACGCTGGCTCCGGTGCGTTGCTTTATCACTACGGCCTGACCGAGTTCCCGTATTACACGGTGCTGTTCAGTGTCAGCCGCGCGATGGGTATGCTGGCTCAGCTCGTGATCAACCGCGCCCTCGGCACGGCGATCACCCGCCCGAAGTCATTCTCGACCGAGTGGTTGAAGAAACAGGTGGCGAAGTAGGAATTTCTTCAGCAATGGACGAAATGGACTTAATGGACGGTATGGACGGTATGGACGGAAGAGAAGAGGGTCGGCGCAAGCCGACCCTCTGCCTCTCTCAGTACTGTCCACTATTCTTAACACCCTGTTCGTATCTCTTTCTAAATAGCAATCCCACTGCATTATTAATCTATTGTAAATACAGTATTATTGTTTTGGTTCGCAGTTTGCCTTAGATAAGTATAGCAACGCCAAATTCAATCAAGGCATTCCCATGAAGATCCTCCTCATACTCCCCGCGTCGGACGACTTCCGAGTCGCCAGCCCCACTGCCCTGACTCCGCCGCGGAAAATGCTGCGCTTCAGTCTCCTTCCGCTGACCACCGTCGCCGCGCTCACGCCTCCCGGGCACGAGATCAAGATTGTCGATGAGAACGTCGAATACCTCGACCTCGACACTCCCGCCGATCTGGTCGGGATAACCTTCATGACCGCACTCGCGCCCCGAGCTTACGAGATCGCCCGCGCGTTTCGCAATCGAGGCATCCCCGTCGTCGCGGGAGGATACCACCCGACCTTCATGCCCGATGAGGCAGCAAAGCATTTCGACGCGGTGGTTGTGGGAGAAGCGGAACTACACTGGGCGAAGGTAGTCGAGGATGTTCAACTCGGCAAGCTATCGAAGATCTACCAGTGCGACCACGCCTGCGATCCGTCGATGATCCCGATCCCGAGACGCGAACTGACTTCATCCAAATCTGACCAGTATGTCACCGTCAACGCGGTCCAGACCGGTAGAGGCTGCCGGAATAAGTGCCGCTACTGCTCGATCACTGCTTTCCACAAGGGTCAGCATCGCAGCCGTCCGATAGAGACTGTCCTCGAAGAACTGCGCCAAATTCCCCGCACAATGCTCTTCATCGACGACAACCTGATCGCCGACCGACCGTATATCGTGGAATTGCTTACGCGCATGATCCCGCTGAAGAAACGTTGGGTGACGCAATGTTCCATCGACCTCGCCGATGACCCTGAACTGCTGCGTCTGATGAAGGCCGCCGGGTGTATCGGGATCTTCTTCGGCGTCGAGTCGATCAATCAGCGGAACCTCGACCAGTTCGATAAATCCTTCAACAACGCCGAACGGTTCAGGGAGCGAGTCAGGAAGATCCACAAGGCGGGTATCACCGTCTTTACCAGCATCATCGTTGGCGGCGAGCACGACGACGCGACTGTCTTCCCTGAGATGTTCGACTTCCTCCAGACGATTCACTCGGATGGATTACAGCTCAACATAATGACTCCACTTCCGGGGACACCGCTCTTCGATACGATGAAACGGGAAGGGCGGGTGATCGATTTCGACTGGAGTAAATACGATTTCCGCCATGTGGTGATCCAGCCGAGGTTAATGTCGCAGGCAGAGTTGCAGACCGGCGCAGATTGGATCTACGCGCAGTTCTACCGGCTCGACCGTATACTCCTGAGGTCGGCGCGAGTCTTTTTCCGTTCTGGCTGGGCGGCGGCGTGGGTGGTTTTCGGACTGAACATGACCTACCGCTATGACGTGAAACAGGAGCGGTTATGGGAGAAGGTTAAGGGGGTAGAGTGGAGAAAAGAGGCGGCGCCGGAGGGAATAGGCGTCGCGGTAGGGGAAGTTGCGTAGTCAGGTGGACGTGGCGTGCAAGCTGTCAACCGCAGAGGGTTGACAGCTTGCTTTAGTTATTTGAAAAGCCGCTATTCCACTTTCGGCATGTCGCTTACCTTGAGGCTGTCCGCCGAAAGCTTCGTATAGTCAATCTCGCTGCCCCGCATGCTGTGCGGAATCATATAGACCGCGAACATCACCACCATGGCGACCACCGTCCACCAGCGCCCGATCTTTTCACCGTTCGTCCCCTTCAGCCTCCAGAGCGCGATCACCCATGCCAGCGCCATCACCGCGGTCTTGTTATCGGTCAGGTCTTCGCCAAACGGCCAGCCGGTCCAGTAGGCTCCAAAGGCGTACTTCTGGACAAACGGCCCGAGTATCAACCCTCCGACGACCACAAACAGCAGCGACGCGATTGCATGGTGGCGCGTCGGTTCACCGCAAAATGCCGCTAACGCCGCTCGAGCCGCGACCATCAGTGCGAGGAACATGAAGAAGACGTGCATAATCAGTAACATCGTCGGCACGTCGCCCTTGAAGCGGATGACCGCCGCAACGTCGGGCGGCAGCTTGACGCTCTCCGTTCCGCGACTGAGCGTCACCTGATACTCAAGCTTGCCCGCCGGAGGTTGGTGCGGCAGCGGCGCGGTGAGCAGCGTGCCTTCCCTCAGCATCGGGAGCGTGTGGAACGGCTCGGGGTATTTGTAGCGCTTCCACAAAACAACGCCGGTGACAGCCGTGTCGGGAATCTCGACCGAGACGAGATGGTCGCCGGAGCCGCCGTGAGTGCGTTTAATGTCGTAGTTAAAGCTCGTCCCGCCTAGCGTCGCCTTTCCCGAGATCGGGTAGGTCGGGCCGGTGAGACGCTGGTAATGCGCCATCGTCAGCGTGAAGAAAAAGGCGATGATCCAGCAGAAGGCGGTTTTTAGTTTTTTGTTCAAGGCTATAGACTTTGGGCTTTAGGTTTAGGTTTTAGGATGTTGAGGGATCGGGCGTCATTGCGAGCCTTTCGCCCTTGTGGATGCATCACTAAATAAAATATTAAAGGGGCGAAAGGCGAAGCAATCTTGGACGGGATTTGAGGTCGTATCGAGATTGCCGCACCCATCGTCGATGACATAAAAAATGTAGGCGCTGGCATAATCGACGATGGGTTCGCAATGACGCGCCTGACCTCGAAATCTCAACTCGCAACTCTCAACTCTAAACTTACCTAATGCAAACAATCTTTCTTACTTCCTTCGCCGTTGTCGTCTCGAGCGCGACGAAGTAGAGGCCGGATTGCAGTCCGTTCACCGTCACGCTGTGCTCTCCGGCGGTCTGGATGCCCTCGGCAAGACGACGGACAAGGCGGCCGTTGACGTCGAAGAGGGAGAGTGATGATAATGATGATGATGATGGAATGGAGTAAGAGATCGTCAGTCTGCCATTGAATGGATTGGGAGCAAGCGTGATTGAGAACTCTCGTACTGGAACAATAGGTTCGGGCTTAACCGACACGTGCCAATCCGCCGAACCCGCCAAAATACTCAACTTGCCAAATTCCCAATCACCATACTCTGGATACCAACCACTAACAAAATCATTCATTCCATCACCGTTGTAGTCTCCGATTGCGCCTAAATGCCAACCGAAAAACATCGGATATGTCTGAGCTATATTCCGAAGAATTACAGATCTTCCATCGAACCATCTCGATCCCAAAAAGATCTCTAACTGACCTTCTGCATGATAGGCTCCAGAAATTGTTGTAACAATGTCGGAGATAGAATCTCCGTTCATATCTCCTCCAGCGATCAAGCCATTACCGACATCCCAGACCTCCGCACTCCCTCTAAGTTCCTTGTCTGGCTCCATGTCAGGTTGCTCGCTCCCATAGAAGACATAAAAACCGTCTCGATCCTGCATTACACCAAGTTCGTACCAATAGCAACCCCAATCGTCATAACCATCGCCATTCACGTCCCCAAGCATGGCGAAATATTTTAAGTGTTTTGGTGCAAACTCAGTCCAATCAATGTGCAGAAACGCCACGGTGTCCATAGGTGACCCTCCCAAATAAAAAAGTATTTCTTGCCTGCTAATCACTACTAAATCATCATACCTATCTCCATTGATATCTGAACCCGCCAGCCACTCCGTGCCTAAAGTCCGAAATCGCGTAAACGGAAGGGTAATGCAATAATCCGGAATCGTATCAAAGACATTTCCTCCGTTGAATATTAACATCACCGCGCTCTTCTCCGTAGACCTACCCCCTAAAGCAATCATCAGATCGTCGTATCCGTCTGAGTTAAAATCAGAAGGACGCATCTGTTCAGAGGATTCCACGACCAGTATTGAATCCACTGAGGAACGGAATGTAACATCTGCAATTGAATCAAGAGCGGCTCCTCCTCTATACAGATGAATTCGAGACTCCGATAATTGATTATTATCCCAATACAAAGATCCTATGATTATCCAATTGGAACTAGTCGTGTCCAATCTGCCTGCGTACCCGAGGAAGCCTTCGGTTCCAAGAGCTTCTCCATTTGAGCCTTGAAAAACAAGGTCAGGTTCATTATCTATCCGTTCGCCACCAAAGTATAGCTTAACGGCATTGACAGCTTGCCGATCATCATAGGGATAATCATCATGAATCAAGAGAAGGTCATCATAGCCGTCGCTATTCTGATCTCCCACCCAACAGAATCCACGTCCAAACCATTGAGAGTCTGGGGCAACTCCTTGCAATGTTCCGATAATCCTCGGCGGATCATACGCCCACGCCTCTCCCGACCCCATCAACATCACCGCCAAACACCACACCCAGGCGCTTGGAGGGGGGACTTTAGTCCGCCCTTTTGTGAGTGTGAGTAGCTGTTCGTCCTGTTTAGGGGGGACTGAAGTCACCCCTCCAAATGGTTGCTTCATTTCCCCAACTCCTCCAATCGTCTCTGTGCCCCTTCGTCCCCCATCGCGGCGGCTTTGCGGTAGTCCGGTATCGCGTCGAGCGTGTCTCCTGCGGTGAGGGCGGCGTAGGCGCGCAGGTAAAAGTAGTAGCTGTTCGACGGATCGAGCTGAACCAGACGGCTGTAGTCGTCCCGCGCCTCGCCGGGCTGGTTGTGGTTGAGATAATAGTCGCCGCGCGCCCGGTAGGCGCGTTCATTGTAAGGATCAACCTGCACTGCGCGCGTGAAGTCGTCGAGTGCCTCGTCATCTTTTTGCAAGCCTTTATATCCATATCCCCGGTAGCGATAAGCGTCGGCGTTTTCTGGTTCGAGCCGGAGAATTTCGCTGAAATCTTCGATGGCCTGTTCTGTGCAGCCTTTCGTGTCGAGGCGAAGACGGCCTCGTTCAAAGAGCAGATCAATGCGGGTTCCGTCATATTCGATCAGAGCGTCGAGGTCGGCGAGCGCCTGTTGATTCTTGCGGTCAGCTTTGTAGAAAGCGGCTCGTTTGTGAAGAGCGGCGGTGTCGGTCGGATCGGCGGCGATGCGGATGGTCAGCTCGAGTATCCGTTTCTCATACGGAGCCGGTCGCGTAGCAGAGTTTTCATCTTGCGCCAGCGCGATTCCCGTTCCTATCAGCATCACCGCCAAACACCACAGCCAGACACTTGGAGGGGGGACTTTAGTCCGCCCTAAGCCCGCCAAAATGCAATTTTTATTCACCAATGGGCGGACTAAAGTCCCCCCTCCAAGTGGTTGCTTCATCTTCCCAACTCCCTTCCTTTCCATGTCACTTTCCCCACCAGCGAGAGCGGAACCATTATTGTAAAGATCACCGGCGAGATTAGTTCCGCGACCAGCCACGAGCTGAACCAGCGCTTCTCGTTCAACAGCTGGGCTCCTTTACCAAGGGTTATTCCGTCCGCCAGAGCTTTCGCTCCCCACAATCCAACCAGCCACCAAAACGAAATCAGTCCAAACGCCGCGAGCGCAAGTAGTCCGAGTAAGCCGACATTGAACAGGTAGAGCGGCGTTGCGAGCGTGATCAAGCCGGGGCTGTAGCGCTTTCCCGCCGACAAGTGCCGCCGCTTGACGCGCAGCCAGTCAAGGATGGTGGCAGCGCCGGAAGCGGGAACGAAGGAAGCGGGGGAGATTGCGAAACGGATGGGGAAATTTGGAATTTGGAATTTCGAATTTGGAATGGGTGCGGCGATGCGCTGAAGCAAGAGGTCGTCGTCGCCGGAGGCGCCGGAAAGGGACGATCCGAAGCCGCCGACCGCCTCAAACGCCGAGCGCCGATACGCGAAGTTCCTGCCAACTGCCGTAGTCGGAACTCCGAGGCCGATGGTTCCCGCAGCGACGACGGCGTTGATGAAGGAGTCAAATGAAGCCAAACGAAATGCGGATTGCGGATTGCGGATAGCGGAACTCCCCAATCCGAAATCCGAAATCCGCAATGGAGAATGCCCCACCACCGCGTTCACTCCCTCTTCGAAGTAACCAGCGATGTTCTTTACCCAATGCGGACCCGGGCGACAATCGGCGTCGGTCGTCAGGATCACCTCACCGGTAGTCGCCTCGATGCCTGTCATTAGAGCGTTCTTCTTGGGGGATACTCCCGACGGGGGCGGAGGAGCTTGGATCACGCGGAAGTTAGTCGTTCCCTCCGCCGCTTCAATCGCCAGCGCCGCTGTTCCGTCGGTAGATCCGTCGTCGATGATTACGATCTCCAGCTTTCCCTTTGGATAGTCCTGCGCAATGAGGCACTGCACAAGATGGACGATATGGGCAGCCTCATTCCGCGCTGCAACGAGGACCGCGACAGTCGGCTCGGCGGAAGAGTCTGGCGGTTTGAGTCGTCCGAGGCCGATCCTCAGCGCGACGACGACTGCAATCCAGACCAGACCGCAAAGGGATGTCAGGAGAAGGAGAAGATTCACAACAACTTACTGAATAATCCGCAGCAGATGGATTCTTAACTACTACCAACCCGCCGCGGTTGGTAGTACTGGCAAAGTCTCGCATCGTGACTACCAACCACGGCGGGTTGGTAGTAGTTAGATGGGATCGACTACAGTTGGTTCAAGTCGCCCGGCAAGAAATGACAGTCATTTCAATATAGAAGCGTTACGGCTCGTTCACAAGCGAGGACAGATTGGAAATCTGTCCTACCGTCGCGCGAAATCTCCCCGTCAGGCTCCGAATTCGCCCCTTCAAGTTGCGCCCGTTTATGCTACTTGTTATATTTGTAACTTGGCTTACGTAACGCACAAAGCCTTGCACCACACCACCACTGCACAATATCGGAAGCTTACCCCTTAAAATGAATTCCCCCAACGAGCGTGTAATCGGTCGCCCCATCGAAGATGAAATGCGGGCCTCGTACATAGACTACTCGATGTCGGTGATCGTCCAGCGCGCCCTTCCCGACGTTCGCGACGGTTTGAAGCCGGTTCACCGCCGCATCTTGTACGGTATGAATGAACTCGGCGTCAACGCCGGGAAACCCTATAAAAAGTCCGCCCGTATCGTCGGCGACGTGATGGGTAAATACCATCCGCACGGCGATCAGTCAATCTATGACGCACTCGTCCGGATGGTGCAGCCGTTCTCGCTGCGCTACCCGCTGGTTGACGGTCAGGGAAACTTCGGATCGGTGGACGGCGACGGCGCCGCGGCGATGAGGTACACCGAAGTCCGGATGGAAAAGCTCGCGGAAGATCTTCTCGCCGATATCGACAAGGAGACCGTCCGCTTCGTCGGCAACTACGATGACACGCTGAAGGAACCGGCCGTCCTTCCCGCCAAGTTTCCCAACCTGCTGGTCAACGGCTCGTCGGGCATCGCCGTCGGTATGGCGACCAACATCCCGCCGCATAACTTGGGCGAGATCATCAACGGGCTGCTCGACCTGATCGACCGCCCGAACATGACCGTCGCCGAGCTGATGCGCCATATCCCGGCTCCCGACTTCCCGACCGGCGGCATCATTTACGGACTGCAAGGCGTTCACGAAGCCTATCACACCGGGCGTGGTCGAGTCATCATCCGCGCTCGAGCGGTTGTCGAGACTCCCAAGAACGCTCGCGAACGGATCGTCATACTCGAACTGCCATTTCAGGTCGATAAGTCGCGTTTGATCGAGAAGATCGCCGAACTGGTCAACGATAAGAAAATCGAAGGAATCGCCGACATCCGAGACGAATCCGACCGCGACGGGATGCGGCTGGTCTTTGAACTGAAACGCGACGCTGTTCCCGAAGTGATCCTTAACAATCTTTACGCTCACACCGCACTCCAGACCACTTTCGGCGTGATAATGCTGGCGTTGGTAGGCGGTGTGCCGAGGGTGCTTGATCTGAAACGGGCGCTGGAAGAATACCTCAAGCATCGTCACGACGTCGTCACCCGTCGGCTCGTCTTCGACCTGAAGAAGGCTCGCGAGCGGGAACATATCCTCGAAGGGTTGAAGATCGCGGTCGATCACCTCGACGAAGTGATCTACATTATCCGGCACTCGACCGACTCGCCCGCCGCGAGAATTAACCTGATGCGCGGCCATGAAGCGTATCTCGAACTGAGCAAGACCAACGACCTGCCGGAGGACGCCACTCGAGTTGGTCTCTTCTCAAGGGAATGGTCGCTGACCGAAATTCAAGCGCGCGAAGTGCTCGATATGAGGCTGGCGCGGTTGACCGGTCTCGAACGGCAGCGGATCATCGATGAACTCGCTGCCATCAAGATTGAGATTGCGAGGCTGGTGGAATTACTCGGACCGAACATCGACCTCGACAAGCTCGACCGGTTGTTCGACCTCATCCGCACTGCAGAAGATGATTCTATCGCCTTGCGCAGTTTGAGTGAGCGGTTCCATTACTCACAGGAACAGGCCGTCGAAGCGCTCGCGAGTTTCCATCGCAGGCTCAACCTCATCAAGGTCGAACTGCGCGAAATCAAGGACGATTACGCCGACGAGCGCCGCACCGAATTAGTGGATGAGTCGGGCGAATTCCGTATCGAAGACATGATCGCTGAAGAAGAAGTGGTCATCACCGTTACTCGCGCCGGTTATATCAAGCGGTTCCCAGTTTCCGGCTACCGTAGGCAGAAGCGGGGTGGTCGGGGGCTTTCGGGACACTCTCCACGCGAGGAAGACGCCATCCAGCACCTCTTTGTGGCGTCGAGTCACAACTACCTGATGTTCTTCACGAATCAAGGGCGCGTTTACTGGCTGAAAGTTCACGAGATCCCGTCGCTCGGCCGGGCGGCGCGCGGCAAGCCGATTGTGAACATGATCGAGTTTCAGCCCGAAGAGAAAATCGCCGCGCTGCTGAACGTCGCCAAGTTCGACGAGGAACGCTTCGTATTCTTCGCCACCAAGCAGGGAACGGTGAAAAAGACGCCGCTCTCGGCTTTCGGCAATCCTCGCAAAGCGGGTATTATCGCCATCGGCATCGACGAAGGGGACGAGCTTTGCTCAGTGGACTTGACCGACGGGACGGCGGACATCATCCTCGGAGCCACCAACGGCAAGGCGGTGCGCTTCCACGAACCGGACGTCAGGCCGATGGGCAGGACTGCGGCTGGGGTGATCGGGATGCGACTCGACGAGGGCGACCATATCGTCGGAATGGTTGTCGCGAAGCGCGAAGGAACTCTCCTCGCGGTAACGGCTAACGGTCACGGCAAGCGCTCGCCGCTGCACGAGTACCGCCTCACGCACCGGGGCGCTCAAGGCGTCAAGGCGATGAATACCACGCCTCATACCGGGCGCTTGATCGCGCTGATGGAAGTCGTGGATAACGACGACCTGCTAGTGATTACCTCGGCGGGGATCGTGATCCGCCAGCATATCGGCGCTCTTCGCACTATCGGGCGGGTAACTCAGGGTGTGCGCCTGATCCGCCTCGACGAGGGCGACCATATTCAGGATATCGCCAAAGTTATCCATGAAGAACCCGAAGAGGAAGGCGACGTGGAAGAGATCGGCCCGGACGAACAGTCGGCGCTGTTTGAGGGATAGGAAGAGTGCGATGAGTGCGATGAGTGCGTTGAGTGCGATGAGTGCGGAAGGAGGATGGGCAAGGGATAGGAGGATGGGCGTCCCTGCCCGTCCAGATTGCCTCACCTCCTTCACACGAAAAGGATCTGTCCTTAGAGCGTCATTGCGAATCCATTCCCGCCCGATTCCAATCTTACTGTGTAGCGGTCTGCGGGAATGGGTGCGGCAATCTCTTCCTTGAGCTCTTGAAACTGTTGGAGATTGCTTCGCCTTTCGCCCGATTGATTCACAGCGGATTAAACAGATTGAGCGGAAGTGGGCGAAAGGCTCGCAATGACCACTTCTTTTAATTCTGGAAGACTCCAAAGTAAGCAGTTGTCGAAGTCGAAATCGCCCGCGATCTCTGGATCGAATCGGCTCGTAAGCGTGGCAAGCCGGTTCCGAGGCCGAGGTACAAGCCGGTGATTTATCAGGGAGTGAAGTAGCACCTACTCTCGTCGGCATTCGGAGCAGCCATAACAAAACGAATATCAATGCATTGGCAAGATAGAATCGTTATAGACCCGGATATCCTCGTCGGCAAGCCGGTGATACGGGGCTCGCGGCTGTCAGTGGAGTTCATCGTCGGGCTGCTGGCGTCGGAATGGACTGAGGCTGACATCATTGCTAATTATCTGGGGGTAACGCACGAGGATGTTTTGGCCTGCTCGGCGTATGCGGAAACGAAACTTTCACACTAAGGAGCTTCACTATGGCTACTATTCAAGAGCGCATTGATTCTGCAAAGAAGAGGAGAGAAAGCACTCTTAACTTGTCCTTCCCTGTGAGCGAAATCGGCGTATTGGTCAAAAAGTACCAACTGAATGTCCATCGTGATGGATTGTCCACTATCGTTCAAGGTATTGGTCAAACGCTTGGAGTCGATGCATCCCCCGGCGATTTCCAGTTTTCAATAGAATACCGGATAAAGGGCAGAAGTAGCGCTACACTATCTTTCACTATAGACTCCGTCTATAGACTCTGTCGGCGCTTCAATATTGACCCAACGAAGCAGAGAGTACGCGAGCTGGCCGATGCCATTTTTCGCGAGATATGTCGCCTGATTCCGTAATCGATTTGGGATTCCACCAACCAAGTGCCTAACAGTATATTGGACATGAAATGAAAATTGAACGAATGGCTTCCCCAGATGAAATACGAGATCATCTTAGCAGGCTGGGCGGTAATCTAGCGGATAACCTATTGAGTCTCGGAATTGATCCGGTAGTGGTTTCAATGAAGCACTACTTTGTATCTCTGAGGGAGGAAGACTTCTTGGGAATGGTATTCCTACAGAACGATCATGTAAGGCGTATTGTGCCCAATGGTAGTGATCGGAGCCTTTCATCTGTTGTACGTAATGCAATTGTCGCTTTGCAGAGCTCACCTTTTCTGCACAGTAACTGGCAACTCGATAAAATCTATGCCGAGACAATTCGGACAAACGGACAATTTAAACCACTGGCTCTTCGCGACAGCAAGCCATCCTCGGAACTGCCTTTTGGTGAATTCTATTTACAGGATGGGTGCCATAGGGCGCTTGGATACGCAATGGCTTTGAACAATCATACTTTGATCTACGAGGTCAAAGAAGCTTACCTTTCTACACGCAAGATTCTGAATATTGGGTTAATTATATAAGGATTGCAAATGTTTTATTTCTTGATACTTACAATTAATCACTTTAGTATCGCATTTATTGGGCTCTATGTTTTCCTCTGGGTAGTAACCAGTCACGCTCAAGATAGCTCCGGCGTCAAGTCGATCGGGCGAATTTCGGATTTTGGTGGTGATGGCGCAAGAGCCGTTGCACTCCAAGGAGACTTTGCCTATGTAGCTGCTGGTGGTCGCGGTGTTCGTATTGTTGTCATATCCGATCCTTCTGATCTCTGGGAGGCAGCTTGGTACGACTCGCCAGGTTATGCGTATGGTATCGCTGTAAGTGGTGATTATGTCTTTGTCGCTGACGACCAACTTGGATTACGAGTAGTGAATATTTCCGTACATAATCAGCCTCGAGAAGTTGGATCCGTTAACACTTCGGGAACAGCACTCGCGGTCGCAGTTACAGAGTTCTACGCATTTGTAGCCGATGGTCTATCCGGTTTGAGCATCATTGATATTACCAATCCTTCTAACCCAAGAGAAGTTGCATCATACAACACAGAGGGAAGGACTCGCGACATTGTTGTTGAAGGCGATTATGCTTATTTAGCTGATGGAGAATCAGGATTTCTAATACTGGATGTTTCCAACCAAGAGCACCCACAGGAAGTCGGTTCATTGGCTATACCTGGCGGAGCTGAAAGTGTTGCCGTTGTAAGAAATTTCGCTTTTATTGGTTCGTATGGAGCCGGTTTGCGAGTAGTGGACATAACCGATGCCGCGAGTCCAAGAATGGTTGGATTCTGCGATGACTTTAGATTAGTCATGAGCCTCAAAATCTCGGAAAGCCACGCATATATCGCAGATGAGGCTGGTGGTCTGCGAGTGGTTGACATTTCCAATCCGATCCAACCAAGGGAAGTCGGGTTCTATGAGTGTGGCGGGTATGTTCTTGGCGTCGCTGTGTCAGGAAATAATGCTTATCTGGTTGGGAATTCTGGTCTTGGCATATACGACTGTTCTGAAGCTCTTGCCATCTCATCGAGCGAGCCACTTTCACCTTACACCTTTACCCTTTTCCCTCCCTTCCCCAATCCGTTCAACTCGCGGACGACGGTGAATTACACCCTCTCCCGCGCTGGAACGGTGAAGTTGGGAGTGTATGATCCGGCGGGGAGGCTGGTCGCGAATATCCCTACGCCGGGGTGGGTTGAGGCGGGGGAGCACCACATCAGTTGGGACGCGGCGGGCGTTCCGGCAGGGGAGTACTTCTTTAAGCTCGACGCGGGGGGGATGACGGTGGTGCGGAAGAGTGCGTTAGTAAGATAAGTGCGTTGAGTGCGATAAGTATGAAGAGTCAAGAAGAGTGTGATAAGTTGAATTTGGTATTCGTTTCCATTTTCCCTTTTCCATCTATAGCCTAAAGCCCAAAGCCTAAAGTCTAAAATTACACCATTAACCATATTACGGATGAATTAAAATGACCACGACCATCCGTCGCAAGCGTACCCGGATGCGCGCGAACCTGCAGCGCATCTCAGACTCCACTGTTCACCGGCTCTCTAAGTACTACCGCACCTTGATGCTCATGCAGGACAAAGGAGTCAAGACCGTCTCCTCCGACACGCTGGCGACTCACAACGGCATCACTGCCGCGCAAGTGCGCAAGGATCTCTCGTGTTTTGGCGCCTTCGGTAGAAGGGGACTCGGCTATAATGTTCCCGACCTGAAGCGCAACATCGCCCGCATTATGGGGCTCGGGCGGAGTTGGAAAGTCGCGCTCGTCGGCGTCGGAAATGTTGGCCGGGCGCTGCTCGACTATGACCAGTTCCGCATGCAAGGGTTTCAGTTCGCGATTGCCTTCGACGCCGATAAAGCCAAGATCGGGAAAGTATTTCACGGCGTGACAGTGCATGACATCGCTACGCTCGAGGAAGCGGTTATGCGCGAGCGGATCGAGATTGCTGTCGTCGCGGTGCCGTCGGACTTCGCTCAGGGCGTCGTGGATCGTCTTGTTTTAGGCGGTGTGCGAGCTATCCTTAACTTCGCGCCGATCAACATTACTGTTCCGCCGAACGTCTCGGTGCGCCACGAGAATATGGCCATCGAGATCGAAGCGCTCGCCTTCGCCCTCACCAACCCGGAATGGGCGGCGAGGGATTAAGGGGAGCGGTGCCCACTGGGGCGACAATCAAGCCATGTCGCACTCATCAACGCACCTACTGCCAACCCGCCGTGGTTGGCAGGCTGCTCAGATAGGAAACACTTGAACTGCCAACCGCGGCGGGTTGGCAGTAGGTGCGTTGGTAAAAATGACAGCGCTCCGTCGAATCAAATTACAGTTCAACCTTCCAGCCTCTTGCCGGAGCTTCAGTTGACTCGCAGGTTAATCTCTCTTGCACTGCTTATTTTACTCGCGGCAGCGCCGGCGCGCGCCGTGGAAGTGTCATTAGTCTATTGGGGCGACCGCTTCGCCCGTGACTTCCCCCTGCCGATTCCTCCCGGCGACAGCCTTGAAACCGGCGGAGCATGGCAGCTTGCAGGGATCGTGGATGTATTCCGCAAAGCGATCCCGACGACCTTTGTGCTTGCCGCCGGAGGCGACCTCGCGGGGACGCCTGCCGCGACCCACACCGCCGGTCTTGGCCCGGCCAAGGTTCTCGCTAAAATCGCTCCCGACGCCTATTCAGCCGGCATTGTCGATTTCAGCTTCGGTCCTCTGGCTTTGAAAAGCGCCGTTGCCAAAACCAAACTGCCTGCCGTACTCGCCAACGGTTATCTGGAAGGAAGCGGACTACTCCTTCCTGCTCACCGCTCGGTATCGAGGGAAGGCGTGACCATCGCAGTTACCGGCGTCGCTCCGCAGCGGGTCAACGAATGCGTGAAGCGCGATCTGGTCAAGGGATTGTCGCTCTCCGATCCGGTCGCCGCCGTGCGCGAATTTGCTGCGGCCAAACGCTCCCAAGCGCATCTATTGGTTGTTCTGTCGCAGCTTGGATGGGAGGCGGACAGTGCGCTCGCCGCATCAGTTAACGACATTGACGTCATCATCGAAGGCCATAGCCGCACTGCGTATGATCCTCCGCGCCGCGTCGGCAAGACCTTGATCCTCGCGTCTCGCCCGGGTGGGTTGACGGTCGGCAGGGTGATCCTCGATCTCGACACTAATACCAATCGCTTTTCGCTCAAGCGCAACGAATTCTTCCCGGTTCGTCGAGGCGTAATTACCCGGGACAGCGGAGTGAAGACAGAAGCAATTGAGAACGAGCAGCGATTTGTGCGGGATCGCGGCGACAAAATCGCTGAATTGATGACCGATTGGAACGCCGATCCAGACGGAGCGAGCAATCTCGCGCAATGGGCGGCGGACGCTCTGTCGGGCGTCTCCGGCGCGGCGAAACTATCGGTAGTCGCTAACGAGGATTTTTCTCGTGGCGCTAAACGAGGGCCGATCAACGAGCGCGACATCGAGGAAATCTTTCCCTTTGAAACGACCGTGTTGGCGTTCCAGATCAACGCCAAAGAACTCCTCAAGGCGTTGGAATTCCAAGCCGCCGGAGGTCCGACGCTCACCTGGGGAACGTTGCGCGTAGCGACTGAAAAGGGAAAAGTAAGACGGGTGATGGTCGGCGAATACCCGCTCCTCGAAACGGATGAATTCGCGGTCGTCACTACCGGCGTCTTCTGGGATCGCTTTCGCGAGAACACCGGACTCGATCCTGAAATTCGTCCAACCTTCTTTTTCCCGGTCGGTTTGCGGGAGTATATGCTCGAAACCGTGAAGAAACAAAAAATGATCTCCTCGCCGCTCGACGACCGCTGGCAGCAGTAAACAGCGATGAAGGTCGAACTCTTCATCCCCTGTCTGGTCGATCAAGCCGCCCCTGAAACAGCGCGGGCGGCTCTGCGGGTATTGGAGAGATGCGGCCTCGAGGTTAACTACAACCGCCGCCAGACCTGCTGTGGGCAGGCGCTGTTCAATTCCGGCGCCCGGAAGGAAGCAGTCGAACTCGCCGAACGTTTCATCTACCTGTTCGAAGACGCCGAAACCATCGTCACGCCGAGCGGTTCCTGCGCGTCGATGGTGATCCATCACTACGGCGAACTCGACCTCCATCCGACAATGCGCAAAGGTTGGGAGTCGCTGCGATCCCGCGTGTTCGAGTTCTCCTCCTTTCTCGTCGATCAGCTCCAGATCACGAACCTCGGCGCGACATTCCCTCACAAAGTCGTCTATCACCCTTCTTGCCATCTCACCCGTAATCTCGGGATCTACGAACAACCTCTGACGCTCCTGAAGAACGTCTCTGGACTGGAACTGGTCGGCGAAGACCTTCCGGTTGAGTGCTGCGGCTTTGGAGGAGCTTTCTCGGTGAAGTACGGCAAACTGTCCGAACGGATCGGCGACCGGCGTGCATCGGCGCTGGCGGCAACAGGAGCCGAGTATGTCGTTGGAGCGGACGATTCCTGCCTCGGACATCTCTCGCATGCCATCGGGAGGGGAGGCTATCCTTTGAAGGCGATCCATCTTGCGAGGATTCTGGCGTCGGAGGGCTCAGTCATTCCCACGAAGGTGGGAATCCAGGCGAGCGTCGAATCTCCCTCTGCTATTACTTGTCTGGATTCCCACCTTCGTGGGAATGACATAGGGACGCACTCCCAATGAGCCGCGTTAAAATCGCTGTCAAGAAGGCGCTCACCGACGCGCCGCTCGGGACCGCCGTTATGAAGAGCTGCCTGCTCTCGACCGAAAAGCGGAACTCGACCTTCGCCGAACTGGATGATCTTGAAGCGTTGCGGAAGGAAGCTCGCGCAGTTCGTGAGCGCTCGCTAGATCAACTCGACGACCTGCTCTCTCGCTTCAAACGGTCGTTCACTGAGGCTGGCGGAACGGTTCACGAAGCGGCAGACGCAAAAGAGGCTTGCAGAATAGTTCTTGACATTCTTAAGCGTCGCAACGCCAGACAGGGCGTCAAATCGAAGAGCATGGTTTCGGAAGAGATCGGACTCGGCGAGGCGCTGAAGCACAACGGCATCGATGCAGTAGAATCGGATCTGGGCGAGTTCATCGTCCAGCTTGCCGGAGAACCCCCATCCCATATCACCGCCCCCGCGCTGCACCGCTCGAAAGAGTCCATCGGACGCCTGCTTGCCGACAAATTGAAATTCCCCTACACCAGCGATCCCGAAAAGCTCACCCGCGTCGCGCGAGGCCATCTGCGCGAGCGGTTTCTCAAAGCTGATTTCGGTTTGGCAGGGGCGAACTTCCTCATCGCCGACAGCGGCCACATCGTGCTGGTTGAGAATGAAGGCAACGGCCGGATGGGCTTCACCGTCCCGCCGCTCTTCGTGGCAATCACCGGCGTCGAGAAGCTGATCGGCAATCTTCCCGAATTGAGTCCGCTACTCCGCTTACTCGCCCGTAGCGCTACCGGCCAGAGGTTTTCCACCTACACCTCGCTGATCCGCCCTACTAACGCCGGCGAAGACGGCCCTGAGGAGATGCACGTCATCCTCGTCGATAATGGCCGCCGTAAGGCGCTCTCCGATGAGAAACTGCGAGAGATGCTGCTCTGCATCCGTTGCGGCGCCTGCCTGAACATCTGCCCAGTCTATCGGTCGGTCGGAGGGCACGCTTACCTTTCCACCTATCCCGGCCCGATGGGAGCGGTCTGGTCGAATATCGTCGGCGCGCCGAGCGTCGAGAAAGCCGAACTTGCCGATCTTTCCACTCTCTGCGGCGCCTGCAAAGAAGTCTGCCCGATCGATATCGACATCCCCCGAATGCTGCTCGAACTTCGCTCCCGCCGCGAGAAACCGTTCATCGAGCGGAAAGCGGCGCTGATCTGGACGCGGGTGATGAGCGATCCGAAGAGCTACGAGCGAGCTGGCAAGATGGCGCGCAATCTCGGGGTGCTGATGCCCAACGGCTTTTCGGGAGGGTGGCTCGCAACGGGGCGCGGCGCCTTCCGGGACGATCAGAGTAAAACCGATGAGTAACTTTTATCGTGTCATTCCCACGAAGGTGTCTGTCCGAATAAACGTTGGCTCTATCATTCTGAGCCCGTCGCCGCGTCACTTCGCTCCGGTTATTCATGGACTTATGCGGCGACGAGGCGAAGAATCTCTACCTGTTGAGCGCTTAGAGATCGATTCACCCCCCGCCGAATAGAGAAGAAAGTTATAGAGTGTCTCACGGCGGAGGGTTCACGATGATAATTTCAAAGAATTTTCCATTCTCGACCATTCTCCTTCGGAAGATATGACGACTTCTCTAAATCACTTATCAATCAACCGGATACGAGCCTGCCGATGAGTAAGCCTGTCACGGAATTAGTGGAACTCTTCAATGAGCGGCTGAAGGAGCTTTCGGTCGAAATTGTCGTTCCGTCGCCGTCGCTCAGCCTGAACGACTACCTGCGTCAGTTCGTCATGGCTGAGGACTTCACTTCCGTTGTGTTAGGTCGCGGCGCGCCGGACGGTCTGGCGGCGGCTTTGGAAGGAGCGACCGAAGTGCTCGCGGACTATTCCAATGGCGGCGCGGGAGGTTCCGAAGCGGCGAAGATCTGCGCCAAGGCGAAAGCAGGGATCACAGGCATCGATGCGATCATCGCCGATACGGGAACGCTGGTGATCGCTTCGAAAACAGCGGGGGACCGCGCGACGTCGCTCATCCCGCCGGTGCATATCGCGATCCTTGAAGGGGTGAGGGCTTATGAAACGCTTGCCGACTATCTCGTCGCCGCCGATCCAACTCTCACACACCAGTTCATCACCGGCCCGAGTCGAACGGCGGACATCGAGAAGAAGTTGGTGTTGGGGGTGCATGGGCCGGTGAGGGTGATTGTAGTGGAGTGAAAAGGGAAAAGGGAAAAGGGAAAGGGGAAAGGGGAAAGCCGTGCATCATTGCGAGCCTTTCGCCCTAATTTGCTTAATCCGCTGTGAATCTTCGGGCGAAAGGCGAAGTAATCTCTCGTAATGTCAAGAGAATAGATGGTCGAGATTGCCACACCGCCGCCGCACACTCCAACAAGTATTGAACTTCGGCATTATGCGGCGTCGGTTCGCAATGACACGCTGGGGGATATGGTCAATGGGTTTACAGAGACGTCGCAATCCGGTAGCCCCGACGTCCCTGTCGGGAAGGGATCGAATTTTAAAAGAACTCCGAAATGCTGAACCAACCATGAGAGCGCACTTACATTTGGTAGCGCAGGCATTAATTGCTGTCTGCGCTCTACTCGTTCTTGGGGGGGGAAACGTATTTGCTCAGCCAGACACACTCTGGACGCGAATCTACGAAGGTGGACCGGGGACAGCTCGCGATGGATGCCTGAGAATAATTCCAACCTTTGATGGCGGTTATCTGCTGGGTGGATACAGAATTACAGGCGAAGAGGCCACCGATTTCGGCTTGGTCAAGGTTGATTCTGCCTTTGAACAACAATGGAACGAGACCTATAGATGGCGATTGCATGATATTCCCTATTCGATTGCTCAGACTCTGGATAGCTGCTTCTTGATGTGCGGTTATTCCGATGTGGGAGATACTACTGGTTTGTTGGCCAAGGTAAATCATGATGGAGAACTAATCTGGACTAAGTTCTACGGTGATGGCAGACTGCAAGATGTCTTTGTTCAGCCAAATGGGAATATCGTTGTTACGGGAATCTCGGGAGGTAAGGGATACCTTGCAGAGATGGAATCAAATGGAGATCTTGAATGGGAAGCGTCATATCAATCTGGGTACTTGAGAAGACTTCGTTTAACTGATGACGATGGATTTATTCTGACTGGCCAATCTGCGGAGGATGGGAATGGTGTAGAAGGATATGTTGTAAAGACAAGTGCACAAGGAGAAGAAGAATGGAATAATTACTATAGTGGCAGCAATGGCGGATCTTTCAGTTCTTCCGTAGTGCTTGAAGATAGGAATTTTGTATTTGGCGGAGTAACCATACATCAAGAAGAGGGCGATGAATATTCTCACCATGATTTCTTTCTTGTCAAGACTGACTCTGTCGGGGAGGTCATCTGGCAGCGCCAATACCATGAAAACTTCGATTGCCGTTTGAAAGAATTGATCACACTTCCCGACGGAGGATTGATGTTCGTCGGGGAAAGATTTAACGATTATAGACGGCATGGTAATTACGTCGCTTATCGATTGAATGCGGATGGCGAAGTTTTGTGGAATCTCTACTTCGGACCTGAATACGCTGCAATATTCTACTCCGTTTTACTCTTGGAGGATAATAGCTATCTATTTGCCGGAGAATGCGATCCTTTTATTGGCCGCCACACCGAGTTCTGGTTGGTTCGTACCGAGCCTGATTCCTTCAATATGAGCGGCGTTCGCCTCCTCGATCCGTCGTTTCCATCGTTAATCGCACTCGATACTCCCTACCCGAACCCATTCAACTCCTCCACTACTATTTCCTTCTCACTTAATAATCCGGCGCTCGTCCAACTTGCGGTCTATGGACTCGACGGACGGTTGGTGAAGGAACTCTGGACAGGCGGGGACGCCTATTCTACGGGAACGCATCGCGTCGTATGGAACGCCTCCGCCCTCCCCGCAGGCGAGTATCTCATCCGGTTGCAGGCTGGAGACGCTGTGAAGGGAACAAAGGCGGTGGTTATCAAGTGACAAGGGTGCGGAGAACGCACCACGAAGGCACGAAGACACAAAGATTCCTCCATTGGGTGTAGGAAATAATTCGGAAGGCGCTGCACGCGTAGAGGCCAATCCGCCAGTAATTCAGTAGATTAAATATCACATCACTTTCCTGGCGGATTGTGCCCATTTATCAGGCTCCTCGCAACTTGATGTGGATGTTCAAAAGAATAGGCACAATCCGCCTCTGACCGAATGTAAAACAATTGCTGAACCACAGGCGGATTGGCCTCTACGCGAGTGGAATGAGTCCCTTTGGTGTCTTGGTGTCTTCGTGGTGCGATCCTTCGCACCGTCGTCTCTCGCTTGCCAAGAGGGAGCGTTCAAGCTATATTCTAAGGATGCATGAAAACCATGTATCGCCTCTAAAAAGGAAGGCAGTTAGTACGGTAAACATAGATCACAAGTCGATTTGGGCGCTCTGTATTGTAGGCGCCCCGTTGCTCTTGCTCTTCGGCTGCGCCCAGCCTGACGGTCCGGTCGGTTCCGGCGTCGGCGGACGACCTGAAGGGCATTTTCGGAGCGTGGTATGCCCGGCTCTCGCCGACACGAGCTACATTGTCGCTCGCGTCGGAACCGGCGGCAGCGCCAATCTCTACGTCGGCGCTTCGCACGACGTTTCCTCCTACGCCATCAGCAAATATTATCGCCCGGTCAAACCTTATGAAATAACGGTTGACTCGGCGCGCATGACCCTCGCTTGGGAAGGCGGTATAGGCGACGGAGCGATGCCCGCCATCGAAGGGAACCTCGCGGTGTTCTCATGGTCGGAATCGACCGTTCCCGCCGATGCTGACGTTCCAACCGGGACGCGGCTCGATTCGCGCATCGACCGCACCACTGCCGCCGGGGATACGGGAAGCCTCTCGTTTACCGTTCCGGTCGCCGAGGTCGCCTCTTGGCTGGCATGGATAGACTCAAGCAGCATCGACACCAACTGGGTTGATTCGACGAGGCTCGACGCGGCGCTGTCACTGGTCGTCAAAGCTCCCGCTGCGGTGGACCGGCTCGTCCGCTTCAAGTCCCGCTCAGCGACGGGCGACTCGCTTAGGCCGAAACTGCTGATTTACGCTACCATCAAGGACAGCGCGTCCGACGTGGCGCATGACTCGCTTTACAGCATCGTCGCGACGAGCGACATGTTCATCACCACAAACACGGCGGCTCCACTCCCGAACCGGCTGGTTTTGGGAGGAGGCGCGGCAGTCCGGTCAGCGCTCAAGTTCGACATGACTCCGGTCTATGCCGCCAAGGACACGTTTGAGGTGGTCGTCAATCGAGCAGTCTTAACCTTGCACCGCGACCGCGCCGCTTACACGTGGGCGCCGTGGTCAAAATCAGTCTGGCCGTATCGAATGACCAGCAATCTCTGGCTGACTTACCCCGATTCGGCGGCGTATTCAGGATTTGTGCTGTCGCCGACTGCGGTGGATAGCAGCGCCGACACGCTGCAACTGGTCGTGACCAGTCCCGCTGCGAGCTGGGCGAGCGCCGATTCGCTGAACTTCGGTCTGCTTCTCATGGCCACCAGCGAAGGGCTCGACATCGAGCGGATCGCTTTCTTCGACCAATCCGCCGTCGATCCAGCGCTACGACCGTCTCTGAAGGTTTATTACACGGAACTGCCGAAATGAAGTACACTATCGTCATTGCGACAGCCCTGTTATTCGCCGTTCAGTCGGTGTTCGCCGAGTCGCCGCTTTCGGCTCGCGGCTACGGCAAGCAAATTGAAGTCTCCTCCGTTCGCGCCGCCGGGATGGGATTAGCCGCCATCGCCGCGCCGGACAGCCTCTCGCTTGACCTGTTGACTCCCGCCAACTGGGGCGGCCCGTCGAAAACCCGCTTCGGCTTCGGAACCTTCATGGGAAGGACGAATGCGACCGACGGAACCGGCAGCGACGGCTCCGACGAAGGCGGAATTACCGGAGTCGGCATCGCTTTTCACGTCAAGAGGGGTCTCTTCTTCGGCATGACGCTCGCGCCGTACACCTTACTCGAGTACAAGTGGCGCTCTACGGAAACACTCGACTGGGCGACCGCTTCGATTCGTCGTCAGGGAGACGGCGGTTTATCGCAGGCGCTGATCGGGATCTCGATTCCGGTCAGGGAAGGCGTGCGAGTCGGCGTTGCGGCAAGACCGGTTTTCGGCAAGGTCGAACGGCTCTGGGCGACCGAGTTCCCCAATGTCTCGGCGCTGAAGGCTTCCCAGACCATCTCGGATCGCTACTCAGGCCTCGGCTGGTCGCTCTCGGGAAGCTGGACGGACGGGATCTGGTGCGGAGGGATGCTGTTGCAGACTCCGCTTAATGCGACCGTCGAGCGTCAGAAGGTAGTTGGCGCCGGGAGTGTAGCTCAGGTGAACGAAACCGAAATGCTGTCCGAAGATATTGCTCTACCGATGGAAGTGACCTTCGGCTTGGGTCGGCGTCAGGGGGAGCATCTCTACTCGTCCGAATTTGCGTGGAAGCGGTGGGGCGCGGTTGCCAGACCGGCAGGATCTGACAAGCTGGATAACGCTCTGCGCCTTTCGGCAGGCTGGGAATGGGCGCCGGTGAACCGTCCGCTCGATCCGTTCTGGCGGGGATTGATCTATCGGGCAGGCGCTTACACCAACGACTTCTACGCGCTTTCGCAGTCGGACCATCAGGCTCGTAAGATGGCGCTGACCTTCGGACTCGGCGTTCCTTACGCGGGGAATCGGTCGCGGATCGACTTGGCGCTCGAATTAGCGATGACCGGCGATAAAGTGAAGGACGGCGCCGAAGAGACGTATATCGGGTTGACGATCGGCTTCAACCATTCCGAAACCTGGTTCGTCGGGCGCAAGGAACGGGGGAAGTAACTGGTAGAACGGGCGTCCCGCCCGTCTATTGAGTAAACTGTCAGGAGGATGGGCGTCCCTGCCCGTCCAATCACTGCATGAGTTCCTTTTCAATTACATAGATGCGGACGGGCAGGGACGCCCATCCTCCTGACTTTCTCAATCATCACACGCAGCCATAGCTGCTGGAGCAATATCAATGCGTTTCGCAGTCGCCTCGGATCACGCCGGTTTCGCGGTTAAGGAATGGGTCAAGCAACGCCTCATGGAATACGGTCACGAAGTAGTCGATTACGGCGCCAAGTCAGAAGCGCCTTGCGACTACCCCGACACGGGCCGTCTCGCGGCGGAAGCTGTCTCGCGGGGCAACTGCGAGCGTGCGGTGTTGGTTTGCGGGACCGGGATCGGGATGTCGATCGTGGCGAACAAGGTGCCCGGCGTGCTGGCGGCGCTCTGTATGAATGGCATCCAGGCGGAGTACTCGCGGCGGCACAACAACTCGAATGTGCTGGTGATGGGCGGCTGGCTGACCGGCAAACTTATGGCTGAGGAGATCCTCGAGCGCTGGCTGAAGGCCGAGTTCGAAGGCGGTCGCCACGCACGGAGGGTTGCCAAGATCGAGGGGACAAACGGGACGTTGGGAGGGTGAGATGACGAACTCTCCAACAACCACACCTTCTTCACCAATTCTTCAAGAATATCGCGATCAAGAGAGACTTTTAAAATTATTTGCGAAGAAGCTTGGATCGCTCCTCTCGGAACTAATTGATCACTCCGGCATCAGAATACACTCCATTGGTTTGAGACCCGATTTAATTAAATCTGAAGCAAGCCTCAGAACCAAACTCGAAAAAGAGAATTCCAAGTACTCCACACTCGGAGATATTACAGATATCGTCGGAATTCGAGTTATAACATTTTTCGAAGAAGATGTTGACGTGATTGGCGATCTTATACAACGAGAATTTAATATCGATCGCGGTAACTCCGTTGATAAGCGCAAACAACTCGAAGTAGATCAATTTGGGTATCTATCGCTTCATTTTATCATTAGCTTATCTGAAGAGAGATGCAAACTCGGAGAATACGAAAGCTTCAAGACACTTAAGGCGGAAATACAAGTTCGGTCAGTATTGCAGCATGCCTGGGCCGAGATTGAGCATGATATCGGCTATAAACCTGGCAGTTCATTACCTCCAGAACTCAAGCGTTCTTTCTCTAGAATTGCAGGTCTCTTAGAAATTGCCGATTTAGAGTTTTCTAGAATACGCAATGCTATTACTGTTTACGAAAAAGGGATAGGTACCAGTATCGCTACAAATCCGGCTACCGTGGAGATAAATGTCCTGTCATTGAAGGAGTATGTTCTCAATAATGACCTTGTACGTGCTCTTGATCAGGAGATAAGTACCATATGTCAGCTACCCTTAGCTGAACAACCTGATGGTACTCTTATTGAACAGCAGGTTTTAGATTTGAACTTTCTTGGGTTACTGACAATTTTTGACTTGAATAGTGAATTAGAGAAGAGCTGTACCGAAGTGGTTGGACTTGCCACTTTGCGTGCAGACCCAACATTCAAGAGCACAGTTGGGGAAAATCTTAATCCTTTTATCCTTAGAGGATTATCCTTATCTTGGTTTGGTTTTCTTTTAGCAGCTCGGAAGGGATTGTCGTACATTGAAAGGTACCTTCATCATCAAAATGACGATGACAGGGTTATTAATCCTAGCTTAGCATTGATGTTACATAACTGGCATGAGAAAGTGATCAAAAAGCACTAATCATGCAAATCATTGATACGCACCAAATGACCCCCTCCCTTCCACCGCTCCTCGCCCAGATCGTCGAGCGACTGCGCGAGGAATACCGCCCCGAGCGGATCATCCTCTACGGCTCGTACGCTTATGGGACTCCGAACGAGGATAGCGACATAGATCTCTTCATCGTGAAGGAATCGCCCTTGAACCGCATCATGCGGGCAGTTGAAGTGCGGCGCATCCTGACCGATCCGAAGAGGCGCATCTCGATCTCTCCGCGCGTCTATACGCCGTCGGAGGTGACCGAGCGCTTGGCGCTTGGGGATCAATTCGTCGAGGAGGTAATGAAGAGGGGAGTGACGCTGTATGAACAAGCCTGACAGTCTTCCGCCACTCGTCCGCGAATGGATCGAACGTGGTCGCCAAGACCTCGGATTGGCTGCGCTTGGATTAGATCACGAGGAGAATGCTGACGCTGTCGCCGTTTCACTCCAGCAGGCGATGGAGAAGATTATCAAAGGCGCTCTCCTTGCAACTGGTTGGCGGCTGCGGAAAACACATGACCTCGAGTCCCTGCTCTATGAACTGATCGAGCACATTCCGGAGTGTAGAGATTATCTTGATTTAGGAAGGATACTAACCACCTTCTTTGAAGAGGATCGCTACCCACCCGGCTCCAAAATTGAACTTAACGTTGAAGACATGCATTACTACTTCGACAATGTTGAGCGTTTCCTCGATACCGTCCTATCATGGTTAAACACCCATTAAACTTAAGTCCATACAGAATATAGCTCGGGACTGAGCAGCCCCATATCAAACCCGGCCATTGGCCACCCAACAGGAACTGAAATAGCCATGTTCGACAATCTCAAAATCGTTGATCCCGAAATCTACGCCGCGATTCAGGCGGAGACCCGTCGGCAATCCGACACCCTCGAAATGATCGCCTCCGAGAACTTCACCTCGCTCGCCGTGATGGAGGCGCAAGGCTCGGTGATGACCAACAAGTACGCCGAAGGCTACCCCAAAGCGCGCTACTACTCCGGCTGCCATAACGTCGATATCGCCGAAAACCTCGCCCGCGATCGCGTCAAGCAACTCTTTGACTGCAAATTCGCCAACGTCCAGCCGCACTCCGGCAGCCAGGCGAACATGGCCGCCTACATGACGCTCTGCCAACCGGGTGACACCGTAATGGGGCTGAAGCTCGACCACGGCGGTCACTTGACGCACGGCTCGGGTGTCAATTTCTCTGGTCGGCTCTACAACGTCGTCTCCTACGGACTCGACCCGGTCACCGGGCGGATCGATTACGCCGCGATGCGGAAGCTCGCCAAGGAAGTCAAGCCGAAGATGATCGTTACTGGAGCCTCAGCATACCCGCGCATCATCGATTTCCCAAAGGTGATGGAGATCTGCAAGGAAGTCGGCGCGTATCACATGGCGGACATTGCTCATATCGCCGGACTGGTCGCGACCGGGCTGCATCCAACGCCGCTGCCGTTCGCCGATATCGTCACTTCGACCACGCACAAGACACTGCGAGGTCCTCGCGGCGGAATTATCCTGACCAACATCGAAACCGGCGAGTTTATGCTCGCTAATATGCCGAAGCCGAAGACATTGCCCGAAGCGATCGACGCCTGGGTCTTCCCCGGCTGTCAAGGCGGCCCGCTGATGCACGTTATCGCCGCCAAGGCTGTTGCGTTCAAGGAAGCGCTTGAGCCGTCGTTCAAGGTCTATCAGCAGCAGATCATTAATAACGCCGCGACGCTTGCCGACACACTGATGAGCGCCGGATTCAAGCTGGTCTCCGACGGCACCGACAACCACTTGATGGTCGTCGATCTTAGCCCCAAGGGTCTGACTGGTAAAGCCGCTGCGACTGCGCTTGAGAAGGCAGGCGTCACCGTCTCGAAGAGCACTGTCCCGAACGATCCGCAGAAGCCGTTCATTACCTCCGGCGTCCGCATTGGCACTCCAGCGCTGACGACTCGCGGGATGAAGGAAGCGGAAATGAAGTTGATCGGCGGATTTATCGCCAAAGTCTTCAACTCGATGGAAGACGAAGCGGCCATCGCTAATGTACGCGTTCAGGTGAAGGAACTCGCGGCAAAATTCCCGCTCTATCCTTCTCTGGAGGCTTGATTCTCACGCACTCAACGCACTCTTTGCACTTGGCGCACTTAACATGAAATGCCCTTCCTGCGGTCACGATGAAGACCGCGTGGTAGATTCGCGAGCAATCAAAGACGGCTCAGCGGTTCGGCGGCGGCGTGAGTGTCTTGGATGCTCACGCCGTTACACTACTTACGAGTACATCGAAGAGTCGCCGCTGCTGGTCGTCAAGCGCGACGGTCGGCGCGAACCGTTCGACCGCCCCAAGCTGATGCGCTCGATCAAACTCGCCATTGCCAAGCGTCCAGTCTCAAGCGAAGCCATCGCCAAAGCGGTCTCAGAAATCGAAGACCGCTGTCATGAGATCGGCACTCAAGAGATTCTCGCCTCCCAGATCGGTGAGTTCGTGATGGCGAAGCTCCGAACGTTGGATGATGTCGCCTATATTCGTTTTGCATCGGTCTATCGGCGGTTTCAGGACGCGGGTGAATTTAGAAAAGAGTTGGAGATGATGTGACAAGCGTCAGACCGACATGGAGTCGGTTGATTCGGCGGCGTTAGACCAATTTAATCCTATAAGTATTTCAATAGGAGACTATCGAAATGAACATCAAGAAGGTCGGTCTCGGAGGGCTTTTCGCAGGCCTGATCCTCATTATCGTCAACGTTCTCGCACAACTTTTGTTGGCGGAACGAGCCCAACGTGAGATGTATGCAGTGATCCCCGACGCCGCTGAGCGCTTGGCGATAGGAGCCGCTGCTCTTTCCGCTGGGATTTTCATGAAAATCGTAATAGGGATAATTCTGGCATGGCTTTATGCCGCTCTGCGCCCCCGTTTCGGCTCGGGTGTGCGCACTGCAGCTATTGTCACCCTCATTGTATGGGTACTCGGAGGAATCTTCTCTTCGGATTTAATGTTCTTGGGAATGATGTCCGGTTTGACTTACTTTACGATTGAAGTATTTCAGCTTCTTGGTCTGATATTTGGAACATTGGTGTGCGCTTGGATTTATACCAAATAAAGTACATAATGGTTCTTCACATTTTGCGTTTTATAGACTGCATCCGCTTTGCTTAAGTCTATCACCGCTTTCAGGACGCCGGGGAGTTACGCAAAGAGTTAGAGAGCATGTAGGGGAAGTGACTGGTGGTCTGGCAGTGGGGTGGATTTTCAATCCGCCACATCCATAACGAATACCTGACTGGCGGATTGAAAATCCACCCCACCGCCAATCCTAATTGAAAATCCACCCCACTGCCCAATTCTTAACCGGCAGTTTAATCAGGGCAATTCTTATCCCACCCTTTCTGGACGATGACGATGAAGCCGCCAAATTTGAGCGCTTCATGCAGGAGCGCAAAGCTCCCACTGCCAAGCTGACTTCCAAAGAGCCTGACCGATTCCGCGCGTCCCCCGATTCACCGGAGTCCAAGAGCGATTTCGACAAACTACTGAAGAAGCTTGAGACCGATAAAACCGTCTCCTCCGATCCAGACTGGGCCAAGTTCCAGACCTTCCTCGGCAAACAAGCTACGAAATTCCCTCCCAATGACTCGGGCAAAGGCGCCGAAAGCGTCCTTCCGCCTGAGTTGCACGGTCTGAATTGGGGCGCCTGCATCCTGAATGTGATCTGGGGCGCGAAGATGAATATCCCCGGCGGGACGATTCTCGCTTGGCTTATCCTCTTGATGATCCCGATCATCGGCTGGATTTTCCCCTTCTACCTCCTTTTCAAAGGAAATGAACTCGCCTGGCAGTACCGCAAGTGGGAATCGCTCGACGAATATCGCGAGAGTCAGAAGAACTGGGCGATTGCCAGCTTGATCATTATTGTTATCCTCGGAATCGCAATGCTGGTATTGGGAGCATGGCTTTCGAGCATGATTAATTCAATACTCCATGCGTGACGTCGTCTTTGAAAATCGACGGGATAAACTCACATCCGCCGACCTTTTGACGGCGCTCTTCTACACTCTGCTTGCCCTCATTTTTACCGCTCCCCTGGGATGGCGTCTTAAAGAATCTTATCCCGGATTAGGCGGAGACGTCTATCAGTTTCTTTGGTTCGTCTGGCGGGATGGCTTGGCGCTCTTTGGGGGCGGAGAACCACTTTTTCAATCCGGCTTGGTGTTTCATCCGGTTGGAGCGCACCTCAACGCGGAACCGCTTCCCTTAGGACTGCTGTTCGGCTTACTAAGCCAACTCATCTCCATTCCGGTTGCCTATAACATCCTCTATCTTTTCCTGTTTGTCTTTGCCGCCTGGGGCGCCTACAGACTCGCGCTCTACCTCCTGAATGACCGCCCCTCCGCAATTCTTGCCGGTGTGATATACGGATTCAGCCCCTATATGATGATCAAGGGGCTCGGCCATCTGAACATGATGTCAAACGGTTTTCTTGCGCTCGGCATTCTCGAACTCCTGAAATCTCTTGATGATTTACACACTTTTAACCGGCATGCAATCTTCTCCGGCGTTCTGTTAGGGCTTGCCGGGCTAAGCAGCAGCTACCTCACTGTGTATATCGCGCTTTGGTTGACAGGTTTCTTTCTCTATCTTTGGATAAGCAAAGGACTCCGCGCCAAATTTAGTCGTCTTGCGGTGACAATCACGGCCATGGGGCTCTTGCTCTTGCCGCAAATATTGCCGATGTTAATTGCTGCGACCAAAGGCTATTACTCGCATGTCAATGTGCTTGGATCGGCCTATCTTGCTTCGAACGATCTGCTCGGTTTTCTTGCGCCATCGGGACTGAATACATTTTGGGGAAAGTTGGCGAGAAGTTGGTTTGGAGGGATCGGATCGGGAGCGATAGAGAGAACGATCGGGATAGGGTTGGTCGCACTTGTGTTGCTGATCTCGGGTTGGAAGGCTGCGTTAGGTGAAAGATGGGGGCGATGGACGGTCGCCTGGACGTTCGGCGCATGGATCATGAGCCTCGGACCGTTTCTTCAAGTCGCCGGTAGGATGACCTACATTCCGTTGCCGGGTCTCGTGCTCAATTATCTGCCCCTCGTCAATAACGCCCGTTCGATGGGCAGATGGTCGATGGTCACAACGCTCGGCGTGGCGCTGATTGCCGCCGCCGGGTGGAAGAAACTGTCCAAGCATCCGCGGATAGTCGGCAGGCAGAAATTGGTTTTCAGCGGAGCCGTTGCGTTGATCTGCCTCGAGTTTCTGCCGGTTCCCTATCCGACCGTTACCGCAATGGCGCCAGAGTTTCTTAAATCTCTACCGTTTGATCCCGCTCATCAAGCGATACTTGATCTTCCCATCGGGCGCAAAGATGGGCTGGGAGGGATCGGAGAGTTCGACGCGAGACAGCTTCTCTTTCAAACGATCCACAAGCGACCGCTGGTAGGAGGTTACGTCCTGCGAATGAGTGATGCCGCCCGCGCCGAGTTTGGAGACGGTCTTTATGCAAACCTACTGACCATTCAAGCGAGGACACTCCCCAAGCCGCAGCTTAGCGTCCGGGGATCGTCGATTCGCGATAAAGTCGTCGAGATTTGCCGGTCGAGCCCTATTTCAGCTCGCTTCATCTCATTTATAATTGGGTCGGAAAAGGTAAAGAAATTGCAGGCGTCGGTGAGTGATCCCTTCGACTTGGCGACTCTTCTGGTAAAGCTTGATCCGGTTGAAGTGCTCCGCCACCTCGACGCAGACAAGATCGGCCTGATCATCGCCGCTTCGCCGGAGCGACCTTTCGTCAAGGCGGAACTAGACTATTTACTCGACACACTTCCGCTTGAGTTCGTTGCAGGTGACTCTGCCTGCGTAGTGTACCGGATTAAGTACGAGTGAGACTTTAACACTTCAGGAGGATGGGCGTCTCTGCCCGTCCTTAGTTGTTAAAACCATAGCGGTGGACGGGCAGGGACGCCCGTCCTCCTGATACCGATAACCATAACATATTTCTGGTAAAATGGAACTAATCCTTTTCCTTTTCATCGCGCTCGCAGCAGTCGCCTCAGCGCTGTTGGTGATCCTCGGTAAGAATCCGGTCTATTCGACCCTCTACCTGGTGACCGCCTTTTTCTGCATTGCCGTGCTTTACGTGATGCTCGGCGCGCCGTTCATCGGCGCCTTGCAGGTGATCGTCTATGCCGGCGCGATCATGGTGCTCTTCCTGTTTGTGGTGATGCTCCTGAACCTGCGCGAACCGCAGAAGTGGGACGTTACCGGGCAGATGAGGAAACTGCTCGGCTTTGCGGTCGCCGGAGGAGTGCTGCTCGTAGCGCTCGCCGCGGTGAGGTTGGCGGGGGCGGGTAGAGACAAGCTCGATCCTGCGCTCGGCTCGGTCGAGAACGTCGGACAGGCGCTCTTCAACAAGTTCCTGCTGCCATTTGAGATCGTCTCGATCCTGCTGCTAATCGCCATTGTCGGAGTTGTAGCGCTGTTGAAGCGGAACATGCCCGCCGTTACCAAGGGAGGTAAATAATGGAACCGACGCTCACTATGTATCTGATCCTCTCGGCCGTGCTGTTCTGCATCGGTGTGACGGGAGTGCTGACGCGGCGCAACGCGCTGATCATCTTCATGTCGGTGGAGCTGATGTTGAACGCAGCGAACCTCGCCTTCATCGCCTTCAGCCGTTTCCTGCAGAATGTGGACGGGCAGGTGTTTGTCTTCTTCGTGATGGCGGTCGCCGCGGCTGAGGTCGCCGTCGGGCTTGCCATCATCGTCACCATCTTCCGGCAGAAGGAGTCGGTCGATATCGATCAGATCAATCTGATGAAGTGGTAGGGGAAGTCAGAAGAGTGCGATAAGTGCGGAGAACAGACCTCTTCTCTTCATTCCCGTGAAAGCGGGAACCCAGATTGGCGCCAAAAACTACCGAGCGCTAACATGTCCCAACGCCTGATCCCGTTAGTATTAGTATTAGTCATTAGTCATTCCTCCTTCGCCGAAACCCAGACCTTCACCGACACGGTGCGGGTGGTGATGGGGTCGCGGGAGTCGCAAGACGAGGTGCGGGTCTATGCGACGCAAGAAGCGAAGCGGAGGGTGCTGGACAAGGTCGGCGTCTATCTCTCCGGTTCTTCCGACATCGTCCGCCGCGTGGAAGAGTCCTTTGGTTCCCCATCATCATCATCATCATCATTTTCTGATTCTACTTCCGTCCTTCAACGCATCCAGACCCTGACCGTCGGTGTGGTGCAGACAGAGGTCGCGAGCGAGGAGTGGAAAACCGAGGGCGGGGCGTTCGTGCTCTATCTGGTCTGCCGGGTGACGGTGGACAAGGACGACGCGCTGAAACGCCTGACCGAGCTGCTGCAAGACAAGCAGAAGGTCGAGGACTATTCGAAGGTGCAGGAAGAGGTCGAGCGGCTGAGGGGGGAACTGGCGCAACTTAGGGCTGACCTCGAGAGTTCGAAGAGCGAGAAGGAAACCAAGGCGGTGAAGGAGGAGGTGCAGGAAAAAATCAATGGGTTGGGGGCGGCGGATTGGTTTGAGAAGGGATTCGCGGCGATTTCCTTTGACGAGAAGATAGAATTTTATACAATTGCAATTCAATTGAATCCAAACATTGCCGAAAGCTATAACAATCGTGGTAATGCTTATTTAAGAGACAATCAACCCCAAAAGGCGATCGAAGACTACAATTGCGCAATACAGTTAAATGCTAAATATACATACGCATATAATAATCGAGGTGCTGCATATGATAGCAAAAGCAAACATGATTTTGCAATTGCAGACTATACCAGAGCGATTCAGATAGACCCTGCTTATGCCCAAGCATACTACAATCGTGGAAATTCCTATGCTGATAAATGTGACTACAGCAAGGCAATAACAGATTACAATGCTGCAATCTCGCTTTTCCCAGACTTCCGAGATGCTCTTTACAATCGAGGACTGCTTTATCGAAGAATTGGTGAAAAATTTAAAGCACAAAGTGATTTCCAACGAGCAGCGGATTTGGGTGATGAGGGTGCAAGGCGAATTTTGGAGGAGATACGGTGAAGAAGGGAAAGTGCAATCTATGCGGACGCATCGGGAAACTCTCTGATGCGCATGTTCCAGCAGAAAAATCTGGGAATGTTGGGCGAGTCTTCAGAGGTGGTGTTAGGAATCTCAGCATTACACCCGAGGGCATACATAGAATTGGGGTGAATCCCAATACGGCCGGTGTCTATTTTAGAACTCTTTGTGTGGCGTGTAATAGTTATGCAGGGGCACATTATGATCCAGAGTACATCTCAGTATCCAAGAGTGCAAGAACTGCATTGCATTCATCCCTCATCATCCCGGTTGTCCGTTTGAAGCCGCTTGCTTTCGTGAAGAGCGTTTTAACAAATTTTGTCGCAATCATGCCGGATAACTGGGTCGAACGTTATCCTGAACTGCATGATGTTACCCCGAAAAAGTGGACATGTAGTTAGGCACTTTTACGGTAGTATTGCAGCTCAAACTCAGCTGGGCTGAGATACCCGAGCGCTGAGTGACGACGCTGACGATTGTAAAATATCTCGAC
>Ga0247841_10002011_pt1 | contig 42454 bp, 34 predicted proteins | sample LaCruzMarch2015__2_FD_192410 | JGI IMG/M metagenome (GOLD analysis project Ga0247841, IMG submission 192410) | Freshwater microbial communities from meromictic Lake La Cruz, Castile-La Mancha, Spain - LaCruzMarch2015_18m | ecosystem: Environmental > Aquatic > Freshwater > Lake | place: Spain...
GTTGTTGGGCCGAATACATGTACGGTGATGGGCCCTGTTGGACCACGATCACCTGCGGTTGTTGCCCCGCTTGCCCACGACCCCAATAGGTATCGCGGGTGGCCGGACCGGCCTGACTGAGGCCAGCAAAGTCCTGCTGGACTCCGCCGCCGAAACGATCCAAGGCATACAACGAACCATTCCAGACACCGCCAACGGCACCGTTCACCGAATGACAACCTGAACCGAGAACCATGACCCCGCACAGAAGTGCGGCCATCAGAAACCACTTCATCTTTTTCATGACCTGTCCTCCTCTTTTTCTGTTTTCTGACTTGAGAATGAAATGAGCTCATGCTCACTTCTGGAACTTTACCCAACTTGGGTGTTTTTTCTTCTACTGCTAATAGTAATACTTTTTGACGTTTTGTCAAGATACTAAAATTGGCTATAATCAATGGAAGATTGTAAAATAAAAGACATGATTGATTTCAATGAAAGTGAACAAAATGAACGAATGGACGAGATAAGAAAGAAAGAAGAAGAAGAACTTTCTAAAATGCTCGCCGCTCGCCACAAGATTCCCTACATTAACCTTTTTGGTTTTTCTATTAACACTGACGCTCTTCGTGTTATTCCCGAACAAGAAGCCATGATGGCTAATATCGCCGCTTTTGATCTTGTTGGAAAAAAATTAAGCGTTGGTGTTCTTTCAGTTAACAATGAGGAAACAATGAAACTATTGGAAAGTTTGGATCGTAAAGGATACGATCTTGGTATTTTTATGGTTTCCGAAGAAAGTCTTAAAAGAGCTTGGTCACATTATGCCGAAATTTCTCAGGCTGAGGCTAACCGTGCTGGTTCTTTGGAAATTTCTGAAAAAGCCATTACTGAACTTTTAGATAAACTTAAAACTGTCGCCGACGTCAAAGCCTCCTTAGAGAGTGTAATCACTGCCCATAATGCCTACCGAATTTCAGTCATTATGGAAAACATGATTGCCGGAGCCTTAGTAACCGACGCTTCTGATATTCATATTGAGCCAGAAGAAAACATTGCTAGACTACGTTATCGTCTTGATGGTGTTTTAGTCAACATTTTAGAGTTTGATCGCAGTACTATGGATGCTTTGATTTCTCGTATTAAACTTTTGTCAGGTATGATTTTAAATATTCACAATAAAGCTCAAGACGGGCGTTTCAGTATCAAGCTTCCAACCATCACTTTAGAAATTCGTTCTTCTGTATTACCGGGGGCTTATTCTGAATCTATTGTTATGCGTCTTCTTAATCCTAAATCCATCGCTATTCCAGTGGAGTCCATGGGTATGGATGATTGGTTATTAAATATTTTATTGAAAGAAATTGAAAAGCCAAATGGTATGATCCTTACAACCGGTCCAACCGGTTCTGGTAAAACCACCACCTTGTATGCTTTTCTGAGAAAAGTTAACAGTCCTGAAGTTAAAATAATCACGATCGAAGATCCGATCGAATATCATTTACCAGGTGTGACTCAAACACAAACTGATGAAGATCATGGCTACAACTTTTTGTCCGGCCTCCGTGCAGCTCTCCGTCAAGACCCCGACGTTATCATGGTGGGAGAAATCCGAGATGACGAAACTGCTCATATTGCCGTTCAGGCAGCCTTAACTGGTCACTTAGTACTCTCTACCCTACATACTAATAACGCCGCTGGAACTTTCCGTCGCTTAATAAACTTGAAGGTTGATCCGCACGATATTTTCTCAGCGATCAATGTAGCCCTGGCTCAGCGTTTAATGAGAAAGCTCTGTACTACCTGTCGTAAAGAAAAAGTTTTAGCCGGTGAAGAAAAAACATTGTTTGATAATGTCTTGGCTTCAGTCAGAAATAAAGATTTTATTAAAGATATCCAAACCGAAAAAATCTACGTAGCGGGTGATGGTTGTGAAAAATGCAACGGCATTGGTTACAAAGGACGAATTGCGATTTTCGAGGCTATTCTCAAAAGCAATGAGCTAGAAAAGGCCCTGATTGACAGTGTGGGTGAATTTGAAATCAAAAAACTGGCTCTAGATCAAGGAATGCTAGATATGAGACAAGACGGTATCATCAAAATCTTAAAAGGCATCACTTCCCTAGACGAATTGTCTCGTGTGATTGATATCAATGAAAAGATTCTGTAACAATTAACCAAAAGAAAAGGCCGGTTCGCTTCGCGAACCGGCCTTTTCTTTATTTTGGAGTTTTTGACCAGCGGATATCTATTTTCTACGAAAACAACTCCGAAGTCAAGGCAGAAAAAATTTAAAAAAAACTACACGACAAAAAAAACTTTAGGTAAATTGTAATAATAAACAAATGGAGTAGTATAAAAAACAAGAAAAGATTTTTTGGCAACAAAAAACCACTTTTCTTAAAATGGTTTCTTGTCAGTTTGGTTCAGAAGATAAATCTCTAAGCAATACTTTTTGCATGATGCGAAAAGTTAAATAGATTTCCAAGGATAACCCCCGCAAACATCACGAAGATGTAACCGGAATGTCCTTTAAAAGATATTAGTAAATGCCCTAAAGAATTTAATTGCTTAGAGATTTATACTCTGAACTATATGTAGTTGGGAAGATTGAGACAGACCAAAATAGCGCTGCTCAAAGTTCTGACAAGAGTGTAGCATGAAAATATTTTTATGTCAAGCAAAAACACAGATTCTCAGGCTCAATCTAATAATAACCAAGAAACAAGCCATAAAACCGGTGAGGTTGGTTTTTTAGACCAAACTTTGCGTCCAAGCTCTTGGACTGAATACGTGGGACAAAAAAATATCAAGGATAATTTACAAATCCTCTTGCAGGCCGCGGCTGAACGCAAACACCCGCCGGAACACATCCTTTTTTATGGTCCACCAGGACTTGGAAAAACCACTCTTGCCCATCTAATCGCCAAAGAAACCAGTTCCCAACTCAAAGTTACCTCTGGCCCTGCGATAGAAAAAGTTGGTGACCTCGCTTCAATCCTTACCAATCTATCAGCCGGTGATATGTTGTTTATTGATGAGATCCATCGTTTAAATAAAAACATTGAAGAAATTCTTTATCCAGCCATGGAATCTGGCTCTCTTGATATTATCATCGGCAAAGGACCGTCAGCTCGTACCATTCAATTAGACCTTCCCCCTTTTACCCTATTGGCTGCTACTACCAAAGTCGCCGAGATCTCGGCCCCGCTTCGTTCCCGTTTTTCCGGTGGTGTCTTTAAATTAGAATTCTATTCACCAGAGGAAATTAAAACCATCATCAAACGTTCCGCTAAAATACTGGGAATAGAAATTGAAGAAGAAGCCGCTCAAGAAATATCCAAAAGAGCGCGAGCCACCCCCAGAACCGCGAACTATTTTCTCAAACGTTGTCGTGACTTAGCCCAAGTCAAAAATCAGCATCTAACTACTGATATCGTGAAGCAAACTTTGGACTTACTAGGAATTGACGAATTAGGTCTTTCCAATCATGACCGCCAACTTTTAACTTTGATGATCGATAAGTTTAATAGCGGTCCAGTTGGTTTAAACACTCTAGCCGCTGCCCTATCGGAGGAACAGAATACTATTGAAGATGTTTACGAGCCATACTTATTACAGTTAGGTTTCATCGACCGAACCCCGCGAGGACGCATAGCGACCGATCGAGCGCACAAACATTTAAACAAGAAAGGGTCAGGGAAACTTCTATAAATTATTATGCTGAATATTTTTCTTTGCCGTCATGGTCAAAACGTCGACAACCTTGATAACATACTCAACGGTCATCGGGACAAACCATTGACCGAACTCGGTAAAAAACAAGCTAGAGAGTTAGCCCAAAAAATACAAAGTTCCAACTTATGTTTTGATTATATTTATAGTTCACCACTAGATAGAGCTCTCGAAACTGCCAAAATAGTAACAAGTACCATTAATGGTCCAGAACCCATTATAGAACCTCTTTTAATAGAGAGGGATTTTGGCATAATGACTGGAAAAAATAAAGACGATATTGAGTCTCTATGTTCCCCAAACATTTTTAAAACTAAAAATATTACTTATTTTTTAGATCCTGAGGGTGCAGAGACTTTTCCAGTTCTAATAGAACGGGCTGGGACTCTTTTAAAGAAAATCGTAAGTGAGCACAAAACCGGAGACATTTTATTAGTCTGTCACGGTGATATTGGAATGATGATTTATGCCAACTATTTCAACCTGGACTGGAAAACAGCTCTTTCTAAAATATATTTTGGTAATTGTGACTTATTACTCCTATCTGATAGTTCATCAGCCGATAAACCTTTCTATCTGTTTAAATAAGAAATGGAAGTTTTTTCTATTATTTGTTTATCATTTAGTGTTGCAGTAAGAAAAAATAGTTTTTCCCCCTCAAAAACATCTTTAAAACAATAATTTAAGTCGTCCACCAACTCAAATTCGGAACTGAGGACCTTATCTTTATCTATCCATAACAATTCTCCATCCTCGTTAGTATCACTCTTAGGAATGTCAAAACTTTCAACTTCTACTTTATAAAAGCACATCACCCAATCTTCGGGGTAGCCACCAACCAATTTAACTATCCCTGAAAGCTTAATCTTTTCAGGTGAAATAATGTAACCCGTCTCTTCCGCAACTTCCCTAATACAACAATCTAAATAGTTTTCTCCCGACTCCAACCTACCGCCCACCCCGTTCAACCTCCCCGGATCAATCCTTTTGTTATCATGACGTTTCAAAAACAAATATTTATTGTCCTTATGAAGAAACGCAGTTATAGATGTCTGGACAAGTCGGTGGTAATTCAGATCTTTCATAATATGATTATTATTAGTACTATATAAAATATACACTGATTAATAACGTAAAACAATCTAATGGAGTAAACCTTGAATTATATTCGGTTTTGGAGTAAGTTATACTCAACTAGTTAATAATACAAACATATGTCTGGACACAATAAATGGTCAAAAATAAAGAATCAGAAAGCCGTTACCGACGCTCGTAAAAGTAAAATCTTTACTAAGATGGTACGTCTTCTAACTGTAGAAGCAAAAAAGAGTAAGGGGGCAATGTCTCCTGGCTTGAAAACTGTAATTGAAAAGGCTAAGTCTTTTAATGTTCCTAACGATACAATTGACCGTGCAGTAAAGAAAGCTGGTAGTGATAATAGTGCAGCCATGGATTCAATAACATATGAATCATACGGACCAGGCGGAGTTGCCATCATCATTGAAGCTTTGACTGAAAACAAAAATAAGGCCGCTGGTGAAGTTAAACATATTTTATCTGATAATGGTTGTGAGTTGGCAGCGATTGGAAGTGCGACTTGGGCCTTCACCCGCTCCCCTGATGGCATCTGGACACCAAACATGACCATGCCTTTGTCTGATGAAGATTATGTAAAATTGGAAAAATTGGTAGATGAATTGGAAGACAATGATGAAGTGCAGGATGTTTATACAAATGCGGAGTAAAGATAGTATAAGTATATAGTATAAGGAGAACCGACCGGCAGACGCGAAGCGTCTGCCGGTCTTTTGTATTCCTTATACTACATACTTATACTTGTACTATTCTTATACTATAATAATCTTATGATTATTATAGGTATCGATCCCGGTTATGAGAGACTCGGAATAGCAGTTATAGATAAATCCCCCATAAATGGTAAGGAGACTTTACTGTATTCAACTTGTTTTAAAACTCTAGCAAAAGAAGAGCACTCAGAAAGATTACGTCAGCTAGTAGAGGAAGTTTTAAGAGTTATTAAAAAATATAAACCTGACACCCTTTCAATTGAAACATTATTTTTTGAAAGCAACGCCAAGACAGCTATGAAAGTTGCTGAGGCTCGCGGCACTATAATATACATCGCCAAATCCCAAGGTTTAAAAATACGCGAATTTACTCCGATGCAAATAAAAGTAGCAGTTACTGGTCATGGAAGGAGTGACAAAAAACAAATTATTGCCATGGTGGAGCGTTTGATAAAAATTGAGGAACCGATAAAATATGATGATGAATATGACGCAATCGCCATTGCTTTGACAGCGGGCGCCATAAAAGGTTAATTATCCACACTTTTTCAAGACCCACCCCTTGCAAAATTTGTTAAGTCTTGCTAAAAATATATTCGTTTTATAGAATACATCATTATAGGGAACCGAAGATATTCGGTTATAAAAAATATAAATATTACAACTATGCCAAAAGCAAAAAAGAAAGAGGTAGAAAAAGAAGAAAAAGATGGTGAGGAGTTAGAAGAAGGTGAAGAAAAAACTCCCAAGGAAGGTGATGGGGATTTTAATCCCGATGCTTTAGACGGCGCTTTTGAAGATGATGATTACTACAGTGAAGATTTTGGGGGGGATGAATACTAATCGGATAGTATAGGTATAAGTATTTAGTATAAGGAAAAACCAAAACCGTAAGATTTTGGTTTTTTATTGTACTTTATATTTTTAACTGTCATTGCGAGGCTTTGCGAAGCAATCCACCCTTTATGTTTTAATAATTAAATATTTCTGATTCCTGGGTTGCTTCGATCATTCCTTACAGGAACAGTACACCATTTGGATATAATTTTCGTAGAGCTCAATTATATCTCAAAAGGTCTTTCATATTGGAACCTTTATTCCAATACTCAACCTCGCAATGAAGGAGTTAGAATGTTTAGTAATTTAGACAGTTAAACATTCAACTTTATAATTAAACTTTTTAATGCTAAAATAACTAAGCAATGACAACGCTTAAAAAAGGGATTTTGGGGCTATTTTTCCGCCACCGACATCAAAAGCTCATTAGAAAATTTATTATTATTTGTTTAGCTATTATTTTTATACTGGGTGGTTCAACTTTTCTCTGGATCGCTTCTTTTAAAATTCCTGATCTTAATTCCTTCAATGACCGCCAGGTGAGCCAATCAACAAAAATCTATGATCGTACTGGGCAGGTTTTACTCTATGACGTTTTTGAGGGTATAAAAAGAAACTCCGTTCCTTTGAATAAAATTTCCGTTGACTTGCGAAATGCCACCGTCGCTATTGAAGACTCTGAATTTTATCAACACAATGGTATTCGTTTATCTTCGATTTTTCGCGCTATTCTAGCAAATATTGGTGCCGGTAGTTACAGTCAAGGAGGTTCAACTATCACTCAACAAGTGGTCAAAAATTCTCTTTTAACTACAGAAAAAAGTATCACTAGAAAAATTAAAGAACTAGTTCTTTCGCTAAAATTAGAAAGAATGATGACCAAGGACCAAATTCTAGAAGTTTATTTAAATGAAAATCCTTATGGTGGAAGTATCTATGGTGTTGAGGAAGCTAGTAAAACTTTTTTTGGCAAGTCAGCTAGTGATTTAGACTTGGCTGAATCAGCTTATATTGCGGCCCTACCCCAAGCTCCAACCCTTTATTCTCCTTATGGAAATAATAAAAGTAAACTTGAGGATAGAAAAAATTTAGTTTTATTTAAAATGTTAGATAATAAATTTATTTCTCAAGAAAATTATGACAAAGCTAAAGCTGAGAAAGTTACTTTTAAGCCCCAAGAAAAGACTGGAATTAAAGCTCCCCACTTTGTTACTTTTATCAAACAATATCTAGAAGAAAAATATGGCACTCAAGCCATCCAAGAGCGAGGACTTAAAGTAATTACTACCATCAATTACGATCTCCAACAAAAAACTGAAGAATTGGTTAAAAAATATGCTCTAGGTAACAAAACTGAATTTAACGCTGAAAATGCCGCCATGGTAGCTATTGATCCTCGAACTGGACAAATTCTCTCTATGGTTGGCTCTCGTGATTATTTTGACAAAGATATTGATGGTAATTTCAATGTCGCTTTAGCCCATCGTCAACCAGGTTCAACTTTCAAACCTTTTGTTTATGCCACCGCCTTCAATAGAGGTTACACCCCGGATACAGTTTTATTTGATGTTCCTACTGAATTTCAAAGCACTTGTAATGCTGTTGGTACACCAATTGATCCAAGTACCAATCCAGAAGATTGTTATATGCCTCAAAATTATGACGGTAACTTTGTCGGTCCAATATCTTTGAGAAACGCATTAGCTCAATCGAGAAATGTTCCCGCTATTAAAACTTTGTATTTAGCAGGAATTGCTGACTCTATTCGTACCGCTCGTAATATGGGTATTGAAAGTTTGGGTACCCCGGAGCAATATGGTTTAACTCTAGTTCTAGGGGGTGGTGAAGTTTCATTACTTGATATGACTAGTGCTTATAGTGTCTTCGCTAATTATGGTATTCGTAATAAATACACTGGAATTATTCATATCGAGGATAAGGATGGAAATGTTCTAGAAGATTTTACTCCAAAACCAGAAGAGGTTTTGAATAAAAACACAGCCCTTCAAATAACCAGTATCTTATCCGACAATCAAGCTCGTTCTCCAGTCTACGGCCTTCATTCAGCCCTTTACTTCCCCGGTCGTGATGTAGCTGCTAAAACTGGTACAACTAATGACTACAAGGATGGTTGGATAATGGGTTACACTCCGAGTATCACCATTGGAACCTGGGTTGGTAACAACAATAACACCCCAATGGATAAGAAGGTGGCTGGCACAATAACTGGCCCTATGTTTATGGCCTTAATGAAAGAAGCTCTTAAAATTGTTCCGGATGAAAAATTTGAAAAACCACAAGAAATCGACAAACAATTAAAACCTGTTTTGCGAGGTTTCTGGCAAGGTAACGATACTTTCTTTATTGATAAATTTTCTGGCTTACTCGCCACTGAATTAACACCTTCTGAAACCCGTGAAGAAAAATCTATTACTAATATTCACTCTATCCTCTATTGGGTGGACAAGAAAAATCCCCTTGGACCAAAACCAGAAAATCCAGCTTCAGATTATCAATTCAGTAATTGGGAATATAGTATCCAAAATTGGTTATTAAATCACCCTCAATCTCCAAACATTCCTCCATTAGCAATCGACAATATTCACACTGAGCAAAACAAACCTAAAATAGAAATTACTAATCCAGTTACTAATACTGTATATAATAAAACAGAGAAAATATTTGTTAGATTAAGCATTTCAGCTGTCTATCCAATAGATAAAATCGAATATTATCTCAATGGTAACTACAAAGGAGTAACAACTGAATCCCCATTTCTCTTCTCTTTTACCCCAAGTGAAGACCCTGATATACAAGATAACAATGAACTTAAATTAGTGGTCTATGACAAAATTTTCAACCGTGGTGAATCCATAATTAATTTACAAGTAAAATAAATAACTAAAAAACAGCTCATCTGAGCTGTTTTTTTAACTATTACAATTACCTAATATCAAACACTTTCTTCTCTCCTAAGCGTTTATTAATTTCCTCTATTATTCTCTTCTTCTTAATAAAAATTTCAGTTTTAATAACTGGATTAGTTTTAATATTTAAAATACCATTCTTTAAAATTAAATCTTTATCAGAAAGTTCTATTTTTACCAAATCTTTTAATGATCCAACTACAGCTTCACGAAGAGAGATATTTTGATTATATACCTTAGAAATTTTTTCTAAATACTGTGAAATATTTCCAAACATTATTTATTCATTGGCATTACAATATAAACAAAACTTTTATCCGATACGCCGGAAACTAACAACGGTCTATTCATTCCATTAAATTGCAAAACAATACTATCTGATTCCACGGAAGAAAAACAGTCAACAATATATTTGTAATTAAAATTAACATCAATATCCTCCCCTATTAGACTAGCCTGGATACTATTTACGTTTTCGCCGACATTAGAATTTTTGGTTTTTAATTCAAAAATAGATTCTTTTGGTTGAATTTTAATATTTACCTGATTAAAAGAATCGGAAAAAATATTTGATATCTTAAGAAAAGAAACTAAATCTTGTTTTAGAACCACCACTTCAGTTTTATGTTCTTTTGGAATTATCTGACGATAATCTGGAAAAACTCCATCAATTACCCTAGAAACTATATAAACTGAATCAAAAGACAAAGAAATTTGATTTTTATTATAGTTAACTTCTAAGTCCTCTTTGGAATCTTCAACTATTCTTAAAATATCAGAAACGTTCTTTGAAGGAATTAATAAACTAATATTTTCTAACTCTTTTTTAAGATGAATTTTCTTTTCCGCTAACCTAAAAGAGTCGGTAGCCACAAAAACTAAATCTTTATCATTTGAATATAAATAAACACTAGATAACTCTGGTTTGATTCCACTAACAGCAGCACTGTAAGAAACCCCCCTTAATCCGCGTAAAAACTCGTTTGTAGCGATTTTAAAGCTATCACCCTCATCTATCTGCGGAATCGTTGGAAAATCCTCAGCAGGGAGCGTTTTGAGCGTTGCACGACTACTTTCTGATGACACCTTCAAATTACCACCATCGGTTGCCATTTTTACAACTTTTTCGTTCTGTAAGTTAGAAATAAAATTATTTAAGACTGAACCAGAAACAGCAACAATACCTTCTTCTTCTACTTTAGCTGGTATGGAGATTTCAATACCAAGATCTAAGTTTGTAGCTCTCAAACTTAAATTACCATTTTTTGCTTCTAACAAAATACAAGCCAAAACTGGTAAAGAAATATTCTTCCCTGTTACTTTCTCTACCTTAGAAACTGCACTTATTAACTTTTCTCTTAAGCATTCTATTTTCATATTAGTATTTATTAGTTATTTATATATTAAATCTTATTATTATTAATAGCAGTGTTAATATGTTGATATCTTTTTAAAAGCTTATTTTAATTGGTATTTTTAGATTTTGTTATTAACAGCCTGTTGATTGATGTGGTGTAGAAAGTGTTTAACTTTGATATTTTTGAAGGTCTGTTGATAAGTCTCTTTTTCTACACATCTTCTTCACAGTTTTTTCCCTATCTTATTAACGGCTTATCCACACTATTTCAACATCTGTCTTAATTGTCTAATTTCGTCGGCTAAGGTGTTATCACTCTGAATTTCATTTTTCATTTTTTCACAAGAGTGCATAACTGTCGTGTGATCTCGTCCACCCATCTTCTCCCCTATTGAAGGATAGGATATATCAAAGTCTTCTCTTAAAATATACATAATAACTTGGCGGGGTTTTACAAATTCTTTCTTTCGATTCTTCTCATATACATTTTCTTCTTCAATATTATAGAATTCACTGACTAGTTTAACGATGTCTTTTACAGAAGTCGATTTTTTGGGTTTAGAGTTATTTTTAATAAGATTCTTAATGTCATTAATATTTAGATCTTTACCCTTTAATTCCATATGACACTTAATACTATTGATAACTCCTTCCATTTCACGAATATTACCCTCAACATTCTGAGCTAAAAAGGTAATTATTTCATCAGTTAGGTTAACATTATGAAATTCAGACTTCTTACGGAAGATTTGGAGACGTGATTCAAAGTCTGGAATAGGAATCTCCACGATCATGCCGGAGTTAAAACGTGATTTGATACGGTCTTCTAAGCCTGGAATAAAATTAGGATGTTTATCAGAAGAAAAGACAATTTGTTTATTATTATCAAAATAATTGTTAAACAAATGGAAAAATTCTTCCATGGTTTTATCTTTCCCTGCAATAAATTGAATATCATCCACAATTAAAAAATCAAACTTACGGTATTTTTCTTTGAATTTATTGCCTTCCATTACTCCCCCGCTAATAGCATTCATAAGATCAGCGACGAATTTTTCGGAGGTGAGGTAAAATGTTTTTTTGTCAGGATAGTTTCTTTTGAAGTGATTGCCTAGGGCTTGAATTAGATGAGTTTTACCGTGACCGGTTCCACCATAAAAGAATAAAGGGTTGTAAACCGAAGGTTTCTTCATGATGGCCTGAGCGGCGGCATAAGCTAACTCATTAAAAGGTCCTACCACGAAGGTATCAAAGGTGTATTTAGGATTAAGATTGTCTTCTTTGTTAACAAAGTTTTCATGTAAAGAAAGAGTGCTGGTATTAGAAATTGGTTTCTTTTGCTCCTCTATTTTTTTTGGAGCGGCGCTGTGAATTATATATTCAACATTACGAATATGTTCTCCAAAGGTACGTAAACTTTTAAGAATGTGTTTGTGATATTTATTATAAATCCAGTCCTTGATAAAAACACTTGGAACTGCCAAGTAAACTACCCCATCATCCTGTTTAAGAATAAAGGTGTCTTTGAACCAGGTACTGATATTGATGGATGACAATTCCAGTTCAACAGCGTTCAAGACATTTTCCCAAAGTTTTTTGTTATCCATAGTGTTTGGCAGTGCTTAATTATTAAAGCTAAATTATATACTCTATTTTATCCCATAAGCACTTGTGGATAAAATAAAAATATGTTGATAAGTTGTGGATAGGCTGTTAATAGCACTTCTACAACACACTTTTAGGTAATATTCCCTGTTGATAAATAGATACTACACTGTTTGTTATAATAAGACGTATTGTATTAAAGTTCTACCTTATACATATACTATATATTTATACTCTCCCTGAGGGTTGATTTTTTTATAAAATAATGTAATACTGTGCCTGTTATGTCATTCACATATAATCCTAAGAAAAAGAAACGCGCTACTACCCACGGGTTTTTAGTTCGTGCTAAATCTAAGAACGGTAAGAACGTTGTAAAACGTCGTCGTCAGAAGGGTCGCCGCAAACTTACAGTTTAGTAATAAAAACACAGCTCTCGCTGTGTTTTTATGTTATTATATCCAACATGTTAGCGAAAAAACAAAAGGTGCCAAAAGAGTTGATTATTCCAGTGATGAAATCTGGGTGTTTTTTACGCTCCCCTCACTTTATTTTTAATATTTTAGGCAGTAAAAACCTTAAAGTTAGCCGTTTTTTAGTAATCATTAATAAAAAAACCGAAAAAACTGCGGTGGCTAGAAATCGTTCCAAAAGATTGGTTTACGAGGTTTTAAGAGGAATATTGCCTGAAGTTAAGACAACAAATGAGGTTATTTTATCTATCAAAAAGAGAGTTATTGACCTGTCTATTGCGGAAATAAGTCTAGAAATTAAAGATATATTTAAAAAAAACGGTCTTATTTAAATAGAACGAGGCTAAGCCTTATTCCATTGTTTTAAATATGGATGAAAGTGGTATTTAATACCGCTCAGCAATACCCTATTGTCAATTGAAAAAGTGTCTGTTTTAGTCTAGAATAAATAAATGGCACATTTTTTTGATACTTTCTTCTATATACCCTTATATAATGGTCTTATAGGACTTTTTGATCTCGTCCCTTGGTTGGATGCAGGTTTAGTGATTATTCTTTTTACTATTTTAATAAAACTACTACTCTTCCCTATTTCCAAGAAATCTGTTCGAACTCAGTTATTAATGAAAGACATTCAAGCTGACGTAGATGAGATTAAGAAGAATAGTAAAGGTAACAAGCAACAAGAAACCATTAAAATAATGGCTCTTTACAAAGAGAAAAAAATTAATCCTTTCTCAGGTATTCTTTTGGTCTTGATTCAATTACCAATCTTGTTTGCCCTATATTACATTTTTTTTCAAGGCGGTTTACCAAAAGTAGATACCTCACTTCTCTATTCTTTTATTCCAACCCCGGACTCTATTAGTATGAAGTTTTTAGGTTTTGTGGACATTACTCAGAAGAATATAATAATTGCGATTTTAGCGGCAGTTTCTCAATTTTTCCAGATTCGCCTAGCTTTGCCAGCAACGCCTAAGAAAACAGGAACAGAATCTAATTTTAAAGATGAATTAGCTAAAAGTATGAATACTCAAATGAAGTATGTTATGCCAGTCTTTGTATTGATTGCCGCCGCTACCCTTCCAGCCGTTATTTCCATCTACTGGACAACTAGTAATTTATTTATGATTGGCCAAGAGTTGTATATTAGACGTATTTATAAGAAAGATTAATAAATAATTTTATGTTTGAACAAAAACGAGTAGAAATAAAAAAAGTCATTGCAGGGTTGTTGGAAGCGATGTCCGTCCCTTTTTCTAGTTTGGAAGTCATTACTGATGAGAGACGAGGTTCAGATGTTTATATGATTAGAACTGGAGAAGAAAACTCTTTAATTGGACGAGATGGTGAATTATTCATGGCCTTTACTCATTTGATCAAGAAGATTGTTGAGGATGAAGAGGATAAAGTGTCAGAGGGTGAAGAAAAACTGGCAGAGAAGCCTATTTATCGCTTTACAATCGATGTTAATGACTACCAGCGAGCTAACCTTGAGAGATTGAAAAACAAAGCACTAATCTTGGCCAATCAGGCTCGGGATTTTAAGAAAGAAATTATCATGGATCCGCTTTCTCCTTATGAGCGTATGATTGTCCACGATGCCCTATCTGGACAGAACAATATCAAGACGGAGTCAGTCGGCTTTGGAAGAGGTAGAAGATTAGTGATTAAATATGTGGAGGATAAGGATGGCGGTAATATATAAAATTTAAAACAAAATCAGCCGTCTGCCCTGGGCAGACGGCTGATTTTGTTTTAACTTATTTAGTTAAGGTTAGAACAAATAGTTGAAGTGAATTTTTATCAGTAAAAGTTAGATATTTTTCGGTAGAATTTAGTTTAAGATTTACAGCATCAAGTTTACTAAAACTGGTTGGAGAAGTTAGAGTGTAGATTCTAGTGGTTTTATTGGTATCCAAGTCGATCCTCCAAATCTCATCTTCAAAACTAACTTCTCCTTGATACCATATGTCTGGATAGTCACCGGAGTAGATTTTAGCCGGAATGGCACAATATACAGAACTAGGACTTATATTACTCCAAACGCATTTTTCCGGCAGAGTTTTAAAAGGTGCATTTTTTGTTTCATTTTTGACTGAATCATAATATCCTAAAGTAAAAGCTCCATTAACACTCTCAGAATATAGAGATTTGGTAAGATCTTTGTTAAAAAGAGTGGTTAAGCCAGCTATGCCACCATATAGTTTAGAAAAAGCACCAGTGTTGGCATTTAAGCTGTAAACATGTCCCAACGCTTGCGCCGATGGTTTGGTGGTAATTATTATAGTTTCATTCTTAGGCCAATCAACCAACCACTCTCTGGCTGGTGAGCTAAAAATTTGTTGAGGAATAGTAAGTTTATTATTTGTAATATAACCGATGGTTCCTCTTTGATTGCTAAATAAATAAAAGATTTTATCACCGTTCGGGTTCATAACCAACTGAGTTATTCCATTAGGTAAATATTTACCAGTTAGCTCCCCATTGATACTAGTGGAGGCCACTTGTCCAATAAAGGTTTGAATCGTGTCAGTGTTTCCTTGTAAAGAACGTAAGGCTACTAAGTTTGCACGATTAGACCAAATGGCTTCGTAGATAGTAGGAATTCTGGTGATGGTCGGTCTTTCTAATTTTATTTCATCCAAAGTTGATTGATAGGTGTTGCCAGTGGCGCGATCGGTGTAGATAACTTTAGAAGAAGTTCCAAGCCCAAAAACGTTATAGCCAGAAATTGGATCTTTAGAGATTTGTCTTAAGGTTGGAACATCGTTTGCGTAGTTTTGTTGTGGTTGGTTATCCCCTTCTGGATTGGTGATTGGACTAGTTGAACTGTTAAAAATATTAGTAATGTAGGTTCCTGTACGGGCTCTAGTGCCAGTAGAGGTACTAGTCGTCGAGACTTCAGGAGTAGATTTTGGTAATAAAAGATAAATAACAAAACCAAAAATGATTAGAATGAGAATACCTATGGTAATTAAGATTTTTTTATTTGGCATGTTTTTAATCAGTTTTTTAGTGGAATATATTTTGTTAATTTTATCAAAAAAAGTATTTATTGTGCACTCTGTGTTTGGTTGTCTGGGGTAGTTGTTATTGTTTTAAAAACATGAGCATTTGATGCCTTAACTCTGTTTCTTAAGTCGTTCGCAAGTTGAGGGTTAGTTTTTTCTACGTCTTTAGCTAATTGCCAGGTTTTGACTGCTGACTTAACATAGTCATCTGAAAGTTTATTGTAATTATCGTCTTCTGATGATAATCCTGTAGCAACCCAAAGCGTTTTAAATACAGAATGCTCGTCATCATTCATGCTTGTTTTAACTCCACTGTATTGATTTTGTACATCTGTTGCAGATAAAGAAGCCGCTCCAGCTGTTAAGGCCAAATCTTTAGATGCTTTATAAGCTAGTATGTTTTGTCTTAAGTTTATTATAGCAGGATTACTTTCGGCTGCCTTTTCACCACCGGCCATCGTAATAGCATCTGCAAGCTGGGAATCGATATTTGCATCAGACAATGTTGCAAAACTGGCATTATAGCTTTCCTGGAATTTTTCATAAGTTTCTTTATCTTTGTAAATGTCGCTATTCATACCAGCTTTATTGAAAGTGGTTTGCATATTTACCAGCAAACCTTGTACTTTAGAAGTAAAAGCCTCTTCTTTTTTTGTGCTGACTACTTTATCTAGTTCGGTCTGGTCGGTGCTTAATTTTAGTCTATCGTATTTTTTTTGAGCAATCTCTTCTTTTAGCTCATTAGTTAATTCTTCTTCCGTTAATTCTTCTAGGGCGGCTATGTCACTATCTAGCTCATCAAGTTTTGTTTGATTATCTTTAGCAGCCTTTTCTGCTACCCCTAGATCTTTAAAAGCTTTTACTTGTGTTTCCGCTGCGCTTTTTAGCATCGCGGCATCATAGGCTGTGTAATTTCCAAAACCATTAGATAACTTACTGGTACCAGTTTGAGTAATAGAAGAAACTTCCAAACTAATGAGTTTTGGATTAATGGTGTAAAGTAATAACCAGGAGGCTAAGGCCATACCTAAACCGTATAATGCATTTTCAATCGTCTTTTTAGCACTCGCCTTCCCTGACAGAGATTCCAAAGTGGCATATTGGAAACCTCCCCAAAAGATAAAAATAACCGCCATTAGGACCGCAATGCCAATCATTAAGTTAAAAAGTATTCTTAAGAAACTAGTTAAACTTATTGAAATAGTTCCAGAGGCTGTTTTATCAATTCCCGGCCAGTCGACTAGTGGTTTGTAGTTGGCAGAATTGTCCAGTATGTTAATGGTTGTTTTAGCACCGGACACAGCTTGCTCTGCTGCTTGAACGTTTTTAGAAAGTCCAAATACAGTAAGAGTAATTAATACAATGATGCTTAAAATTAATGTGGTGTAAAACTTTTTCATAAAATATATTTAGTTTGAAGTAGTTTCAGTGTTTGTTGTCTCAGGTTTTAAGCCGATACTACCCCCGGCACCTTGAAGAAAATTAACCGAATTTTTAATATTTAAAGTTATACTTGAGAATAAACTAGGACCGGAACTAAGTTTGGATAAATCCATGACCGGTCCATATAAAGTCACAGTCGTCCCATCAATTTGCCAAGAGTATTGAAGATTTGGGGATGTACGGTGATAGGAGAAGAAGTACGGCTCAGCACTAATTTTTGTCATAGTATCACTGGTGTAAATAAAACTATTAATAGCAAGATTGTTTAGACGTCCGAGTGTGATGTTGTCGGAATAAAAAAGAATTTTCGGAGCGAATTGTTTAATATAAGTTGAATCCTTGGCTGAGGCACTTCCATCAAAAGTCGAAACTTCCACAGAGACTAAATTACCATTAGTAACGTACTGGTCATCGATATAGTAAAAGCTATCTTTACCTACACCAGAATCATTTTTTTTATAAGCGCCATTTAATTTCCAGTTAAAATTTAAGTTGTTCGGGGAAACTTTTTTACCCACTGGTCCAATTACTTCTGGTATTGCAATCGTTCTTACAATCCCATTCATTGGTGGTAAGGCTTTACCTTTATAAAAAGGGGGTACATAAGAATCAGCTTCCCATATTAAAACAACCTCATTCGATTTTAAAGAAAGTGAAGCTTCTCCAGCCTGACCACCATCATTAGTAACAGTAACAGAAACTAATGTTGTCTTTCCTAAACTACTAGCTGTAAAAGAAAATTTGTTAAGGCCTCGTTTACTGTCTACTAATTTTCCATTCAAATACCAAGATATTGTTTCTGTTAGCAAGTCTGAACCAGGAGAAGATAAAGTTACAGTAACAAGTTGCCCAGGTTTAGGGAGTTCGGGGCTAGCACTCATAGATATTTCAATTTTATTCATAGCAGTTTGAAGTGCCTTGATTTGATCTATGGTAGGGGCAGGGTTAGAACTGTTCTGATCTTCGTTGGAATTAAGGGAGTTAGTCTGAGCGAAACTAATAGACGGTAAAAATACTAAGGCTACAAATATAAGCACAAAAGCTTTTATTAAAAATTTTCTTTTCATCCTAGTTATATTTTACCATAGTTTTTTTTTCTAGGAAATACAAAGCGGTTATTCTTGACCAACTTCCTGTCGGGCCTTTTCCATAGCAAGAATTTGAGATGGGTCTGAGGTAATAATCTGATCCTCAGTATATGAAGCGTCTATTTTGATAGCTACATGTTTAAGTCCAACAAAGAAGATACCCTCCCCTCTTTCTGTTTCTAAAAGTAAGAATTTTTCCTCATCGGTTAGATTGAAAACTTTTTGTAGATTATCCATTGATGACGGTGATTGCTTGAGAAGTATTTGAATAGATGAGTTGGTGATAATCGCTGGGCCGTAAGGTGATTTTAAGAAGTCATCCACATCTTGAGTAATCGTCGCAATACCCAAATAATATTTACGTCCACGTTTAGCCATTCCAAATAAGAAAGAAGCGGCATCTTCTGATTTCATCATAATCCAAGCCTCGTCCACCACCAAAAGTCTTTTTTTAAGTTTCTTACGAACAACGTTCCATATATGGTGAGTAATAATATACATAGCCACTGGTTTTAGGTCGTCTTCCATATCACGAATAGAGAAAGCTACTAGTTTCGCATCAATATCGACACTGGTTGGTTTATTAATAAACTGAGACCAGGAACCGCGGGTGTATTTAGTTAATCTTTGGATCAATGACCCTGCCCCCTCCATACCAGATAAAACCATTTCAAAGTCGGATAGAAGTGGTGGCTCAATCGAAGAAAAATCAGACTCTGGAGAAATATCTTTCAAAGCGTATGTTTCGGTGATGGCACGATCAACAATTGCATCTTCTTCTGGAGTTAAACCGCCCAACATAAGACGGAAAAGACCAACTAAATTAATAGTATTTGTGCGAAGAACGTCAGCTGGAGATTCTTCCTCACGAGGAATCGGCAGGTCGAACGGGTTGATGTGATTGTTGGAATTAAGGGAAACGTTAAAATATTTTCCTCCTACGGACTCGGTTAAATATTTATATTCATTTTCTGGGTCAATAATAATAACATCAACATCAAACATTAAGGTTCTCAAAATCTCTAATTTTGTGGCATAGGATTTACCAGCACCAGCTTTAGCGAAAGTTACAGAGTTGTAGTTATCTTGTTTAAAACGATCAAAAATAACTAAACTGTTATTGTGGCGATTGATACCATAAAGAATCCCCTCTTCTTGAGTTAGGTCAAAAGAAGTAAAGGGAAAAATAGTGGCTAAAGGACCGGTGTTTAGTTTTGTGGTAATACCCAGTTCATCAGAACAGGTTGGTAAGACACTACGAAAACCTTGTTCCTGTTGAAATAGGGCCGGTTTGACGTAAATCATTTGGGCCTCTAAAACTGATTTGATTTCGGATTCAATCTTATCTAGTTCGGAGCTATCAGAACCAACTATTGAAATGTATAAACCAAAATCAAAAAGTTTTTCTTGAGCTTGAGTCAAATTACTACGCAAGGTTTCCAAGTCTTGATAAGCGGTATCTAATTGAGGATCACGAACCAATCCCTTCTCTTCTCTTTCGTTAATCTGAGATTGAACTTCGGCCAATTTTCTTTGAAACTTTTTTAAGATTTGAGCGGTATCAATTGGGTGAATAAAAATGGAAATATTAAAAACTGTATCCATATTGATAATCGGAGAAAACCAACCCTCTGAAAGAAAGCGAGGATAAGAAATAATGAAAAAAGTTCGGACGATTTTGTCGCCCAAATTTATTTCCTTTGGATTTATTTTTAGAGCCGAAGGAGCTAAAATGTCTTGCAATTCCAAAGTGCCGGCATTATAAATATCCTGCGGTAAAAAGTTCTGGTCCACAGCTAGATTTTGGTCTTTGTTCTTGAAAAAGTTGAATATTCCCATATTATTAGTTGTTTTTTATTGGTTTTTCCATTTCACCAGGGTTAAATAATTTATAGAATAATTCCACTACTTCATCTGTGCCTAGTAATTGACTACGGAGACCACAACGACTTAGACCTTGTTGGACAACCCCCACTCTCTGTTCTAGTTGTAAGCGGTTTTGTTCGAAAGTTAGATTTTTTTCTTGAGCATTGTCTTTACTGCCACCAAACACTGACGACATTACACCCTTTTTGGCATTTAATATGGTTGGGGTATAAGAGATAGAAACATAAAAATTCTTTTTCATAATATTTCTATTTTCTGTCAGGTCTTTGACATAACTAATATATTCTCTAATTTGAATTTTTAGCAGGTCAGTTAATTGAACCTTATATCTTTCTTCTAGTAGGGCGATGTAGGGTCTAATATCGATACGTTTAGACTCTATAAAAACTTGGATTGAAAAATCCAAAGCATTTAAAAAGCTTTGAAACTGCATAATAATTGAGGTCTGTTCATCAACAGATTTTAAAGAAAAATTTAAGGACGACACCATTACAATCGAACGCATTGACCCGTCTTTTAAGGTAATAACACCATCGCGTACCTCTTTTATAGGTACAAAATCTTGTGATGGTTTTGAATTAACTGGTGATGACATAATGTTTATTTATTAGAAGAATCTTGACCTTTAGAGACATCTAAATTCCAAGTTAAATTACGTAATTTGCTAGCAGAAGATAATTTAGGCATAAAAGCAACGCTGTCTTGAGTTGTTGGTTCGGCTTTTTTAGTTATGTTAGCTTCTATTAATTTAGCAACTTTTTTCCAAATATAAAGTTTTTTTGAAAAGAGATATTTAAAACCGGCTTCCATAATGTAAACAAAAGGTTTGTTGTTAACTTTATAGAAAGCTAAAAGTAAGGCTAAAACAACTAAAGGCGCAGGAATGATTAAAGTCAAGAAAAAAGATTTGGTTAGGATGTAGACGGCTCCCACACCAGCGGCCGCCCCTGCCAAATAAATAAACTGTTTTAAAGTTAAAAAGCCTACAATTTTTGCTTCTACTTCAATATATTGAGGAACCTGAAATTGCATGATTATATTTTATCAGTGAAAACGTTTTTTAGCAAAAATGTTTTGAACATAAGTGGGTTGTGGTTTGGAAAATATATTGAATTATAGGTATTTAAGTAAATTATTTATTTGTCATTGCGAGCGAAAGCGAAGCAATCCAGACCCCTTGTTTTGTATCGTTATGAGGCTTGTATGAATCTAAAGTCTGGATTGCTTCGCAGAAGCCACCGCAAGAGTACTCACATTTTCTACCACGGATTACCGTGAAGAAAATTTGATCGCTCGCAATGACGTTGGGGGGGGTGGTTTGTTAGGTAGATTCAGCACAACTCGAAGCGAAACTTTGAGAACCGTTCTTGAAGTTTCAACCCAAGTATTTAGGCCGGCCCAGGGAAAAACTAGTAGGCTATTACAACTAAAAACACCAGTTTCCTGGTGGTTTTGGTTTATATCGCTGGTTCTCGATAAGGGTCTCGACTGGGTTTCTTTTCCTGATTAAGATTGATGCTCCCCTCTCCGGTATTTATTGTTGTAACATTTTTGTTTAGACGACTATCTAATAGTGATCCTGTTGGTGTGATTGGCGTTAATGTCGGCGTTACTGTTGGTGTTAGAGGTGGGTTTTGATCCGTATTCTCAAATATAGGTTGATTGATTATTGGCTTGGCAGTGGTCCAACTATTTGTAACCGGAATCTTAACACTGACGGGAATATTGGTGGGAGGAACTGAGACCTGTTCTTTAATTACTTCAATAGGGATAGGATTCTCAACAATAGACAGATCTTTTTTAATGGGGGTTTCTTCAATCAATTTATTTTCCTCAATCAACACGGATTCGATAAGAAGATGTTTAACTTTAGAAATTATTTGTTCATCAGCCTCTTTAGCGATAGCTTGAGCCTTATCTTTTGGTATCTGCATTTCCCTTTCGAGATTACCAGCTAGGTCATTATAGCCTTCTAGGCCGAAGATTATCAAAACAATTTCTGTTTCCAAGGCTGAGGATTGGTTAATTAAAAGTCCGAACTTGCGGGAAATATTTTGAATAACATTTGGTAACTCGGGTCCAGAAACTACATCTTGCAAGACCTTGGGTAGGCTGGAAAATTCCTCACTTAATTTTTCTTTTAGTTTATCGTTCATAGTTTTTATTATGATTCACGCATTAGGTTGCGAATATCATTAACTTGGCGACGTTTACGGCTCTTAATTTCGTTTGAGAGAGTTTCCATATAATTTTGAGCCTCAACAGCAGTCATTTTTCCACTTGCAATTCTTTCAGCAACATTCTTCAATTCTTCGGATTCTTTGGAACCTACAGTGTTGTATATTGCACCAGCAGCTCCTGTACCAGCTATATTGTTAAGTAGAATCTTGGTTTGGTTTGCCAAAGTGGCCATTTCAGCATCGTATTGAGCTTGAGTGATAGCACTAGTTTTAAGATTTTCAGCAGCTTTTCTGGCAGCTTCGGTGATAGCGGTAACTTCAGTGTTAAGAGTATTAGCTTGTTGAGACATTTTTTGGGTCTCCACACGAACCTTACCTTCAGCATCAGTAATATCCTTAAGCGTAGTCTTTCTTTCTGTTTCAAGATCGGTAAATGATTTACCGGAGTTGGCTAAGGCATAATCTTCTTTTGCTTTAACGATTTCAGCCTGCTTGGCGCTATCAAGTTCGAATTCCCCACTGGCGTTAGTTAATCCCTCTAATTCTGCACCTGGCTTTGATTTGTTGCTTATGTTAGTCAAAATTACAGATTTAGCTGTAAGTTTGAGTTTTTGTTCGGCAGATAGATCGTCAACAACCTGTCTGGCATCAGCCAAATCCTTACTAGACGCACCAGCTGTCTTGAGGGCCATAAATTTAAGACTTGCTGATTCAAGACGTTTATCCAAGTTTTCCAATTGCCCAGCAACCTTGTTGAGAGCTTTAACATCACTGTCTTTTTCATAAGTTTCCTTATATTTGTCTTCAACTTTTTTGGCTTCTGCCAGAGCTGCTTTATGAGTATCATCAGCCACTTTATAGGCAGATTTCTGCTCGGCTGTAGGGCCATGTTTTTTAGCAATTTCTTCAGCTGTAATCTCATTCTCTTCTTTTTCCTTGTCTTTACGAGCGCCGATAAGGGTCTTGCCAATCTCACGTTGTTTCTTCTTCAAGTCTTTATCAGCCCCGTCATAGCCATTAGGTAAAATAGCTGCCTTGAGTTCATCTTTGAGAGATTTTGGAGGATTCTTCATGTCATATTTTGCTTTCAAATCTGGCATCATGAATTCAAAGTTTTTTGTATCGGCTTTAATACCAACCAGACCCATAGCTTTGTTTCCGTACTTGCCATATTTTTCCATGCCAAGGAGTGGATTTTCATAACGTCGTTGAGCGGCGGCTAGTTTTGCACGTGCGGCATCACCACCAACACCCTCACGAGCAGCTTCACTTAGAAGTTGCTTATTACGCAAGGTAGCCATAGCAGCCCCACGAGTTGCCAGAGCTGTACCACCAGTAACAACTGCCGCGGTGGCCCCAACGGCAAGACCTAAACCTTGTTTGGCTTTACTATCAATATAAGTACCGAGACTACCACTATTTTCCTTGACGATTTCTAAAGATTTAAGCAGAAAACCTACTATTAAGATAAAATATAGAATTCCTCCTACATCACCTTTACCACCCATACCTAAATTACGCCCCATATTTATAAAGACTGGATCATTTATCATTTTGATAACGATAAAAAGAAAAATTAAGAAGAGCGGAGCGCTAAGACCGGCAGCATTTAATTCCGGAAACCATTTTTTGGCATAGCCTTGGAGTTGAGGGACAAGTGGTCCGATAAAATAGATAGGTGAAGTAATCATCAAAATCATGAAGGCAATACCGCGAGATAAAAACATTAAGGTTATTTTGAAAAAAACATAAATAGAGGCAACCATAAAACCTAACATTGTATAAGCCTTTATGTATATTGCAGTTCCTCCACTAAGGATAGCGTCTGGAGTAGAAAAATCACCAGCAAAAGGATTTATGTTGGCAATCGAAAACATGACTAGTGTAATATTTTGACCGATATTATCACCACCAGCACCGCTTGCGATAACTTGCTTGATGGAATTAAATAACGAGACGGCAAAAATGTTGTAAAAGTCTATAACCAATTCAGTAATATATAAACTAAAATTTACAAATAAGGCGGCAATAATAACGTCTCTAATAAGTTTCTGATCAACCCCCTTCCCCATTATAGCTTCAATAGAGTTTTTCAATAGTAAAAAGATAAAAGCTAAATTCAACAGATCACGAATTAGTACCCACCCCATTTGAATAGCTGATCCTGTTCCGGCGATATTTGGGTTGTAGTTGTCAGTATTAAGAGAAAAGAATAACACAGATTCCATTGCTCTTGTAACAAAATCCAAGACTCCAGATATTAAAAAAGTTACAACTGTTACGAGCCAAGCTTGGATACGCATTAGTATTCCAAGATAACCTCCAATTAATGTCCACCACTGCCAAGCCGTTTCTTCTGCGGGTGGTGTCGGTGGAGTTATTTCGTTCCCAGCTAATATACTAGAGCTCGATGTTCCTGAAGGAACACCGGCGGTTGCCGCACTATTAGCAGCGGCAGCTGGTGGACCAACAAAATCATTGGCGGCTGTAGTAGCTGCATTCGCTCTGGCTCGTGCGTCTGTTGTTGCGGTATTGACTTGCTCACCTTCAGTATTAGTTGCTGGTGTTGCAGCAGGTGTGTCGTTGTTAGTGTTGAAAGTGGGTGGCGGTGTTACTCCAGGAATATTACCATATGTATATGGATTAAAAGGTTGAGTAGTTGTCTGTGCTTGAGCTAAATTTATTCCAGCAGACAATAGTAAAAATAGTAATACCATGCAGCCTAAAATGTTGGAAAAAACTTTGCGCATTTAATTTATTATACCATAACCATTAACTGACTGTGAAGTAAATATTGTTTGTATCAACGTTATTATTTTCAATGTCTCTAATCTCAGTGCGTAGAATGTATTGACCAGGAACCAAAGTGTTTCGGAGTTGGCCAATTGTTTTGAGTGAGCCGTTGTAGACCACGGCATAATAATAATTTGGATCTAAATTAAGATTGTTTGCGATTTGTACGATTTGGTTAATCAGATTTGGGTTGATTTCAGGTGTAACCTCACTGACTTCTTTGGTGGTTTTATTTACCTTGGCGATACCCATTTTTAGTAATGAGAATAAGGTTTGCAAAGGTAATAGGTGCTCCCCTGTTCTGTCGCTAAGTATCATAGAAGAAAATATTTTTAAATTACCCATGGCGCCATTGGTGTCAAAGAATAACGTACCACTATAGTCACTAATAAGTTCTCCAGAGTTTAGATAGATGTTTACATTACTCGATGATTCATCAAACACTACTTGATTTTTGACTCCCATAACCTGGACTTCGGCCAATTGCAACTGACCATTGTCAGTTCTGGCTATTTTTACATAACGGCCAATTGTTGGGGTGCCTCGAGGACCAGATAATAAACCTGATGAAGAAGCTGTAAATAAGGTCGGTACTTCTATCGGAACATAAGTTGAGTTTGATGTAGAACTATTTATAACCAGAGTGGAATTATTGTCGTTATCTAAGATTGAAATTTGGTATTGACCGAGAGATAGGTTTGGATTGATATCACCACGAGGGTAGATGACAACCTTACTGATACTATAATATGCACCCAAATCTACCATCCACCACTCACTTGAGCCGGTGTCGGTCGAAGAATAGCCACTATCAGGACTGTTTGAAGTAACATTGTCTACTGCGTTGTTGGACGAGCCCCCTTTTGTGGTGGATTGGCTAGTGCGTTTGTCCAAGGCTACATTGGTTATTGACTGATCAGATATAGCACTAAACCTACCATTGCCATTTATCTGGTCCCAAGTTAAGGGTTGACCGTTGCCACTTATAGTTTTTTGGATTAGTTTATCTTGCGCAATTCCATCACTGTTGATGTCGTTTGCTGCTTGCATATCAGCTATGGCGTTGTCTTGCAGTATCTGTCTTTGTCTAGCGTCTGCGTTTATTAGGTCTTGTTCTGTCACTCTATCCGCCTGATTTTTTCCATCAGCCCCATTTTGTCCAATTCCTAACAAAGAGGCCCCACCGGTAAATATCCCCTTGATTAATTGTCCAATCAAAGCCTGAATAATGTCGTCGAATTCTTTGGCTAATTCGAGTTGTCTCCATTCAGAACCAAAGGCTTCAGTTCCCCAGTCATTAATCCAACTACCAGGCGTTTCGGTTTTCTCCGACACACATTTTGGTTCTTGCCATTTAAGACAAGGACCGTCACTTTGATACGATGCTTTGTAGGCTGAAACCTCGTCCTTTGTCATGACTCTTTTAACTGTATTGTCCTGGTTTAGTCTGCTCTTCAGGGGGCCATTAGTTGGAGTTGGTGTTGTTACAAAAGATGTAGTAGCTGCAGTTGCCCCAGGCAAATAAGAAAGGTTGAGAGGGTTTGCGGTATTGATGGTTGGCTGGGCACTTTGAAGGTCGTCCATACAGGTTGGTTTTCCATCGTACCCAGTACAACTTTTCCAGGACATGAGGCCACCACCAAGATTTAAGTCTTGACGAGGAGTTTCTACTTTATTTCCCACTTGAAGATATAGATCGTTTTCGGCAATAAGGAAAGAGGCAATAGGGTTTTGAGACGGCTCACCAAAAACTCCCATAAAATTACCCCAACCACTCCATTTGGTATTACCTTGGACCATACCGGTGGCCCGATTGACTACGGTATTAAAACCAGCATTATTACTCTCAGCGATAACTGAAAAACTATTTACATCGCCAGTAGTTTCGGTATAAGTAACCACCTTATCCCATCCAATACCGCCGTTATTTTTGATAAAACCGTCAATATTTTTAATCATGTCTGTCAGGGTGCATTTTGGTGGAGTGTAACCGCCTTCCATTCTTCTTTTAAGAGCAAGTTTTATTTGCAGACTAAAAGGACTACACAGCCAATCCAGCCCTTGTCCTATTAAATAACGCCCGATTTCATCATTGGCGACACCAGTAAAGTATTCTCCAGGATTGGTCAAAAAGGCGGGTTTTCCTTCAAAACCATTATTTATCCATTTGACTGTATCTTTGGCCATTCTTTGTAGAAGGGCTTTAGCAATACTTCTAACAAGAGGCATTAGGACGTATTCCTTAAATTTTAATGCATAAGTCAAGGAGGCGTTCCACGCTGTAGAAATAGCAATTCCAACACTTTTTAGGGCGGTTACTGCTGAATTCCACCAAGTGGCTTTTTGAGCCACAAGAGCTGGTCCAACTTCAACAACAGCCTCGCCACCTAGAGCATAAGCTGTGTTTGTAGCATAAGCTAAAGGAGAAAATAAACCACTAACTATTGTTAGTAAGAGCATTACGTGGGCTATTTTTTGTAATAAGGTTTTCATATTTGTATTTATTATATCAAATTTTTACTACTCACCCAATTTATCAAGTGCGGTAGCTGTTGCTAGTAGAAAATTTTTATATTTTTCTATAAAAATGAAAACAGACAGCGGATCTTCAAAGTTTTCTTTGATATAAGGTAGTCCTTGACTGACCGCACTAATATTGTTTAGGAAGTCCAAATGTTTTTTGGCTAAATCATTAGGAACTTTTATTTTTAAGACCTCTTTCACTATCAGTTGGTACTCTTTGATAATGGGGGCCAGCTTATTTATCTCTGAAGAATCTTGGTTTTCAGTTTGGTTTTCAAAAGCTTTTAGAATAATATCAAATTCTGAAACTAGACCATTGCCACTTTTTTTGTGGGCTGTATCAAGAGCCTTGAGGATGTCTTGTTTGTATTTGTCAGTAACAGCTTTTGATAATTGACCAGAAATCTTGGAAATATCCTTTTCAGTGTATTTTTTATATGTAAAATCACTGTTTAAATCGGTTTTACTCATGATATCTGCGACTAGTTTGTCTTGTTCGGCGACTGTAAGTTTGGCGTTACCTTTGATGGAAAAATATTGAACTATAAAATCTCGGGCCAATTTATCGGTTTTTGTTTTTGGCTCTAGAGGAGTTGAGGTGGCTGAAGCTAAGTTTGCTGAAACTTTTGAAATATCTAGAAAATCATCTGGTGTTCGGCCAGATTTGGCGGTGTTTGGTTTAAGGGGGTCGCGACTGGTTGCAACCTCGGCTCCGTCATTGGTTTTATCGCCATCAGTGTCGGTCTTGTCGGCGTCGGTCTTCCATAGAGTTTCTTCCCAATCTTTCAAGCCGTCATTATCAGAGTCTTTGTTTATATTCATAATATCAGACTTAATAATTTCGTTAGTTAAGGCTGACATTCCAGTAAGAGGCTTGTTTTTATAAGCATTATCACTTTCCAAAATTTTGCCTAAATAAGTTCCACCCCAGATGAGTCCACCAAGCAACAATAAAGACACTACCACCATAATTAATTTAATAGAAGGTAAAAAACTTTTCCAATTACTCATCTATATATATTAACAGTTTTAATTTTTACTGTCTATTATTCAGTGTCTATTTTGGGCAGTAAAGTTAATAATTAAATTTAAGAATCTATTCGCGCGTGTATTTACTATTTCAAAGTGATATAATATTATTAATAATATATAATTATGATAAAGAAACCCCATTATAAAGCAGTCTTTGCGTTCGTTTTATTTCTAGCTTTTTTTGTTTCTACCAATATTTCTCTGGCTCAAACAGTTTCGACGACTACAGCCACGAATACAGTTGGTAATGGCGTCGCTCCCCTTTCGGATGTGTTGGAGCTAATGCTAAGATTAAATATGATAGGATCAACTCAATCTGAAAAAGCTAGAGCTTTGGGAGTTTTATTGGAGAAAGTAAATGTTAATGGAGTCTTTATGATTTCTGGACAAGCAGTTACGAAGGCACTTGCTTCCTCGACCAACAATACCTCTTTTAATAGTAGTGGTATGTATGACGGTATTAGTAATGGTGATTTTGTTTTGGACTATAAATCAAGTGGTAAGACGTCGTTTTCTGAGTTTTTAGATTTATTATCGGCTTTGGGATTAATAAAAGCTGATAAAATAAGGCAGGCCAAGGCTTTGGCTATACTAACTGGCAATCCTCTTTTTCAAGGCAAGATACTGATAGTTAGCAGATCAACGCCATCTAATAGCACATCTGATGTTACATCAAATAATTACAGTAATGTAGGTAACTCAAATACTGGAAGTAATAACACTAATTACTCATCAACTTATTATAATACTAATACTGGTTATCAGGGTATAAATAAAACCAGGAGTGTTTACTGTAATTCTTCTTCGGCTATATTAAGAAATTTAGGGGCGGCAAGTTGTAATAATAATACAGTAAATTTTTCTGGCGGTGTAAATTTTACTCAAACCAAATAGTTTATAAAGACAGGAAAGAAACTAGTCTCCCCCATTGTTCAATCGTAATATCCTCGGCCCGTACGGTCGGGGATATTTTATTTTCTAACAAAAAAGATTGAAGTTTATTGGAATCTATGACACCTCGGAGATTACCTGAAATAGTTTTACGTTTATGAGCAAAAGCTCCATGTAGAATAGTCCAGAATTTTTCTTCAGCAATATTATTTTTTGTAAAGAAATCACGGGAGATATTGTCTATTAGGATGATGGCGGAATCAACTTTTGGGGCCGGGACAAAACTACCAGCTAGTACCTTAGAAATTAATTTTGGCTGGCCGTAAATTTTTACACTCACAGATAGTAAACTTTCTTTTTTGTCCCTGGCAACAATACGTTCCGCTACTTCCTTTTGAACCAGCAAAGACATTTTTGAGGGTTGGTTATTACCAGTTAGAAACTGACGAAATATTTGGCCGGTGATGTTGTATGGAATATTGGCGGCGATTTTGTAGTCCCCTTTTTTAAGATGAAGAGCGGTTTGTTCGTCTTCGTTAAATTCTAAAATATCCTTGTGAACCAAGGTTAATTTACCTTTAGAAATATAATCGGCAAATTTTTCTTGTAAAACAGCAAAAAGATTGTCGTCTTTTTCTACAGCGACCACGCGAGCGCCAGTATTAAGCAAATATTCAGTTAAAGCGCCATAACCAGGACCAATTTCTAAAACTGTATCGTTTGGATGCAGATCAACAGACTCAGTCATTTCCCGTAAGGCTTTTTCGGACTTGAGAAAGTTTTGACCGAGTGATTTTTTGGCGAGGAATTGCATATAAGTAGTATAAGTAAAAAAATAGTATGAGTATAGAGTATAAGTATAAGGAATAAAAAGCAAGAAAAAATAGCCACCACAACGGGCGGCTATTTTTTCTAGAAATCCAAATAGATTATTTTCTCCTTATACTCAAATTTTTCCTCCACGTCTAAATGTTCCATGGCGACATCAGCAATAAACTGTGATGGAGCGTTAACTAATTGTGAACCGAAAATAGTGCGAATTTGGGCCCAAGATAGATAAAGTTTGTGTCTGGCTCGAGTAATGGCGACATAAAACAAACGTCGTTCTTCCTCATCTTCAGCTTTGGTCCTTCTCATTCCTCCCATTCTTTGATGTGGAAACAGATCCTCTTCTAAACCAACAATAAACACTGTATCAAACTCTAGGCCTTTGGAAGAGTGCACTGTCATTAGTCTGGCAGCATTTTTCTTTTCCTCCATTTCGTCCTGGTCACTAGCTAGCGCGGCTTCTTCTAACATTTTTTCCATACCCTCGCCTTGCGGCCAACAGTTGTACTTAGTTGCCAAGGTTGCCAATTCACGCATGTTTTCCAATCGTTCTTTGTCATCTTCGGTGCCGTTCATTAATTCTCTCTCTAGTCCCGTTTCGGTAATAACGAATTTTACTACTTCAGACGGTTTGTCAGTGGCGATCTTTTCTTTGATCTTTTCTAGTAGAGAATAAAAATCGGCCACTTTCTGTTTGGCAGCTAACGGTAATGTGTCTTTTTGATCAGAAAATATTTTAAGAATCGCCACCTTCCCTAGCCCACGGGCTGGTATGTTTATAATACGTTTAACATCGCCCAAACTAGTTGGTTCTAGAGCGGCTCGTAGATAGGCCAAGACATCTTTGACTTCTTTTCGTTCAAAGAATTTTGTTCCCAATAATTGATAAGGTACACTTTCGGCAATCATTGCTTCTTCTAAGACGCGAGATTGAAAATTGGCGCGATATAAGACGGCAATATTCTGTGGTTCAATCTTTTTTTCATTTACTAGTCTTTTAATTTCCCGAGCGACAAACCTAGCCTCTTCAGTCTCATTACCGGCTTCAAATAACGTTATTTTCTCCCCTTCTGCATTCTTGGTAAACAAAGTTTTCTCCACTCGAATGGTATTTTTATTGATGACGTCATTGGCGACAGCAATAATGGTTTGGGTAGAGCGATAATTTTCTTCTAACAAAATTACTTTGGCATTTGGATAATCTTTTTCAAAATTCATTAGGTTAGAAATATCTGCTCCACGCCAACTATAAATATTTTGGTCCACATCTCCCACGACACAAATATTTTTACGTTCCCCGGTCAACATTTTGGCGGTCATGTATTGAACTTTGTTGGTGTCCTGATACTCATCTATATGTATGTAGTGCCACTGATCCTGATATTGTTTCAAAATATCTGGATGATTTTTTAAAAGCAAATAACTTTTAAGCAGTAAGTCATCAAAGTCTAACCCCTTCTCCTCTCCAAGTAATTGTTCATAGCGACTCCAGACCCTGGCGGCTACCCCGGCGATATTGTAACCATTCTTATCACTTTGCCCAGAAAATTCGTGGGCAGTAACCAAGTTCCCTTTCTCCCGTGAAATAATACTTAGGATTTTACCAGGTTCAAATTGTTTCGGATCAATATCCATTTCTTTGAGAGCTTCTTTGACTAGACGAAGTGAATCGCCACGATCAAAAATCCCGAAGTTTTTTGGTAATCCTAAAGTACGGGCATTATCTTTGATGATTTTTACACCTAGCGAGTGAAAAGTGCTTAGAAAAGGCATACTGGCATTTTGGTAACCCGGGAAGCCGAGAGAAAAATCTTGGTCCAGTAATTTACCAACACGCTCACGCATTTCTTTGGCTGCCTTATTGGTAAAGGTTATGGCTAGGATGTTTTCTGGTGCAACCCCATTTTTAATCAAATGTAGTATACGATGAGTAATAGTTTTGGTTTTTCCAGCTCCTGCTCCCGCTACAATTAAAACTGGTCCTTCAGTAGTTAAGACAGCTTCTTTTTGTTTGTCATTTAGACCGTGAAGGTACTCTTTTTCTTGTGTTTGTTCAATATTCACCAAAGAAGTATAACACAGCGGGTCCGCGAAACACTTGGGGATTTGTTGTGGAAGTAACTTTATGCAACAAACATTGACAAGTTGTCAAAATATTAAATACATTAAACCCTTATTTATGGCCATTTAGTTTAAAAAGTTATCCACATTTTATCCACCAGATCATTGATGACTCTGTCAAATAATGCTATTATATAGGTATATACAGCTCATCAGCTTTTTACCGACAGTTATTTTAACTGTCCCCGACTGATATTCCGATTGACATTAATTTACGCATAGGCTTATTAAAAACAAAAACTTAAATTCTTTAAACTCTCACCTTTCTGGTGTGGAGGCTAAAGTTACCATAAAAACTGTCGCTCAAACTCTCACAAAGTTTCTTTTGGTTTTGTCTTTGGTCCTCTCTCCTATATTTATGGCCCCGCAAACAACTAATGCTGGGCTTATTTCTTTCTTTTCAAGTCTTTTTGGTGGCTCTGCGGAAGCGAGTGTTAATAACTCTACCGGTGAGGAAATATCAGTGCCAGCATATGTGGAGCCGGCCGTAAACTTGGATCCAACCGTTCTTAAAAATGAAGTGTTACTCGAAGTGGCTGGTGATTCAGCTGTCGTGGCACCTGCTGGACCAGAAGGTGCAATCGGTAATGTTGATGAATTAGATTCGAATGGTCAGATTAGTGTTTACGTTACTCATGAAGGAGATACATTGTCAGGTATTGCTAAAATGTTTGACGTTACAGTTAATACTATTTTATGGGCAAATACCGTAGTTAGTTCTAGTAAAACCCTTAAAGCTGGTCAAACTTTGATTATCTTACCTATCTCTGGTGTAAAATATACAATAAAGAAAGGTGATACAATCAAAACGGTTGCTAAAAAGTTTAAGGGGGATGTGGACGAAATTACTCAATATAATGGTCTTAAAGAAAATCAGGTTTTAGTGGTTGGAGAGGAATTAATTATTCCTGATGGTGAAGTTGCTCCGACTGTAGCAAAAACAGTGGCGGTGACTATCGCCGGGGCGGCCAAAAATCCAACCAGTCGTTTGAAAGGTTACAACGTTCCTGATTATCCAGGTTATTACATTCGTCCGGTTGGTAGTGCTTGTCGTATTTCTCAAGGTTTGCATGGCTGGAATGCGGTTGACCTACAATGTTCAGTTGGTACACCTGTAGGAGCTTCATCTCAAGGTACTGTTCTTATTGCCAAGATGGGTGGTTGGAATGGTGGTTATGGAAACTATGTCGTGTTGAATCATCCAAACGGAACTCAAACTGTTTATGGTCACCTTTCCAAAGTTAATGTCGTCCCAGGTCAGATTGTTTACCAAGGTCAGAATATTGGTAATACTGGAAACTCAGGAAATTCTACCGGACCTCACGTCCACTTTGAAATTCGCGGAGGTAAAAATAATTTTTATAAATAGTAACAATGAATCCCGCGAGGGATTTTTTGTTTGCAATAAATAATTATTTTTGTTGTTACAATAAATCGTATCAAACTTTTAAAATGTTACTTTTTGAGTTGAAAAAAGAACAGGTTTTTTCTAGATGATTTACCTGGAGTTACGAAATGATTTTCTTACCTCTTGTAAGGTCTCGGGATAAAACCATTTGTGTTGATGATGAGAAAAGTAAATTTTATTAAATCATTGATACTAAAAATTGCAATTGGTAAAATATTTAATAATTAATTTTGACTATTGCGAATTTATTAAAAAAGAAGATCTTTTTAGTCAAAAAAATCTTCCCTTTATTACATGCTAATTTTTTACCAACGCATTATATGAAAATATTCACTAACTATATTTTAATTTATTTATAAATATTTTAACACAACATATAACTCTGACTTTTTATTGGCAAATAAATTTGCGCGATAGTACCTATATTTTTTATGTCGGATTATTTATTTTTTGGTCTATACTGTAGTGCTTCTAAAATATGTTTTGTCTCGACCTGGTCTTTGTCATCCAAGTCAGCAATCGTTCGAGCTAGTTTTATTATGCGGTGGTAAGCGCGGGGAGAGAGTCCAAGTTTTTCGGCTGACTGATTTAAAATTTGTTTAGTCGCCTCTAATAATGGAACAAACTTTGTTAAGTCTTTGGCGGACATTTCTGAGTTGTTTTTTATTTTCGTCCCCTCAAATCTTTTCTGCTGACTTGCTCTAGCTTGTAAGATTCGCTCACGAATTTTTTCTGAACTTTCACCTTTTCTTTCGTCTGATAAGTCTTGATGTTTGATTTCGGAGACTTCGGTCCAGAGATCAATACGATCAATTATTGGTCCGGAAATTTTTCTATCATAACGAAGGATGTCTGTCGGTCGGCAAATACACTGACGAGTTTTAGAATTTTTATTTCCACACGGGCAAGGATTAAAGGCAGCGATTAAAATAAATCTTGCCGGAAAATTTGCAGAACCTTTGGCTCTTGAAATACTGACATAACCATCTTCCAAAGGTTGTCTCAAAGTCTCCAAAACTTTTTTATCAAACTCTGCAAACTCATCTAAAAACAAAACTCCACGATGAGCCAAAGTCACTTCTCCAGGTTTTAAATTTGCTCCACCTCCCACAAGTGATACGTATGATGAAGTGTGATGTGGAGAGCGGACTGGAGGCTTACTAAGTAGGTGTCCACGTAAAACTCCAGCGACAGAATGAATAGCAGTGATCTCTAATATCTCATCAAAAGTTAGTGGTGGTAAAAGTTTGCTAAAGGCTCGAGCGAGCATTGTCTTGCCCGTTCCTGGTGGTCCAAAAAGTGCAATGTTATGTCCCCCGGCTGCGGCTATCTCCATTCCACGTTTAGCATTCTCTTGTCCTTTAATGTCCGAGAAGTCCGGAACATTTTCTTCGGGTAAATCCTTTATGATTGTTTTAGGTTGAACAGAAATTTTGGTAATGTTATTCACGATGTTATTCTTTCCTGTTTTTGGGTTTGCAGAGATGTGATTGATTACTTCGGTTAGTGTGGTTGCGCCGTAAATTGCGATTCCATCTATGAGGGCGGCTTCACGAGCATTCTCTTTTGGTAAAAAAACTTCGGTGAAACCTTTTTTCTTGGCCTCGGTGATTAACGGTAGAACACCTTGAATCACACGGAGCTGTCCATCAAGTGAGAGTTCACCAAGAAATATTTTTTCTTTAGAATCAAATTCAATATCTCCCGACGCTAGCAAATATCCCAAAGCGATAGCCAGGTCAAAACTCGGCCCCTCCTTTTTTATGTCAGCTGGTGCTAGTGAAACAACTACCTTTTGGTTTAGTTGTTTAGGTGATGAATAACCAGAATTCTTTATCGCGGCACTAACACGGTCGCGAGATTCTTCGACGGCTTTGTCACCTAACCCAACGATTGCAAAATTATTCAAACCAGTAGAAATATCTACTTCCACATCAATTACTTTTCCAGTTAGTAAATTTGTTTGTGCACTAAAAGTTTTAGCAAAACTCATAAAATAAAAGAACAATTATTTGTAATGTTAATATTATATAACTCATCTTTTTAAATTCCAAACCATAAAGGACAAAATTTTAAACACCTCAAAAACTGCAAAATAATTTCTGTATTTAAAAACACACCTGTAAGGTGTGTTTTTAAATATAAATTATTTCGCGTGAGCAATACAATTTTTAGCGGATGGATTTGCTTCAAGTCTAGCGGTTGGAATTTCTTCTCCGCAGATACTACATTTACCATAAGTTCCCTCTGCGATTCTTTTCATGGCGTCTTTTACTTCATTGTACTGAATCTCCTCTTGTTTAAGTTCGGCCGAATTTTCTTCGTACTCTTCAAGTCGGTCAGCTACTTCATCAGGGTCAATAGGTCTCTCTTCTATTTCGTCAATTTTTTCCTCCGCTTCCCAATCATTTGGGTTACTTGGGTTGCGACGACCGATTGATTTTAATTCCCCTTCTAAAATACCTGCCTCTTTTTCTAACTTCTCTTGGAAGTGTTTTAAGTCTATAGTCATAAAATAATGATAGCAAAAGTGCCGATAGTTCGCAATGAGAACCATCGGCACTTTCTTTAAAATATTATTGTTTGATAGTTTGAATTAATCTCAACCTATCAATTAACTCTGACATAGTTTTTTCAGAAGTTGTAATAACTAAGTTGTTTTTGTTTTTTCCAGTGAAGGCATATAAGAACACTATACGGTCCGCTGGATTTTTTACTAGACGAACATCAGTATTATTAATGATGTCATCTTTAAATTTCGGAATAAAAGATGTGATACCTGTGTTAACATTGCTAGCTGGAAAAAGACTGTTTAAAGAAAATATATATCTGAAACTTTGAAGAGAATTATTTTCCCACTTCAACATATTGTTCCAGGTTTGATCATATGATTTAATTTGGAAAATAAAGAAGGGATTATTTTGCTCGAGTTTATGAATTCCAAAAACAAAAGCCTGATTGAATTGTTGTGAGATTTCGGTTGGAAAACTTAAGTACAATAAATCTTTGATACTGTTAGCTGTGACTAAACTTTTTTCAGCATTTCTGGTGTTTGTAAAATAATATTCTTGAATAGATTTTTGTATAATTGCGTCGGTGTCAATTTTACTTTTAAGAACGATTTGCAATTTGTCAGTACTAATTTTAGACAAATCTATTTCTTGTTGGGTATCGGTTTTAATCAACTGATAGCCATAAATATTTTGAACTTTAGTAGGATCTGTTTTTGCTGTCGGGTTTAAAAGTTCTGTCCAGTATGGTTTTGTAATTATTACTAAAACTGCGACACCAGCCAAGAATAGCGTTATGGAAAATATTATTGCAAAGACTTTTAGTTTGGATATTTGGGCCGTGCCTTGAGATGGCATCTCTTTAGATTGTTGAGTCAAACGTTTTCTTTGTTCGGCGACCGCTACATCAACCGAAGAGAGGTGATCGTATTTCACTGCCGACAAAACGTCGTTTTTATAAGTGCGAATTACGGTTCTGACTGGAGCTGAAGTTCTGTTCGGTACCACACTGCCCATCGGTTGATTGTTGTACGTAGGAAAACTCCGTGGTAATTCGGTATTTGAATTAGCGTCCTGTTTAAGACCCGGAGTTTCTTCTTTATAATATTTACTCCAATCCAAAGGTTTTCCGTGTTGATCAAGATTACCTCCGGCCATGGTCGGTGATGGAATTGGTGTATTGGCATAACTAGGTATTGGTGGATTAACGTTAGCTTGGTTGCCAGAAATAGTCCCAAAGCTTGGAATAGTTATTTTATTAGGGTCAGTTTTTATATTGTTGGGATCAAGTGGGTCCATAAAGTGTAGGCACTCAAAAGACAAAATGGAAAGTGCTTGTCTAATTATACAATATTTTCAATTTATTTCATCTATAATTTTTCCACAAAAAAAAGAATGACTATTAGTCATTCTTTTTTTACTTAATATTTAATAAAGTTTATATTTGTCCCTTGATTTTTTCAGTCGGATTAGCCACTGGTGGAACTGTAGGCGCAACTGGAGTTTGGGGAACAGCTCTCATTGGTGGTTTGATAAAGTTTGGATCGGCCATCTTGATTGATAAAGCAATTCTTCCTTTTTCAGGATCAACTTCTTTAACAACTACAGGTACCTTGTCCCCCACTTTTAAAACATCAGTCACTCTTTCAATTCTAAATGGTGCAATTTCGGAAATGTGAACTAAACCATCAGACTGATCATTTAGTTTTACAAAAGCTCCAAAGTCAGCGATTTTAACCACCTCGCCAACATATCTTTCTCCCGGTTTAAATTCGTGAGTCATCTCTTCGATGATCTTGAGAGCTTTTTCAGCGGAACCGCCCTTGCCTGTTATAAAAACAGTACCATCATCTTCGATATCGATTTCTTCAACGTCGGTACGTTCCTTAATATCTTTAATTGTCTTACCACCTGAGCCAATAACGAGACCAATCTGGTCAGGTTTGATCTTAATAGAAATTATTTTTGGTGCGTGTTTAGAAATTTCAGCACGTGGAGCAGAAATAGCTGTAGTGATTACATCCAAAATTTTCAAGCGAGCTGCTTTAGCTTTTTCAAAAGCAAGAGCTAAAACCTCGATTGGGATACCAGCCACTTTGACGTCCATTTGGATAGCTGTAACACCATCTTTGGTACCAGCGACTTTGAAGTCCATATCACCGTGGTGATCTTCCGGTCCTTGAATGTCGGTTAAGATTTTGTATTTAGAAGGATTTTTTTCATCCATCATCAAACCGGAAGCGATACCTGCCACTGGTTTCTTAAGGGGTACGCCACCGTCCATCATGGCCACAGTTGCGGCACAAACCGAACCCATAGAAGTAGAACCATTTGATGACAAAGCTTCAGATACAACACGAATGGTGTATGGGAAGACTTCCTTGTCTGGAATCATTGGTAACAAAGCTTTTTCAGCTAAGGCCCCATGGCCAATCATACGGCGATTGGTACCACCCATTCTACCGGTTTCACCAGTTGAATATGGTGGAAAATTGTAGTGATGCATAAAGCGTTTGGTTTCACCACTTTCTTCACTCTCAATAATTTGAGCCGCCATTGGACCAGCCAATGTTAGAACAGAAAGAACGTGTGTGCCACCGCGATAGAAGATGCCACAACCATGTAAGACCGGAGAGATACCACCAGCTTGAGCAAATAGAGGACGAACTTCATCCATTCCACGACCGTCAGCTCGACGATCATTTTCAATAGCTTCACGGTGAATTACTTCATTCATTTTCTCTTCAAAAATTTCATCAATGAAGGCTTTGTTCACTTCTGCTAATTTTTCAGCTGCCACTTTTTTCCATTCATTATTCAATTCGTCGATTTTTGAGTGTCCTGGAGTACGACCGAAAACAACTTCTACTATTTTTGGCTCAATTGTTTCAGCAAAGACAGTTTTAACCGCCTCTGGCATTACAGGAAGGTCAATTACGCGTTTAGCTTTACCAATTTTAGCAATAATATCTCTTTGCCAAGCGTTAATTTTCTCAACTTCTACTGACGCGAGTCGCAAAGCTTCCACAATCTTCCCTTCCTGAGCTTCTTCACCAGCTAGCTCAATCATATTTATCTGACCGTCCTTTCCACAAGCTACCAAATCAATTTCATACTTCTCATTTTCTTTTTCTAGGTATGACGGGTTAATCTCATAGCCATTATTGATGTGTTTACCAATACAAACGGCACTAACAGGTCCGTTAAATGGAATTCCAGAGACTCCGAGGGCCAAAGAGGCACCAATTACACCCAAAACATCTGGATTATCCTCATCGATAGCGAGGGTGGTAATAATAACTTGAACCTCGTGTCGGATTTTCTGATTAAATAAAGGTCGAATAGTACGGTCTGTTATACGGCCTGATAGAACTGCTTCATCACTTGGTCGGCCTTCGCGACGAACATATCGACTACCAAGAATTTGGCCTGTCGCATAAAACTTTTGCTCAAAGTCCACCGTCAAGGGGAAAAAGTCACCTCCCTCCTTGGCTTTTTCTGACATTACCGCTGTAACTAAGATGGCGGTGTTACCGTATTTAAGGATTAATGACCCATCGGCATTTTCTGCGAGATCATTAAACTCGGCAATCATGATTTTACCGCCAACATCCAAAGAAAATTCTTGCTTGTGCATATATATTGTAATCTTCCTCCAAGGAGTTTCAACTCTTGATTAAATACTTGATTGCTTTCTATTGCTTTCTCTGTCATCCTCGCGAATGCGGCGATCCAGGAATCTGGAATCGGTCTCAATACCCAAAAGAATTAAGTATTTAATCAAAAATTGAATAACCTCCCTAGTGGCTTAATACTCAACTTATAATTAATAAAACGGTTGTTTTGCAACCATAAACAGTGTAGCAGTTTTTGCTTAAATTTCCAATGTGCTATAATAGAAACATTATGAAAGGATTTGGATTTGAAATGCCGAGTTTTGAGGCTCCAGCGTCAGTTAAAAAAGAAACTATTGAACGTGGTAGTTTTGATTATGGTGAAGAAGTGCCAGAAATTGGTAAAATGCCTGAAACTCGAGTCAGTAGAAAAGCAGAAATACAGAAAGAGTTTGATAAAATGGTGGAAGCTCTTCAGTTTGGTGAAAGTGATACTTGTGAAGTATTGGTATCAGAAAAAGAAGGAATGATTTCTGAAGTGGCCGTTTCCGCCGATGGTCTTAAAATGGATTTTGCTATCAATAAGATTGGAGAACCAGAAAATATTTTTATTTGTAGAGTTTTAACTGTAGGGCAGATAGATGAACCCGCAGATCTTGCTCAGTTAGAAAATGAATTGAGAGCTCGAGCCAGTGATGATATGGTAGATGAGAATAAACTCCTGACTTTTTTAATGTTTAAAAGTTTCAAAGAAAAAGTAGAGTCTTCTCAACAAGAACTAGCCGCCTAAATTAAAACCCCTTGCAAAGGGGCTTTAATTTAGGCGGCTAGTTTCCAAATTTTCTTGCGAAGATTTATTCCCTGCATTATTCCGTCTCTTTATCAATAATATCAATATCCGCTTGGATATTATCAGCTAACATTACTGCCCCATCGGCATACCATTTATATGGAGAATCAATTGAGCCTGAGAAGTATATCATAGCTGAATTCCACTCACCTTTACGTTCCATTGTTTTAGCACCCGAGTCAGACAAATATAAGCCAGCCGCTAAAAACGCGTCGTGAATATTCCAGGGGTCAGCAGGCTTCCCCGTTATTTTCTCTATTTTGTTTTTATAATCCATCCAAGTGGAAGGAATAAAATCCGCTGGTCCCATTGCCCCGCCATAACCAAAACTCATTGGGCAAGTCACTGGAGTTTTTAAAGGGTCCAGTTGCAAATCTTTGGTAATTTTTAGAAAGTCATTTATATCTCTATTTACCATCATAACCTTAGTCAATTTTTTGCCATCAGTTATTCTTATTCCTTCGCCAGTTTTTAGATTGGTCAAATAACACATATCAAATTTTTCTAACTTTAACTCTTCCTGAAATACAGCCAGTAGAAAAGCCGGTCTTATTATCGTTTCTTTTGCCACCTCCCTCGCTTTTTCCAAAGCCTGGCCAAAAGTTAGACTATTTGGCTGTCCTATCAATTCAAAGTTTTTTAATTTTATTCTTTCAACTCTTTCTTGGTTGTTAGAACTAGAATACATGATGCCAAACTCTTTCTTTAGATTCATTATGCGATTATATGATTCTGTAATTCTTTCCTCTTTAATTTTACCCGCTTTTACAGCCGTAAATATCACGTCTCTGACTTTCATGGCCAGATCCTTATCATAACCTTGAGGACTATTGTTTAGGGCTGTTATTATGTCCACGCCCGCATTAATCGCTAATACTACTGCTTCATCTAGTTTATAATTGTTACTGATAGCTGACATTTGCATGTCATCGGAAATAATCACCCCATTAAAACCAAGTTGTTTTCTTAAAATATCTTGCAAAAATCTTGAAGACAAAGTGGCGGGATAATCCGCATCAATATTTTTGTTTATAGTGTGTGCCACCATAACTGTTTTTAATAAAATGTCACTTAGGAGATTCTTATATGGTAGCAACTCTTCTTCTTTATAAGTATTCGTAATATCAACGCTTCCCTTGTGGCTATCTTGGGTGGCGCTACCTTGCCCTGGAAAATGTTTAGCTACGGACACGACATCATATTTATTGTGGTTTTCTATAAAAACTTTTGCGTGTTTAGAAACCTCGTTGGCGTCGGCGGAAAAGGAACGATTCACAGCTCCGATGATAGGATTTTTCGGATTGATATTTACATCAACCACCGGCGCAAAATTCATATTGATCCCTACCCCTTTCATTTCTAGAGCCAATTCATTGGATTCTTTGTAGGTCGTTTGCAAGGTCTTGTCCTGTCCCATTTTTTCAGCTGAGACGATTGGAAAAAAACCATATTTTTCATTTAGACGATTGATTTTACCTCCCTCTGCATCTACCGCGACAAACATTGGAGTGTTCGAATATTTTTGGATATCAGCAATCAATTTTTTTGTCT